>Ga0210101_1000164_pt1 | contig 23481 bp, 20 predicted proteins | sample Muzzi_PWC_D1_FD_185534 | JGI IMG/M metagenome (GOLD analysis project Ga0210101, IMG submission 185534) | Wetland microbial communities from San Francisco Bay, California, USA, that impact long-term carbon sequestration - Muzzi_PWC_D1 (SPAdes) | ecosystem: Environmental > Aquatic > Marine >... | reverse complement strand
GGTTTCGACGAAATTGCCGATTTTATTCTTCCCCGCCAGTTCCGTGCCGGGCCGCAGATGGGCCATGGGGCCGATGTCGGTATGGCTGCCGACCTTCGACTCCTCCAGCACCGATCCGGCCTTGACATGGACCTGATCGGCCAGTTCACAGTCGACAATGACCACCCCCGGCTCGATGACACATTGGGTTCCCACCCGGGTCTGGCCCCGCAGATGAACTCCGGGATGGATGACCGTATCGGGACCGACTTGGACATCGGGATCGATGTAGGTTGTTTCGGGATCGATCATGGAGACCCCGCCCAGCATCAGCCCCCGGTTGATGCGGCGACGTAGAAGAGCAGTGCAGTGGGCAAGCTGCTCGCGGTCGTTGATTCCCAGAATTTCGTCGGCCGTCGAGGCCTGAACCGCGCCGATCGACATTTCATGCCGTAAGGCGATTTCCACCACGTCGGTCAGATAATATTCACCCTGATCATTGTTGCTGCCGACCTGCCGCAGCAGTTCGAAAACATCCGGCGCGGAAAAAGCGTAAATTCCGGCATTCACTTCTCGTATCTTTTTCTCTTCCGGAGCCGCGTCGCGGTCTTCCACGATCCGGCGAACACTTTGTCCGTCCCTAACGATGCGGCCGTAGCCGCGAGGATCGGCAAGTTCGGCGGTCAGCACGGTAATGGCATTCCCCTGCCGTTGGTGAGTTTTCAGCAGCGACTGGATAGTCCCCTCTTCCAGGAGGGGAACGTCGCCGCAGAGCAATAAAATTGTCCCCGCGAATCCAGCCAGAACCGGTTCGGCGCAGAGCAGCGCATGGCCGGTCCCCAGTTGCTCCGGCTGATCGGAAAACACCACATCGTTATTCGCCAGCGCGGCACGGACCCGATCCCCGCCGGCTCCGACCACCAGGACGGTTCGGGAACTGCCGATCTGTTCGGCCAGACGGACCGGCCAGCGAACCATCGGAAGGCCGGCGACCTGATGCAGGACCTTGGGCAGGTCGGACATCATGCGCGTCCCCTTGCCGGCCGCCAGCACCACTGTCGCCAAATCGATGCGATACATTTAAAAGACTCCAAAGCAGATTTTCTAGCGTTTTATTATTGCGGAGAGGGACCGGCCTAGTCAAGAAAGATGCCCGGTTTTCCCTTCCCAACCCCTAATTTCTTCAGTATAGTCAAGAACAGCGGACGGGGACTATGAACGAACGAACTTTCGTCGAACGGGAACTCGAACAGATTGACCGGAAGCTGCGGGAGCTAGTGACCGGCTACGAGCAGTATTTTGCCGGGGTCGAAAAACGCGAGCCGATGCTGGACCGGGAAAAATTGGCCAAACGGTTACGAAAGCTGGTGACCCGCCGCATCACCCAGACTGAATTGCGCTTTCGGACTCAGAATCTTTCGGCCCGCTATAACAGCTATTCGGGCTATTGGGATCGGATTCTCCGTCTCATCGACGAAGGGCGCTATTTTCGCCAGACCCAGGGCATCACTCCGCCGAAACTTCCACCGGAGCCCGTCAGTAGTCCCATCGACAAGCTCTACCGGCAAATTCTCGAAGCCCACAACGCCGGCCAAATTACCGGTTCTCCCCCGGATCGTCAGCAAGTGGCCCGGTTTCTGGAGCGGCAACAGGAAAAGATTCGGGAAAAATACGGCACGGATGAAGTCGATTTTCGGGTAGACGTTGAAGACGGCAAGCCCAAAATCAAAGTCCGTCCCCACCGGCAGGAATAATCTCCATGCCTCCCGAACGAAGCAGGACAGCATTGGTTCTCGCCGGTGGCGGGATCATGGGAGCCGCCTACGAAATCGGCAGCCTGACGGCCCTGGACCGGTTTTTCACCGGCGGCTTTTCCAGCCGTCGATTTGACATCTATGTCGGTGTCAGTGCCGGGTCGGTCATTGCCACCCTCATTGCCAACCGGATCCCCCCCTCAGGACTCTTTCGAGCCATCGTCAATAACGAAACCAGCGCCTTCAACTGGCGCCGCAGAGATATCTATCGGTTTAATTATAAAGCGGTTCTTTCTTCCTGTTGGGGCCTTGGGAAAAACCTGGTGCAAATCTTCCGCCACTACCGCCAGCGAGGATGGCCCTTCTCTTTCAACGACCTTTTCTACGTCCTTCAGGAACAGTTTCCGGCCGGCATCTTCTCACTGGACCCGCTGCAGCAGTACCTGTGCCAGGCTTTCCGCCAGGAAGGAATCCTGGACGATTTTCATCAGATTCAACCGGAACTCTATATTCCCTCGTACGATCTCGATCTGGGGCGGCGGGTGGTCTTCGGCGCACCCGGCTATCGGGATCTCCATATCTGCGAGGCGATTACCGCCTCTTGCGCCATTCCCTACTTTTTTCAGCCCTATAAAATTGGCCGCAGCCATTATCTCGACGGATCCATCGGCCGGGTCAGTCACCTCGATATCGCCGTTGAAAGGGGCGCAAAACTGATCCTGGTGATCAACCCGCGCGTGCCTATGAACAATGACCCGGAACGCTTCTGCCTTCCTTCCCTTTCGTCAGGGCAATGTTCGAGTATCGCCGACCTGGGGATCACCTTTTCCTGGGAGCAGAGCCAGCGGATCGAGAACAAGGAAAAACTCGATATGGCCCTGGCGACTCACCGGCGGGAACATCCGGATGTGGATATCGTCCTGTTCGAGCCGGGCCGGGAAGAATCCCTCCTTTTTTTCCAAAGCCCCATGAGTCAGACGGCCCGCAACCAGATTATGGAATACGGCTACCACCTGACTGTCTTGAATTTACAGGAGAATTGCGAAAGCCTGAGAAAAACCTTTGCCAAACACGGCATAAAAACCCGTACCGACCGTATGCAGGAGGACCCGCCAAACGCCTCGGAACCTGAAAAATGGGACAAGCTGCAATCGGAGGAGTTGAAAACCTGATCTGGACGGTGAATTGATAAAGGGATTAATCCGCTTGATGCCCCCCAGGTATAAAAAAAACAGCCTTGAAAAGGCTGTTTTTTATCCATTTTTCCCCATTCCGGCCACAACCCTCACGCGACCTGCTGCATCCGCTTGCGGTACCGTGGCCGCTCAACAATCATGCCGATGATTTCACTGACCTCGGGAACCCGGCCCGCAATTCGAACCGCATCGTCGATCAACAGCGCCGGCCCGACGTAAACCCGATTGTCGATCATTTTGCGGCGGTCCCTGAACAGATGGACTTCGGCATTCACGCCGACCTGATCCAAGGCCTCGCGGACATTGGCCAGGGCCAACTCACATCGCTTTCGGCTTTCCGGTTTGCACAGAATGTCGATTCGCATCTTTTCCTCCCCGGTCGTCTCGGGCATTGCCTGGAATGATAACTTTAATGGTAATATTATACACCACAGTTCGAAACAAACAAATCCCGGAATGCAATTTCCAGAAAAAATCTGCCGAGACCCGAAAACCGCTCTTGTCGTTCCTAATCCCGTTTGATGCGGGTTCTTCCTTGGCACCAGAAGGCTTTATGAAGAATCCGAGAACAAAAAAAGGCCTCCCCGGCAGCGACCTCATTGAAAATGAATGGGGGCAGGTCAGGGAGCGGCTTTTTTCATCAGCCGGTCAGACCTCGTAAACCAGCTTGAGAGCACGGCGGATTCTGGCCAGCAACCGCACCGGGTTGATCGGCTTGGGAATAAAATCGAAGAATCCCATGTCGAGAAGTTTTGCTTCCTCTTCGGCGGAAGACCGGGAAGAGAGGGCAATGACAGGGATTATGCGAGTATTGTCCTTGTCCTGCAGCATTCGAAAAAGTTGATAGCCGTCCATGCGCGGCATGACCGTATCGGTGATAACCAGATGCGGAGGGTGGTGGTGAATGGCATTCAACGCCTCGGCGCCGTTAGCTGCCTGGACCAGAGAATATCCCTCTTTCTGCAGTGCGGCGGCCACGGCGGCCCGGGCCAGTTCCTGGTTGTCCGCGACGACGATCCTCCACCAATCGCTCGGCTCCACCTCGGCCCTTTTCAGGTAGTGGGCGGAAACCGCTTCGTGAATTTCGCTCGGCGTGGTCACACAGGGGGTTATGCGGGTCCCGGTTCGGAAGGCCAGGCTGTCGATGGTTTCCATGTCGAGAGGGTTGACCATGGCCAGAAAAAGATTGTTGCCTTCTCTCTTAAGCGGAAAAATAAATTTGTGCAGAGCCTCTTCGCTGTTGGTCAGGGCCAGGATTTCTTCCGAAAAGGCGTGACGGGAGATTCCCCGGACGGTCTTAAAACCAAATTGTCGGGCCAGAACCGCGGCTATATCCTTTTCCGAGATCACCTTCATCTCTTCCAGGACCTGCCCCAATCGTTTTCCGGTCCTTTTATGTCTGTCCAGGGCATGGGCGAGGACCCCCGGCTCGACCGCTCCCGCCTCGACCAGAATTTCTCCGAACCGCTTCCGCTTACTCATTCCTGGAAAAACCCTTCCCATTTGAAGATGGTCCTGCCTGTCCGCTTCATTAAACAGTTATTATCCACAAAATTCAACCGTTAACTGCCCTGGCGGCCCATTCCAGAGAAGGAAAACCAGCACCTGCGTCGGCAACCAGGCAGATCAGGTGCCTCCTTTTTTATCTTCCGCCGTGTCGTCCGGAGGATTGGCCACTGAGATTTTCAAATCGCCACCGGATGCATCCACCGTCAGGACAGCTCCCTCAGCAATCTCTCCGGCGATCATTTCACGCCCAAGACGGGTTTCGAGGTGGTGCTGCAGGTAACGCTTCAACGGCCGGGCGCCAAAGACGGGGTCGTAGGCCGCTTCGGCGATAAACCGGCGGGCGGCATCGGTCATCTCGATAGTGATGCGGCGGGCCTGAAGCCGGCGACGGATTTCCTCCATCTGCAGATCGACGATTCGTTCTAGCTCTTCCCGGGAAAGGGGTTTGAACAGCACGATATCATCGACTCGGTTGATAAACTCCGGACGGAAGCCGACCCGCAGTTCCCGCATGACTTGCTCCCGCGCTTCTTCTTTGATCTGGCCGTCCGCAGTCACTCCCTCCAGCAGGTACTGGGAACCGATATTGCTGGTCATGATGATGACCGTATTTTTGAAATCGACGGTGCGTCCCTGCGCATCGGTGACCCGACCATCATCAAGAATCTGCAGCAGGACGTTGAAAACGTCCTGGTGGGCTTTTTCGATTTCATCGAACAGGATAACCGAATAGGGTTTACGCCGAACCGCCTCAGTGAGTTGCCCGCCTTCCTCGTAGCCGACGTAGCCGGGAGGGGCGCCGATCAAGCGGCTGACGGCGTGCTTTTCCATGTACTCAGACATGTCGATCCGCACCATGTTCTCTTCCGAATCGAACAGCGCCTCGGCGAGGGTACGAGCCAGTTCGGTCTTGCCGACCCCGGTGGGGCCGAGGAAAATGAAGGACCCAATAGGCCGGCGGGGATCCTTGATCCCGGCCCGGGCGCGGATGACGGCATCGGCGACCAGCTGCACGGCTTCGTCCTGGCCGATCACCCGGCGGTGCAGCACCTGGTCAAGTTTGAGCAGTTTTTCCCGTTCTTCTTCCACCAGCCGGGTCACCGGAATGCCGGTCCAACGGGAAACGATGTCGGCAATCTCCTCTTCGGTCACTTCCTCGCGCAGCAGCCGCGGCCCGATTTCTTCTTCGCCGGCTTTGGTTTCCTGTTCCTGGAGTTCCTTCTCCAGTTGCGGCAATCGACCGTGCTTGAGTTCGGCGGCCTGGTTCAGATCGTAATTGCGCTCGGCGACCTCAATTTGCTGACGGACCTTTTCAATCTCTTCGCGCAGGGTCTGAAGTGATTTGATACCTTCCTTTTCCGCGTCCCATTGGGCCCTGAGTATGTCGGCCAGATGTTTCTGTTCGGCCAGCTCCTTGCGAAGACCCTCAAGCCTTGCCTTGCTGGCGGCATCCTTCTCCTTCTTCAGGGCCGCTTCTTCAATCTCCAACTGCATGACCCGCCGGGTGGCCGCATCAAGTTCCTGAGGCATTGAATCGATCTCGGTCCGGATCATGGCGCAGGCCTCATCGACCAGGTCGATGGCCTTGTCGGGCAGGAAACGGTCGGAAATATACCGGTGGCTCAGGGTTGCCGCCGCGACCAGAGCGTTGTCCTGAATGCGAACACCGTGGTGAACTTCGAAGCGCTCTTTCAAGCCACGCAGAATCGAGACGGTATCCTCCACCGTCGGCTGCTCGACCAGGACTGGCTGGAAACGCCGCTCGAGGGCGGCATCCTTTTCGATATACTTGCGATATTCATCCAGGGTGGTAGCGCCGATGCAGTGCAGTTCGCCCCGGGCCAGCATCGGCTTGAGCATGTTGCCGGCGTCGATGGATCCTTCCGCCTTGCCGGCACCGACGATGGTATGCAGTTCGTCGATGAAAAGGAGAATGCGCCCCTCACTCTCGCGGATTTCGTTGAGGACGGCTTTCAAGCGCTCCTCGAATTCCCCCCGGTATTTGGCCCCGGCGACCAGCGCCCCCATATCGAGGGCATAGACGGTCTTATCTTTCAACCCTTCCGGGACATCGCCCCGGACGATGCGGTGGGCCAGTCCCTCGACGATGGCCGTCTTGCCGACCCCGGGCTCGCCGATCAGCACCGGGTTGTTCTTGGTCTTGCGCGATAGGATACGAATCACTCGGCGGATTTCTCCGTCCCTGCCGATGACCGGATCGAGCTTGCCCTTTTTGACCTCCTTGACCAGATCTCGACCGTATTTTTCCAGGGCTTCATAGGTCGATTCCGGATCGGCGCTGGTGACCCGCTGGTGGCCGCGAATTCCCGTCAGGGCCTGCAGCAGGCGATCGCGGGAAATGTTGAACTGTTTAAACAGTTGCCCCGCGGGAAATCGGCCGCCTTCATCGGCCACGGCCAGCAGCAGGTGTTCGACGGAAACATATTCGTCTTTGAGCCGCTTGGCTTCCTCCTCGGCCCGGATCAGGAGTTTTTGGAAACGTTGGGTGACATAGATCTTCCCCGCCTCCATGCCGGAGCCAGAAACCGAAGGGTGTCTTTCCAACTCCCCCCGAAGGGCGGCCTTGAATTCTTCGACCGGCACATCGATGCGCTGCAAGAGGCGGGGCACGAGGCCCCCTTCCTGCTCGAGAAGAGCCAGCAGCAGATGCTCGCCGTCAACCTCCACATGGCCGAACTTCAGAGCCCGGTTTTGAGCATCCTGCAACGCTTCCTGAGTTTTCTGGGTCATGCGGTTGACGTCCATGGTGGATCCTTTCCTCCCTTTCTGGTTGCAATCCGCTCTAGTATACCAGGCGAGGCAGCCATCTTTTCGCCAGGGCAAGTCGCTTTACTGGGGGAAATTCACCTTGGCGGCCTGACCCGGCAATGCTCCCCGTCTCTTTCCCCGGCGGCCTCCCGGGCAAAAAAGGGCCGGGAGGGAAACCCGCCCGGCCCTGGAGTCGCCTCTTTTCTCTTCCTTAATGAACTGTGACTTCAATGCGGCGGGGGCGGGCGGCAGCCGTCTTGGGCAGACGAAGGTTCAGTACGCCGTCTTTCATGTTCGCTTCGACCTTGTCGAATTCGAGGCTGTCCGGCAACTGGAATCGGCGATAATAGCCGGAGTTTCCGAACTCACGAAAGAGCGGATTGCCTTCCTCGCCGGCTTTCCCAATCGCCTCTATGGTCAGGACACCCTTTTCAATACCGAGATGCAGTCCATCCTTTGCCACACCGGGCAGGTCGGTGATCAAGGTGATGCTCTCCTCATCTTCAAAAATGTCGACGGCCGGAGTCAGCCAGTTCGCCACGTTGCGTTCCTCGGTTACGGCAGGATCGCTCCCCTTGTTGATGGTCAGTTCCTTGTCGGCCATGATTTTTCTCCTTTTTTCGTTCTTAGATGTATGCGGTCCATTGCGACCGGTTGTTCGGTCAGCCGGAATTGATTTCGATCCGCTTCGGTTTGGCGGCCGGAATTTTTGGCAGGGTCAATTTGAGCACCCCGTCCCGATAGTCGGCCTTTACCTTATCGGCCTCGACATCGGCCGGAAGATCGATGGTTCTCAGGAAACGGCCGGTACCACGCTCCCGCCGATGCCAGGTCACATTTTCCTTCTCCCCGTTCCCGCGCTCTCCAGCAAGGGTCAGGGTGTTCTCGAGAACCGTGATTTCCAAGGCTTTGGCGTCTATTCCGGGCAGTTGAGCTTCAATATGGATATTGCCGGCGTCTTCCCGCATGTTGACGCGGGGATAATGCCGGCCGCCCAAAGCCGTGGCAAAGGACGGTTCCAGCGCCCGGCTGAGGCCGAAGCCGCGAAACAGATCGTCCAAATCCCGTCGCATGCCTTCCATTTCTCTGAACAGATCCCAACTCGCCATGATGTCATCCTCCTTATAGGGGTTTTGGTTTTTTGGACCCAGTGGGGGTCCGAAGATGCCAATTACCAATTCAATGGCCATGCCAGGGCGGAAAGGAATTAAATTCGATAATTATTTCAGCGTGTTGCAAATTTTTCTGGGGTTCGGCGGGCACTTGCGACGTCGTCGATAATGTCGCATGCGAAGGTTGCAGCGTCGCAAGAGAGGCAGTGAAAGGAAACCACGAGGAATAAATGAACTGTTCGCTGGCTTGAAAGGGATAATACCGGTTCCAAACAAACCGCAGGTCGCAAGGAAGAAAAAGGATAGGAAAAACAGGGGGGGGGGTGAAAAAACGAGCCCCGCGGGGAACCGCGGGGCCGGAAGAGTCATATTTCGTGTGGCGTTTTAGATTTTGCGCACGTTGGCCGACTGAGGGCCTTTTTGTCCCTCAATTACATCGAACTCGACCCGCTCACCTTCAGCCAACGACTTGAAACCGTCACCCTGAATGGCCGAAAAGTGGACAAATACGTCCGGTCCGTCGTCCTGCTGAATAAAACCGAAACCTTTTGCATCATTAAACCATTTGACTGTACCTTGTGCCATTTTCCTTTACTCCTTTTTTTCCGTCCCCAAAGGGACCTTCGTGGTGAGGCGAAGCGAAAAAAAACCGCCCAGCCCTTTGGTCTGTGCGGTCTCGCTCCAACTGACTGACGCGGTTCTTTCCGACAACTAAGTCGGTCTGCACAAACACTGTCGGTGAAATTCAAGCATAGCCCAGGAGAAAATGCAAGAAAATTTCGTGATCTACCCCGGCGGCGGACCCGCCAAGGTCGACATTATTCCAGATCACCGCGGTTCAATCCAAGCTTTTTCAGGTAACGATAGAATGTGGCCCGATGCACGCCGAGAAGGCGGGCCGCCTGGGTGAGATTTCCTCCGGCTGCCTGATAGGCCCGAGACATTTCTTCGGCATCAAGTTCCGCCGGCCGGGTCGTCCTACTCCCTGCTGCCGACACTGAGCTGTACGTTTCCCCAAGAAGGAGGGGCGTGGCATGGCTCAACAGCCGGTTTTCGGACGTCAACGGATAGGGCGGGGACAAGGTCTCGTCCCTGCGGTTTTCCAGTCCAGCAGTGTTCCACCGGCCGGGAGCGAAGTTCTGCCGCTCCCGGATCCATTCCCGAAACGCTCTGGCGCCGATGACATCGGCCTGGGTTTCAATAAAGATTCTTTCCAGGACGTTCCGCAGTTCGCGGACGTTGCCGGGCCATAGGTATGACTGCAGAAGCGCAAGCGCTTCCGGTGTCAGCCGGTAAATGCGACGGTCGTATTTACGACTGAAGAACCCGAGGAAATGCTCCGCCAAAACCGGAATATCCTCCGGTCGGTCCCGCAACGGTGGAAGATGGATGCGGAGAACCGAAAGCCGGTGATAAAGATCGGCCCGGAACGTCCCAGCACCCACTTCCTGTTCAAGAGGAACATTTGTGGCCCCCACGACTCGAACATTTATTTCCTTGGCGCGTTCGCCCCCAACCCTCTCAACCTCTCCTTCCTCAAGGACTCTTAGCAGCTTGACCTGAGTATGCAGCGGCATGTCGCCGATTTCATCGAGAAAGAGTGTTCCACCATCGGCCCTTTCAAAACGGCCCAGATGGGTACGGACAGCCCCGGTAAAGGCACCTTTTTCATGGCCGAACAGTTCCGATTCCAGCAGTTCTTCGGAAATTGCGGAACAGTTGACGGCCAGAAAAGGTCCGGAAGTTCTTGGACTCGCCTGGTGCAGGGCCCGGGCGACCAATTCCTTTCCTGTCCCGGTTTCGCCGGTAATCACCACGGTCGCGTCGGAAGGAGCGTAAAGGTCGATCTTCCGATAGATCTCCCTTATCCCGGGACTGACTCCGATGATTCCGTGGCGAGCCGGTTTCGATTCCGTCCTGGCAGGGAGGAAGGGACGAAATAGAAAAGTTACCAGGCGGTCCCGGTAGTCCTCGGTGAGCCCGCCCGGCCGGATTTCGGCGATCAAGGTCATGCCGCCGCCACGGGGCATTGACACCTGAATTTCGGTGAGTGGTTCGGACTGCTCCGCCACTTCCTGCGCAAGTTCAGCCAGGGAGGGCTGCACATCGGGCAGCAACCGGTCGAGGGGTTGCCCGAGGACCTCGCCCGGCTCGCGCCCGACAATTCCAGCCATGGCCGGCGAAATCTGCACAACCCGCCAGAAACTGCCGTGGCCCGCAACCAGAAGATCGGGGGCCGGAGCGGGCAGATGGGCTGCGGACGGGAAGGTGCTGACATTGGTCATGGCGGGTTCCTTGAAAAAACGGGGACAACGCCGATAATTTAACCTTTAACGGAGGGAACTTCAAGGCGGACCCGGAAATTGTGTCCGGTTTTTTTCGCGGGCGGCAGATCAGTCGCCTTACTCACGATTTGGATTTTTTTCGCGGTTCATCCATGCCGGGATTTGGGCGGTTTCCTTCGCCGCCAAGAAACGGTATGCTGTCGACAGCAAAGAAGGGGGGACACCATGGCTGTAGCGTTAAATGGGAGGAAGCCGGGGAACGACCAACAAGTTTTAAGTGTACAGGAAAATGACCCTTCCCTTTGGCTGCTGAACGACGGTTGGACGCTTCCCGAACCAACGCAGTGGCAAATAACCACCGCGTCAGGAACCCCGGCCGTCCAACATCTTTTGGATCCAAGCCCGTGACGCCATCTACTTTCTCCGATCACCAAGCCCCGGGAAGAAAAGATTGGCCTCCCATCGAAGAGAGGGCCCTCAATGCGGCTCCTCTATCTCCGGCGCAGGCCCGGCAATGGGCCTTGGTGTTGGCCGCCCGGAAGATTCCCCATCAGCTTCGCCACACCGGCAACGGCTGGTGGGTCAGCGTCCCGGCAGCAGCCGAGTCTCAAGCCAGACACGAAATTGCCCGCTATGAACGGGAAAATTTCGGCTGGCCCCCGCACATTCCCGCTGTCCACAACCCTGAGCAGAGCCTGCTACCCGTCTTTTCAGTCCTTTTGATCCTCGCCACTTTTCACAATCTGACCCTGATCGACCCTGCCGTATTGGGCTTGCCGTCTATTGACTGGATCAAGTTGGGAAGCGCCCATGCCGGAAAAATCCTCCACGGCGAGTGGTGGCGAACCGTGACGGCCCTGACTCTGCATGCCGATTATCTTCATCTTGTCTCGAATCTGGTCATGGCCGCGATCCTTCTCCCCAGGCTCTGCCGGGCGTACGGCAGCGGAAGGGCCTGGTTGCTGGTTCTTCTGTCTGGAATTCTCGGAAATTGGCTCAATGCTTATTTTCAGCCCTACCATCACCAGGCCATCGGGAGTTCCACCGCCCTGTTCGGAGCCGTCGGCATCTTTGCGGGCGCGGGCTTCAAGCGCCGCATGCCCCGCCTGAAGCGAAGTCTGTTGCCTTTGTTCGCCGGTCTGGCCCTGCTCGCTATGATCGGCAGCGGCGGAGAGCGAACCGATCTGGGGGCGCACCTCTTTGGTTTCCTTGCCGGGCTGGCCATTGGCTTTGTCTCCCCCGGGCACTTTCTCCATTCCCATCGAAAAACTCGACCAATGGGAACCCATATCTCTACTGTTATTGCTATCGTCATCCCCCTGGTCGCTTGGGGTTTCGCGCTCGGATCGGAATATTACTCCCGTTAGGTTCCTCCTGACCTCTCGTGAACAACTCTCCATGGAATAGCTTCGCGGCAAATATACAGGCTTTTACAGCCCGATTTGCATATCCTGAAAATTTTTGTTAGGGTACAAATGTTTCGTATTGAAATAATTCTAAAAAGAAAAGAAGTATCCAGCCCAAACTGGTGTTGAAATTATGGCCAACGAAGACATCGCGTCGAAAAAGCTTATTTTGGAAAATACGGTTGAGGGTGGAGTTCTCTCTTCATGCCGGCTACAGGAAAAGGCAGGATACCAGTTACGGATTCTTTCCTCGGTCCGTCGGATTATTCGGGCTATTGAGATCAACTCGCGAAAGCTCGTTTCCCAGCATAATATCACCGGTCCGCAACTCGACTGTCTGCTGGCCGTTGCCAATTATGGTCCCCTGAGTACAACATCTCTGGCGCGGCAGGTGGTTCTGAGCCCCAGCACCGTGGTCGGAATCCTCGACCGGCTTGAACGAAAGGGGCTCGTTACACGGCGCAGAGACACAGCCGACCGCCGAATAGTGCGCATCGCCATTACCGATACGGGCGCAGAACTGGCTGCGGCTGCGCCCTCATCATTTATGATGGTTCTGTCTCAATCGTTGGAAACGATGTCCTCGGAGGAACAGGACGCCCTGACGGAGGCTTTGGAGCGTCTGGTCGAGCATATGGAGCCAGGCAGCATCCCCTTACAAAAATCACATTCCGTTCTCTAATCCGCAACGAATCGTTATAAGCCCTTTTCCTATCCTTATTTTTTTCCTGAAACGGTAGTTCAATCTTCTAATCCCTGCCGTTAAGCAAAGGAGCTCGCATGCCTATTTTTTCAAATCATCAACAGAACATCGCCGAAAGGATTGACAGCCAGAGGGTGGAACTTTCCCAGTGGAAGGATTGGTCCTGGCAACTGAAACATTCCATCCGGGACATTGAAACAGCCGAAACCCTTTTGGGGATCCGCCTGGGTGAAAGCCGGAAGCGCCAGCTCAAGGCCACCCTCAGAAAATTCCCCCTGGCTATCACGCCATACTATCTTTCCCTAATCGATACCGAGGACTATGACAACGACCCGGTTTTCAAACAGTCCTTTCCAGTGCCGGACGAGCTGGAAATTGGTCGTTCCGACATGTCGGACCCCCTCGCAGAGGACGACGACAGCCCGGTGCCCGGAATCACCCACCGGTATCCGGACCGGGTGCTGTTTCACATCAGCAATATTTGTTCAATGTACTGTCGTCACTGTACCCGCAAACGGAAGGTCGGGGACCTCGATTCCATTCCTGCCAAGGACGAAATTGGTCAGGGTCTGGCGTATATTCGAGAACATTCCGAGGTCCGGGACGTCCTGCTTTCCGGCGGCGATCCGCTGATGCTGTCGGATGACTACCTCGACTGGATCCTCTCCGAGATCCGCCAAATCCCCCATGTGGAGATCGTCCGCATCGGCACCCGCATGCCTGTGGTCTTGCCCTACCGAATCACCGACCGCCTGGTGGCCATGTTGAAGAAGCATCATCCGATTTGGGTCAATACCCACTTCAACCACCCCCGGGAAATCACCTCTTCTTCCCGCGAAGCTCTGCAGATGCTGGCCGACGCCGGTATTCCTTTGGGTAATCAGACGGTTTTACTGGCCGGGGTCAACGACTGCCCACGCATCATGCGAGCACTGGTGCACAAGCTGGTCATGAACCGGGTTCGGCCGTACTACCTCTACCAATGCGATCTGTCCGAAGGCCTGACCCATTTCCGAACTCCCGTCGGCAAGGGGGTCGAGATCATGGAAAGCCTCCGGGGACATACCAGCGGCCTGGCCGTTCCCACATATGTCATCGACGCCCCCGGCGGCGGCGGGAAAATTCCCATGAACCCAAATTATCTTGTTTCCATTTCCACCAACAAGGTGGTGTTGCGCAATTACGAAGGGGTCATCACAACCTACCAGGAACCGGAGAGTTATCGGGCAATCTTCTGCGATCGCAAATGCGATGACTGCCGGCTTCATTTGAAGCTGGAGGAGGCCCAGGAATATCGGGCCACCGGCATTGAAAAACTTCTCTCTGACTGGGACAAGACGATTTCCTTGACACCCGAAAACACGAACCGCATGAAGCGTCGCAGCCATGAATGATCGCATTGAAACTTTCGGGCGATCAAGAATCCAGCACGGCAACGGGAACAATCGAGTTTATCTAATGAAGCTCGACCCCGATGACCTGCCGCAGATTCTTGATCACATGGAAAAACTGGCCGAAGATTATGCCTATTCCAAGATTTTCGCCAAGGCTCCTTCCAAATACCGAGCCCATTTCCTGGCTCACGGGTTTGTGGAAGAGGCCATGGTGCCGAAGTTTTTCGGCGGCAGCACCGACTGCTCTTTTTTGGGCAAATACTTTTCCCCGGAACGCCAGTGCGAGGACGAGCCCAAGACCGTCAAGGCGGTTCTGACCGCAGCCCATGACTCGACTCCGGCCATGCCGGAACTGCCGGCCGGGTACTCCTGCCGAACCATGGAGCCGGCCGATTGCCAGTTGATGGCCGCACTCTACCGACGGGTCTTTGCCAGCTATCCTTTTCCCATCCATGATCCGGACTACCTGGCCCGGACCATGGAAGAAAATCTGTTGTATTGGGGAGTTTTTTCCGATACCGGAGATCTGGTGGCCCTTTCTTCGGCAGAAATGGATATTGCCGGGGAGAATGCCGAAATGACCGATTTTGCCACTCACCCTGACTATCGTGGCAGGGGTCTCGCCAACTTTCTTCTGGATGCCATGGAAAAAACCATGGCAGATCGGCAGATAAGAACCGCATTCACCATTGCCCGCTCTTATTCCTTCGGAATGAACATCACCTTCGCGAGGAGTGGTTATCATTTCGCCGGAACCCTGGTCCACAACACCAACATTTTCGGGCGGTTGGAGAGTATGAACGTCTGGTACAAGCCCCTTTCAAAAGGCTGATGAAAAACATCCACCTGCAGTGTTGTCGTCATCTCTCGTCAACGATGTTCCTCTCGAGTACGCCTTAATTCCCCGGGATTTTGACGGCCTTGCATCTGGATATTTTTGATCAACCTGGGGACGGAGTTTTCAACATTCCGTTAAACTGCCCGCGAAACGTCCAATATGGCTATTCTCGATTATCTGATATTCGGGGCCTATATGGCTGGAATCATGGCCATCGGCTTTTACCATTTTTGCCGGCATGAGACCGCTGAAGACTATTACCTCGGCGGGCGCGCTATGCCGGCTCACCATGTCGGGCTTTCTATTGTCGCCACCGATGTTGGTGGAGGGTTTTCCATTGGTCTGGGAGGGGTCGGCTTCACTATGGGCCTCTCGGGCAGCTGGCTGCTGTTTACCGGTTTGGTCGGGGCCTGGATGACCGCGGTTCTGATTATCCCGCGCATCAAGAAAATCGATAGAGCGGAGAATATGTTTACGTATCCGGATTTTCTGCGCTGGCGATACAATGAAAAGGTTGCTTTGCTGGCGGCCGTGATTTCCGGAATCGGCTACCTGGGCTTTACCAGTGCCCAGTTATTGGCCGGCGCCAAGCTTGCGGCCGCCACAATTCTTCCTGCTGCGCCATTTGGAGTGGACCCATTGCAGTTCGCTCTTTACGTGATTGCCCTGGTCACAGTCCTTTACACGGTTTTGGGTGGAATCAAGGCGGTTATTTATACTGATACCGTTCAATGGATCATTCTCCTGGCCGGTCTGGTCCTGGTGACCATCCCTGTCACTCTTTTCGAGATCGGCGGATGGTCGGCCCTGCGCGCAGAACTCCCCCGTGCTTATTTCAGCCTGAGCAATATTCGTCTGGTGACATTTATCAACTGGATGGTGACCATCATCCCGATCTGGCTGATCGGCATGACTCTCTATCAACGGATGTTTGCATGCCGCAACGAATCCGACGCCCGGCGTGCCTGGTTTATCGCCGGCCTCTTCGAATATCCCGTAATGGCTTTTACCGGAGTGTTTCTGGGGATGTGCGCCCGGGTGCTGTTTCCCGAGGCCGAAGCTGAAATGGGTTTGCCGCTCTTGATCAGGGATGTTCTGCCCATCGGTGTAACGGGCATCGTGATTTCAGCCTACTTTTCAGCCATCATGTCCACTGCCGACAGTTGCCTGGTCGCCTCTTCCGGCAACTTCGTCAACGATATTCTCGAACGCCACATTTGGAAGGAAAGAAGCCACCAGGACGTAGTCCGCTTATCCATGGTCATCACCCTGGTGATCGGAGTGCTGGCAGTCGTCATGGCCAGTCAGTTCCAAACCGTTCTCGACGCCATTTTGTATGCCTATTCCTTCATGGTATCCGGCCTGTTCGTCCCGACCCTGGGCGCGTTTTTCTGGCGCAAGTCGAGCTCCATAGGCGCCTTGGGCGGCATGCTTTCCGGAGGCATCCTAACTGTTCTGCTTCTCACCGGTCTCCTGCACCTTCCGGCTGGTTTAGCTTCCCTGGGATTCGACCCGAGCCTTTATGGAATCCTCACTTCGGCTCTGGTTTTTATTTCAGGCTCATTGTTTTTTCCTGACCTTCCGAAGAAGGGTTAAATTAGGGGAGAACTGGTGTCGGCTCTGACTTGTTTTTAAGAAAATAAGATCAAATTGGAAGAGTTCAGAAAAAAAAGGCGGAGCCTGAACGGCCCCGCCTTTTTTCAATTCATTTTTAAAAAATGGTTAAACTTCCGGTCCAGCCTGGGTGTAATCGAAATCGTGCCCGTCGATGGTGTATTTCTTGAAGTTCTCGACGAACATCCCGGCCAGTTTGTTGGCTGCTCGGTCGAAGGCCTCCTTATCAACCCATGAATTGCGGGGGTTGAGCAGGTTACTGTCGACCCCCGAGAGGGTCTTGGGAATGTTGAGCCGGAACCAACTGGTCTGGTCGAACTCAACATTATTGATGCTTCCGTCGAGGATCGCGTCGATGCAGGCGCGAGTCGCCTTTATGCTCATCCGTTTTCCGACTCCGTAGCCGCCACCGACCCAGCCGGTATTGACCAGGTAGGCGTTGACGCCATGCTTCTCCATTTTTTCGCCGAGCAGTTTGGCGTAGGTGGTCGGATGCAGGGGCAGAAACGCTTCGCCGAAACAGGAGGAAAAGGTGGCCTGGGGCTCGGTCACTCCCCGCTCAGTGCCGGCGACCTTGGCGGTGTAGCCGGAGAGAAAATAGTACATCGCCTGTTCCTTGGTCAGTTTGGAAACCGGCGGCAGAACACCAAAGGCGTCACAGGTCAAAAAGATGATGTTTTTAGGATGTTCTCCCTTCAGGCTCGGGTCGTGATTCGAAATATGTTCGATCGGATAGGAGACCCGGGTATTTTCCGTCTTGGCATCACTGTCGAAATCGATCACCCCGTCCTCATCGGCAACCACATTTTCCAGCAGCGCGTCGCGCTGGATGGCATGGTAGATTTCCGGCTCGTTTTCGGCGCTCAGGTTGATGCACTTGGCGTAGCAGCCCCCCTCGAAGTTGAAAATACCGTCGGCGTCCCATCCGTGCTCGTCATCGCCGATCAGTTTGCGGTGGGGATCGGTGGAGAGGGTGGTCTTGCCGGTTCCGGAAAGGCCGAAAAAGAGAGCAACGTCGCCGTCCTTGCCGACGTTAGCCGAGCAATGCATGGAGAGAATACCCTGCAACGGCAGCCAGTAGTTCATCATGGTGAAGATGCCCTTTTTCATCTCCCCGCCGTACCATGTGCCGCCGATGATGGCGATGTTCTTCTCGATGTTGAAGGCCACGAAGACTTCGGAATTGAGCCCGTGCCGCTTCCAGTTTTTGTTGGTCAGATTGGAAGCATTGTAGATGGTGAACTGGGGAGCGAAATCGCTGAGCTCCCGCGCATCGGGACGGATAAACATATTTTTGACGAAATGTGACTGCCAGGCGAATTCAGTAACGAAACGCACCCGCTTACGGGTCTTTTCGTTGGCGCCGCAGAACCCGTCGGTCACGTAGAGGTCTTTTCCGGAGAGATATTCGAGAACTTCGGCGTAGAGTTCGTCGAAAATTTCCAGCGCCATCGGCTGATTGATCTTGCCCCAGGCAATGTTTTCAAAGGATGGCTTCTGGTGAACAAAATATTTGTCCTTCGGCGAACGGCCGGTGAACTTACCGGTATCGACCATCATGGTGCCATTTTCTGAAATATTCCCTTCCGCATTGCGGTCTTCATGCGCGAAGAGCTCATCGTAGCTCAAGTTGTGATAAAGCCGGCCGATGCTTTTCAGGCCCAAAGCGGCCGCGTTAATCGATGGTTCCTGGGAACTGATTGCTGCTGATCTCGGCATTGTTGCCCCCTGTAGGTTGGTGATTCTCCACCCGGTCGGCGAATCCGTCGGCTGGAAAATTGTGCCGGTCAGGGCCGACACTTTTATCTGCTGCGATGGTCTTTCACGGTGGAATACATCTAAATAACGAAAATTCCGTAATCCGCCCAGCTTGATGACGAATCCGGAATGTTTCAGAACAAACGTTTGCCGTTTAACCTCCCCTTTTTCTCTCACCATACCCTATTCGGGGCCAAAGGATAAAGGCAAATTCCAAACATTGAAACAAAAGCCGTTCTATTTTTAACAAATTTAACTAAAATAAAAAAGGTAAAAGTTTAAATAAAAAACCGGCCTCGAAAAATTCCGGGCCGGCTGAGGATTTCCTGGGGGAAGTTTTGAAGGGTAATCAGTCGGCACTCGGCGGGCGGCTGCGCAGATAGGCCACCAACTGCCAGATCTCCCGATCGGAAAAATACCTGCCCCAAGCCGGCATGACCGATCCGCGGGAAAGAAAGGGTTCGACCGTTTTGCCTTTGCTGATGCGCCAAAACAGGTAGGCAGGGTCCTTCTGCTGATACTCCCTTGCGGTGAAATCGGGAGCTGGGGGACTGAAGAAATCGGCCCGGGGGTTGCGGCCTTCCGAAGGATGACCGTGGCAACCGACGCATTTTTGAGCAAACAGATCCGCGCCGGCCCGCTGGTTGGAGACCTGAACGAGAAAGTCTTCCGGCGGAACCCGCTGCGGATAAGAGACCTCCTGCTCGCCGCAGCCGGCCAGGATTCTTAAAACAACCGTTAATAGGAAAAACCACCAGAAACCCAATGTCATGGCGAACCGTCTCAAACGAAGCTGGCGGAGGCGGTTACCTTAACCGCCTCCGCCGACCGTCGTCGTTTGCTGGCAAAATATTGGCACAAATGGAATTTCTCAGGATCAGGCCGCGGCTTTTGGAACAATCCCCCATCGGGCGAGATCATCGAGTACTCCTGCCAGCAGCTGCTCCAGGGCGTCTTTCACCGGCCGGGTCAGTTCGGTGCCGACTTCAATCGATTCGGGTTGAATCCCCCAGACCACCAGCTCTGAGGGCAGGTGCCCCTGAAGTTCGGCGACGGCCAGCAGGTCCTGCACTCCCATCTGGTGCACCGACAGTTTACTGGCGAACGCCCGAGGGACTTCTTCTCCTTCAAGACGGAAAACCGATCCCGGGGTCGCCCGCATATCCAAAGCGTCGATGATCAGCAGCCGGTCAATGCCCTCGAGGTGCGGCAGCAGATCGAGCCCGAGGGTGCCGCCCTCCAACAAAGTCACCTCAGACGGGAAGCGATAGTTCTCCTGTAGCCGGTCGACGGCAAGACAGCCCATGCCGTCGTCGCTCATGATGGTATTGCCCAGACCGAGGAGCAGAATGCCCATCAGAGGTCCTTCGGCTCGATAAATTTGTAGCCGCCGAAAATGCTGCCGAGGGTGCCGTTTTTCTCCTTCACGTCCATCAGCCAGCCGCTGTAGATATGGTGGATGACGAAGCCGATCAAAAGCCACATGATGGCGTGGTGGGTCAGGCGCAAGACCTGGTTGCCGAAAAGAGGCAGCATCCAGCCGAAGATCCCGTCCCAGAAACCTCCGGGCGCGTACTGGCCGTACAAGGCGAAACCGGTGGCGATCTGCATCAGGAACAGGGTGAATACGGCAGTATAGGCCATGGCCGCCAGGGCGTTATGGCCGACCACATGCGGGAGTTTCCGCTTTATAAAAGTGTAATAATTGAACGTGCCGATAATATTCCGCCACCCTTCGCGGGATGCCCAGGGAAAGAAGGCGGGCCAGCGGGCATGCCGATTGCCGATGAATCCCCAGATCAGCCGGGCGATGAAAGACATTAGAAACAGATACGCAAAGAAGAAATGAATCGCCCGGTTCCAGCCCATCAGGTATTGGCTGGTCGATTCGGCTGTATAGATCGGATTACCGATATAAAAACCGGTGACCGCCAACACCACGAGGCAAATAAAATTGATCCAGTGGGTGATACGGACCGGCCATTCCCACACATATCGTAATTCAAGCATATGGACCTCCGTGATTCGTGAAGCGTGATCCGTGTTCGGAAAAAAGCGAGCGAAAAACAGTTTTCAGCCGTTCACGGGTTACTGTTCACCGTTCACGGTTGTTACAGCGCCTTCACCTTGATGATCTCGGTCCCTTTGCCGTCCAGAAGATGGACAGCGCAAGCCAGACAGGGATCGAAGGAATGGATGGTCCGCAGTATCTCCAGCGGCTTCTCCGGATCGGCAATCGGGGTCCCCACTAGGGCGGCCTCATAGGGGCCCATCTGTCCCCGCGGGTCACGCGGACCGGCATTCCAGGTCGAGGGAACCACGGCCTGATAGTTGGCGATGGCGCCGTTCTCGATCCGAATCCAATGGCCCAGGGCCCCCCGGGGCGCCTCGTGATAGCCGAACCCCTGCGCCTCTTTCGGCCAGGTCGAGGGATCCCACTTCTCCTTGTTGTGGACCTCGTAAATTCCCCGGCCCATGTTGTTGGTCAGGTCTTGCAACCATTTTTCGTTCATTCGCGCCAGCATCAGGCAGTCCACACCGCGGGCCGCGGTCCGCCCCAGAGTTGAGAACAGAACCTCGGGCCCGACTCCGAGCTGCCCCAGGACGAATTTGACGATCTGCTGAGCGTCTTCGTTGCCGCTGGCAAAAGCGACCAGCACCCGGGCCAGAGGACCGACTTCCATGGGCTGATCGTCATACCGGGGGGACTTGACCCAGGAATATTTACTGTCCGTGTCGAGCCAGTCGTAAGGGGGTTTGGGACCGGTGAATTTATGACTGGTTTCACCGACATAGGGATGCAGACCCTTGTCGTCCCCCTTGGAATAGGTATACCAGGAGTGGGTCACGTACTCGGTGATCTTCTTTTCATCCATGGGCATGACATTGGCCAGGTCCTTGCCGAGAATGACTCCGCGCTGGAAATAGAGGCTGCCGGGACCGCCGCTGTTGTCCATGGGGAAATCGCCGTAACTCAGGTAGTTGCCGACCCCGCCGCCGATGGCCGCCCAATCCTTGTAGAACGAAGCCACCGCCAGCAGGTCGGGGATGTAGACCTGTTCGACGAACAGCCGCGCCTTTTTAAGCAGTTTGCCGATATAGGCGATCTTGTCGGCGTTGATCGCGTTCTGGCTGTCGGGGTCGACCGGGATCGACATTCCCCCCACCAGGAAGGTCTGCGGGTGGGGGTTCTTGGAGCCCAGAATCGCGTGAATCTTGATGACATCCTTCTGCCATTCCAGGGCCTCCAGGTAATGGGCCACGGCCATCAGATTGGCCTCCGGCGGAAGCCGATAGGCACTGTGCCCCCAGTAGGCGTTCTGGAAGGGTCCCAGGCGTCCGGTGCCGACGAAAGCGGCCACCCGGTCTTTGATTCCCTTGAAATAGTCGGTACTGGACATGGGCCAGTCAGAAATCGACTGGGCCAGCTTGGCGGTCGCCGCCGGGTCGGCCTGGAGGGCGCTGGTAATATCGACCCAGTCCAGGGCATGCAGATGATAGAAATGAATCACGTGATCCTGGACGTTCTGAATGCCCATAATCAGATTGCGGATCAGCCTGGCGTTGTCCGGAATCTGGATCTTCAGGGCGTCCTCAACAGCCCGGATGCTGGCCATGGAATGAACGGTGGTGCATACTCCGCAGAACCGTTGCGTAAAGTGATGGGCGTCTCGCGGATCGCGTCCCTTGAGGATGGTTTCGATGCCGCGGAAGGCGGTGGATGAACTCCAGGCGTCGGCGATCTTGCCCCCCTCCAGCTGGGCCTCGATGCGCAGGTGCCCTTCAATGCGGGTAATCGGATCAACAGCTATTCGCTTGGCCATGCTCTTATTCCTCCTCAATCACTTTGTCTTGTTCCGTCTTGTCGCCTTTGCGAAAAGCGCTGGCCACTCCGTGGGCGCCGAAGGCCACTGCCGTCGCGGCCGCCAGCCCGAGGCCGATCTTGTCGGCTGTTGCCTCAACGCCAAAACCGGGAACCTGCGGCAACCGACGGTAGAAGGGGCTCATGGTGTCCCAGAACTGGGGCTCGGAACATCCGATGCAGCCGTGACCGGCCATGACCGGCCAGGAGACCCCTTCGTTGTAGCGTACGGTGGGACAATTATGGAATGTCTCGGGACCTTTGCAGCCGAGTTTGTACAGGCAGTGTCCCTGGCGATGGCCGGGATCGCCGAAGGCTTCAGCATACTGGCCGGCATCGAAATGCCCGCGTCGTTCGCAATTGTCGTGAATCCGCTTGCCGTAGGCGAACTTCGGCCGTCCAAGCCGGTCGGTGGCCGGCAGTTTGCCGAAGGTCAGAAAATGAACGATAGTGGCGGTCAGGTTTTCGGCATTGACGGGGCACCCCGGCAGGTTGACCACCGGCGCGCCGGGGACCAGTTCCATGACCGACTTGGCCCCGGTTGGATTTGGTGCGGCCGCCGGAATCCCCCCGAAAGAGGCGCAAGTGCCCACGGTGATAGTGGCGGCGGCATTCTTGACCAGTTTTTTCAATTCGGACTCTGAGCTTTTTCCACCGACGGTGCAGTAGACTCCACCGTCCGCCGTCGGAATGGCGCCTTCCACGATCAGCACATATTGCCCCTTATATTTTTCCATGGCCTGTTGCTTGGCCTCTTCGGCCTGATGCCCGGCCGCGGCCATCACTACATCGGAATATTCGAGGGAGATGACGTCGAGGATGATCTCCCCCGCGGTGGGGGCATTGGCCCGCAAAAAGGCTTCCGAGTCACCGCTGCAGCTCTGATACTCGACCCAGATGACCGGCAGGCGCTTGTCGTCCATGGCCCGAGCGACCTTTGGCACCAGAGCCATCGGCAGAGCCAGGGCCGCGGTGGTTGCTGTGCAGAACTTCATGAAGTCCCGACGGCTGACCCCCTTGGCTTCCCATTTCCGGTAAATTTCTTCCGGGATCACAGTAGTTTCAAACTCCTGATCTTTCTTCATCAACCGAGTCTCCTTTCGTGATGAGAAGACATTAAAGAACGAGATTACTCTATATATTTTGGTTATTTGGCACAGGGTAAGAATCACTGACAGGGCCAAATATACCCATCTAAATAAAGGCGCGGCTTGAATTCTGTCAAGGAAATACTTGCCACATCGTGTATACGTTTTACCAGATTTGATAACCGGTAATGTATACGTTTTTTGGTGTTCTTTT
>Ga0210101_1000163_pt1 | contig 23641 bp, 28 predicted proteins | sample Muzzi_PWC_D1_FD_185534 | JGI IMG/M metagenome (GOLD analysis project Ga0210101, IMG submission 185534) | Wetland microbial communities from San Francisco Bay, California, USA, that impact long-term carbon sequestration - Muzzi_PWC_D1 (SPAdes) | ecosystem: Environmental > Aquatic > Marine >... | reverse complement strand
CATGAACGCCTCGGCCATCAGGCAGACATAGATGATCATGCCGAAGATCCAGATGAGTTCCCGCGGCTTCTTGAAGGAACCGTAGATAAGGCCACGGAACATATGCAGGTACACGACGATGAAGAAAAACGAGGCGCCGGTGGAGTGCATGTAGCGGATCAGCCAGCCCCAGTTCACGTCGCGCATGATGTACTCGACGGAGTTGAAAGCCAGACTCGCATCCGGCTTGTAGTTCATGGTCAGCCAGATGCCGGTGATGATCTGGAGCACCAGCACCATCAGCGCCAGGGAACCGAAGTAGTACCAGAAGTTGAAGTTCTTCGGTGCGTAGTATTTTGCCAGGTGGTCATACCACATGCTGCTGAGCGGGAAGCGTGCATCGATCCAGCCCAGCAGGCCGCCCTGCCATTTTTCACTCGTATTGCCAGCCATTATGCGACCCCCTCATCTTCACCGACCAGGATCTCGTCCTCGCTCAGGTAGCGGTGTGGTGGAACTTCCAGGTTGAGCGGTGCGGGCACACCCTTGTAAACACGGCCAGCCAGATCGAAGCGGGAACCGTGGCAGGGGCAGAAGAACCCGCCCTTCCACACATCGCCGCCGAGGTCCGCCGCGCCGACATCCGGGCGATAGGTTGGAGAGCAGCCGAGGTGGGTACAGATACCGATGAGCACCAGGTATTCCTGCTTGATGGAGCGCCATTCATTCTGCGCATAGGGCGGCTGCTGCGGCTCCAGGGACTTCGGGTCGCGCAACTGGTCGTCCAGCGTCGGCAGGGTCTCGAGCATCGAGTCCGTGCGATTCACGATCCACACCGGCTTGCCGCGCCACTTGACGCGGATCATCTGCCCCAGCTCAACCTTGCTGATGTCCGCGCGCACCGGCGCACCGGCGGCACGTGCCTTGGCGCTGGGTTGCATAGAGGAAATAAAGGGTACCAGAACGAAACCGACTCCTACTGCACCGACAACACTCGTAGCTGCTGTAAGAAAACGACGTCTGCCGGTATTGGTCTCATCGCCACTCATACGGGCAATCTCCAAATTATTTAAAGAAACCTGAGAGTTGGGTGAAATTTCGGGCCATTCACGGCGCGAGATTTCACTAAACTAAATTGGAATATTCGGATATGGTTCATGAACCTTCCAAGAACCGCATAGGATGGTCTAACTCCCCGACAAGGTCAAGGGGTGTTCCGGAATTTCACGGCTGTAATCGGGATGTTTTTTTGACACGCTGGTGTCATGAATGCAGCGCCTTCAGACGGGATTATCGACATCCACAAATTCGTGTGTGACGCCGAAATGGTCGGCAAGATGCTCGCCCAGCGCCTGCACGCCGTAGCGCTCCGTTGCATGATGTCCGGCGGCGAAATAGTGTATGCCGGTTTCCCGCGCAACGTGCACGGTCTGCTCGGAAATCTCGCCGCTGATGAAGGCGTCCAGCCCTTGTGCCGCCGCCGCCTCGATATATGACTGCGCCGCACCGGTGCACCAGCCCACGGTCTCGATCCGGCCCGCCGCGCCGGGAATGTGCTGCGGTGCCCTGCCGAGCCGCTGCTCGAGATGCGCAGCCAGCGCCGGGCCATCCAGTGCCGGGGACAGGCGCCCGTACTGGCCCAGCTGCAGGTCCGGCTCGCTGCCGAATGCGCCCTCTGGCTCGAAGCCGAGGATGCGGGACAGTTGCGCGTTGTTGCCCAGCCGGGCATGCGCGTCCAGCGGCAGGTGGTAGGCCAGCAGGCTGATATCCGCCCCGAGCAGCCGGCTCAGGCGGCGCTGCTTCATGCCGGTGATGCAGGCATCTTCGCCCTTCCAGAAATACCCGTGATGCACCAGCAGCGCATCGGCCCGGGCTTCGATGGCGGCCTCGATCAGCGCCATGCTGGCGGTGACGCCGCTGACCAGCCGCCGCACTTCCCGGCGTCCCTCGACCTGCAGTCCGTTCGGACAATAGTCACGGAATCCGGCAACACCGAGTAAAGTGTTCGTATATTCAACAATATCCTTCAGGTTTGCCATGATGTCATTACCTGTTCATGTGGCGTGTCTTTATACATACAATGGCGTCCTGGCAACAACGTGTCCGCACTCATGGCGATCCTCAAATTCCTCTCTTTCATTGCCCAGACGATTACCGCGGGTCTGGCTGCCGCATTCCTGTACATCCTGCTGGTGCAGCCGGACCTGCTGCGCAGCAGCGGCCATGTGGTCGAGGTCCGGGAAACGATACAACAGCCGGCAGCGCAGCACACGGCAGCCGGCGGCGGCGCCACCGAGGCACTCGGATCAGGCCCCGTCTCCTACGCTGACGCGGTTGACCAGGCCGCCCCGGCCGTGGTCAACGTCCACACCGCCAAGGTCATCACGCGGCGGGTGCATCCCCTGCTGGACGACCCCGTTTTCCAGCGTTTCTTCGGCGATCACTTCAAGCAGTCGCGCAAGGCGATCCAGACCAGCCTGGGCTCCGGGGTCATCATCAGCGCGCAGGGCTATATCCTCACCAACAACCATGTCATTGACGGCGCCGACGAGATCCGCGTACTGCTGGCGGACGGCCGCAGCTCCCGCGCGACCGTGGTGGGAACCGATGTCGACACCGATCTGGCCGTGCTGCACGTCGCCTTCGACAATCTGCCCAGCGTCGTCATCGGGGACTCGAGCAAACTGCGCGTCGGTGACATCTCGCTCGCCATCGGCAACCCCTTCGGGGTGGGCCAGACAGTAACCTTCGGTATCATCAGCGCCACCGGCCGTGACCAGCTGGGCATTACCGCCTACGAGGAGTTCATCCAGACGGATGCGGCGATCAACCCCGGCAATTCCGGTGGTGCGCTGATCAACGCCGAGGGTGAGCTGATTGGCATCAACTCGGCCATCTACAGTCGCTCCGGCGGTTCCCAGGGCATCGGTTTCGCGATCCCCATCAACCTGGCCAAGGGTGTCATGACACAGATTATCGAGCAAGGCTATGTGGTGCGCGGCTGGCTCGGCATCGAGGCCCAGGACCTGACACCGCAACTGGCGGAAACCTTCGGCGCCGGGAGCACCCGTGGCGTTCTCATTGCCGGGATACTGAGTGACGGACCCGCCGACAAGGCCGGGCTGCTGCCCGGTGATGTCGTCACCTCGATCAATGACGCCGCGGTGGCCGACTCAACCGCGGCAATGAAAACGATCTCGGACGAGCACCCCGGCAGTGTGATCCGGCTGGGGGGCATCCGCGAAGGCAAGGCATTCAACCTCATGGCAACGGTCAGTGAGCGCCCCGGAAAGGCCCACAACGGCGCGCCCCGCAACCAGTAGCGGAGCGCGCCCTCTGGCCAGCCGGTGACATGCGGCTTAGCGGCATGTCAGGCGGCCGCACCGGGTCACTGCAACAGCGCAACGAATCGAGGTCTGCGTTCCCATGCCACCACGCACCCTGTTACTGCTGGTCTTCGTCGGTGTGCTGCTGACCGCCTTCATCCAGCTGGAAATCATTACCATCGCCTTCCAGAAACTCGGCCTGTCACCCCACAGCGCCCTGCTGCTGATGCTGTGGGCATTGCTCGGCAGCGGCATCAACATTCCGCTCGGCACCCTTGCCGGTGACCCCGGTGCAGCGCCACCCCATGACATCCCTGCCGGGAACCGGATCCGGTTCCCCGTGAAGCCGCCGGCTGCAGGACGCATCATCATCGCCGTCAATCTCGGTGGCTGCATCATCCCCGTAGGCATTACGCTCCACCTGCTGGCGCAGCAACTCGTGGCACCGCTCGACCTGCTGCTGGCCTTGCCGGTGGTCAGCGTGGTCTGCTACCTGTTCAGCCGCCCCGTTCCCGGCATGGGTATTGCCATGCCGATATTGCTGGCGCCGCTGGTGGCGGTCGTGATTGCCCTTGCGCTCGCACCGGAGAACGCGGCGCCGCTTGCCTTTGCCAGCGGAGTGCTCGGCGTACTGGTCGGCGCGGACCTGTTCCGCCTTCCGGATATCCGCAAAATGGGGGTGCCGATCGCTGCCATCGGAGGCGCCGGCACCTTCGATGGCGTGTTTCTGACCGGCATCATCGCCGTCCTGCTGGCCTGATTCCCGTTTGCCGCCGGGACAATGACGCCACCCGCTCAAGGCGGCCGGTTTCGAACTCCGCCCGTGCTGTCGCTGCTCCGTGTGCCCCGGAAACGAATCCCGGAAAAGCCATTACCCCGGGTAACAGCTGCCTTCCCGAACCCACACGCCGCGCTCCTCGCAGCGCAGCAGTTCGTCCCCGCTGCAGACGTAACTGCCCAGGGTGTACGACTGCGCATTGAAGTAACACACCCCACTCTCCAGTTCGAGATCCAGCGACAATTCATCGAAGTCCGCACTGTCGAATATGGGCGAGTTCCTGAGCTCCGGATCCGGAGCACCGACTTTGGGTGCATGTCGTTTTGCATCTGTCATGACGTTGTCCTGTTGAGTGGCTGATTGCTACCGCCAGCAGCTTCATTCAAGCACCGGACCCGCCTGCCCGCATTGCGGTTTCTCAACAATCGGGCGGATAATTACCCGCATGGCCGCACGCCCCGCCCGCGCCGACCCGAAACGGATTTTCATATTCCGGGGCACGGGCCAAACGGCTGCGGACGGAAGACCGTCACTGTCGCTGCGGGAACCTGCCGGAAATGCAGGTCGGCAGCCATGACCATGCACCGGAACAGCCACCTGACAGCGTCGCTGCAGCAACAGCCCCGCCGCAGCTTGGCGTCTGCAGCGAATTTTGGTGGGTGGCGCGCCCCGGCTGGATGCTATAAACCGATTTCCGGTGTCTCGACACCACTGCGCAGGGTTCGCGCAAACGCTGTCATGAGGTCGGCGATGTGGCTGCGTTCCTCGGAGAGCAGCCGCTGGATCAACTGCTGCAGGTCCTCGAATTGCGCGGCACTGATATGTTCACGCGCCGCGTCACTGAGTGAATCCCTGAAGCGTTCGACGGCTTCCCTGGCCATTACCTGATGATGTTCGCCCATACCCGCTCTCCTGTCGCCATGATGAATGCAGGCATGATAGCAGTTCGGTTTTGCCGTGCGCATGGCGTCCCGACAGGTCCCATGCACCCTGCCATGTGCCCCGACATGGCTTCAGTCGCGCAACCCGGACCCGGCGCACACCTGCCGCGAGAGGCGAGACCGGTAGCGGCCGGAATATCGGCCGGGACCGTGGCGGCGTCAGCACAGCAGGAGCAGGCGAGCAATGCCGGGGCAACTGCCTGAGATTCCAGGGCGGTACGGTCGCAGGATGCGGGACACCGCTGCCGGGGAGGTCGCGTACCGGTCGCAGGCGCCCCGGGCGACGCAGGCAGGGAGTGCAGGCAAGATCCGGGAATCTCCGGCCTGCAAACTGCGGTCAGCCTGGCGGCTTCCCGCCGGGCTATCCGTTCAGTAATCCGGACAGGGCCTGTAAAAAGGCGCTGTTTTCTTCGGCCGTGCCCACCGTCACCCGCAGGCAGTCGGCCAGCGCCGGCGCCGGGCCGTCCAGCATTTTGATCAGAATGCCGGCATCCCGGAGCCCCGCATGGATGGCAGGCGCCTGCCCCCGCGGCACACGAAACAGAATGAAGTTGGCCTCACTGGGATAAACCGTGAGCTGCGGCAGTGCCTGCAGGCCGGCGAACAGGTCGGCACGGTCCTGGCGTATCAGGCCTGCCTGCATATCGAACACGGCCTTGTGCTGCAGCGCGAAGCGGCCGGTGGCCTGGTTCAGTGATCCCAGGTTATAGGGGAGCCGCGTCTTGTCGATCTGCTCCAGCCAGTCCGGCGCGCCGGCCAGCATGCCGAGGCGCAGGCCCGCCAGGCCCATTTTCGAGACGGTGCGCAGTATCAGCAGGTTGGCGTATTCCGGCAGTTCCGCCATGAAGCTTGCATCGGTGAATGGCGCATAGGCCTCGTCAACCACCACCAGGCCGGGCGCCTCGTCGAGTATCTGCCGGATCATGCCGGCATCGAACAGGTTTCCGGTCGGGTTGTTCGGGTAGGCCAGGAAGATCACCGCAGGCTGGCGCACCGCAATCGCCTCCAGCATGGCCGTGATGTCGAGGGAATAGTCTTCCTGCAGCGGTACGCCGGCAAATGCCATGCCGGCCACCAGCGCCAGCTGGCGGTACATCACGAAGGTCGGCTCCGGCGCCATGACCACCCGGCCGGGCGCCGCCAGCGTCTGGATGATCATCTGGATCAGCTCGTCGGAACCGTTGCCGAAAATGACCGCGGCCGCCTCCGGCACCCCCATGGCGGCGCGCATGGCGGCCTGCAGCCCGTGCGCACCCGGATCGGGATAGCGATTCAGCGAGATCGACTCCAGCGCGGCGCACCATTCCGCGCGCAGCGAATCCGGCCAGGGCCAGGGATTTTCCATGGCATCCAGCTTGATCAGGTCGCCGGGATCCGGCACGTGGTAGGCCGTGAGCGCCCGGATTTCCGGGCGGACCAGCCGGTTGATCTTGTCTGATGGATCCATCTGTAGAACCTGGTGAAAAAGTTAAAAGTGAGAAGTGAACAGTGTGAATGATTATTCAGATGCCGAACAGGCCGGATACAGCCATTCACTTTTCACCTTTCACTTCTAACTTTTTAACTTTTAACTTTTAACCTCTCACTTTTCACTCTGTATTCGTAGTTCCGCCGAACGCGCGTGCGCCGTCAGCCCCTCTCCGTGCGCCAGCACGGCCGCCGTCCTGCCCAGGGTACCGGCGCCCGCCGCGGAACACTGGATCAGGCTGGAACGCTTCTGGAAATCGTAGACACCCAGCGGGGATGAAAAGCGCGCCGTGCGCGAGGTTGGCAGCACGTGGTTGGGTCCGGCGCAGTAGTCGCCAAGCACCTCGGCCGTGTAGCGCCCCATGAAGATTGCACCGGCATGGCGAATCCGCGCTGCAATCGCCTGCGGGTCCTCGACGGACAGCTCCAGGTGTTCCGGCGCCACCTTGTTGGCGACCTCGATGGCCTCGTCCATGTCGCGCACCTGTATCAGGGCACCCTGCCCCTGCAACGAGGCTCGGATGATCTGTGCGCGCGGCATCCCGGGCAGCAGCCGTTCGATGCTGGCGCTGACGCGATCGAGAAATTCCGCGTCGGGCGAGACCAGCAGGGACTGGGCATCCTCGTCGTGCTCGGCCTGCGAAAACAGGTCGACCGCGATCCAGTCGGGATCGGTATTGCCGTCGCAGACCACCAGGATCTCGGACGGTCCGGCGATCATGTCGATGCCGACCTTGCCGAACACCATGCGCTTGGCGGTCGCCACGTAAATGTTGCCGGGACCGACGATCTTGTCCACCGCCGGCACGGTTCCGGTGCCGTAGGCCAGCGCGGCCACGGCCTGGGCGCCGCCGATGGCGAACACCCGGTCGACACCCGCGATTGCGGCCGCCGCCAGCACCATGTCGTTGACCTCGCCTTCCGGCGTCGGCACCACCATGATGAGTTCCGCCACACCGGCCACCTTGGCGGGGATAGCGTTCATCAGCACCGAGGAGGGATACGCCGCCTTGCCGCCGGGCACGTACAGCCCCGCGCGGTCCATGGGCATCACCTGCTGGCCCAGCAGGGTGCCGTCGGCTTCCGTATAGGACCAGGATTCCAGCCGCTGGTGTTCGGCGTAGGCGCGCACCCTTGATGCCGCCAGTTCCAGCGCCTCGCGCTGCTCCGCATGGATGCGCTGCAACGCCTGCCGGCAGTCCGCCAGCGGGATCTCCAGGCAGGCGGCATCGGCCACCGTGCGCCGGTCGAAGCGCCGGGTGTATTCCAGCAGCGCCGCATCACCGCGTGTGCGCACATCATTGATGATGTCGCGCACCACGGTCTCCACCGCCACATCGGTCGTCTGCTCCCAGTCGAGCAATTTCTCCAGGGCCGCGTCAAATCCGGCGTCCCGGCTGTTTAATCGGGTTATTTCAAGCATAGGTCTTTGTTACTTTGGTCCATGATGCTACCAGGATAGGTATGGAGTAAGAGGCAAGACGTGAGAAGCGAACGCTGAAAAGTGAATGGCTGTATTCAGCCTGCGCGGCATCCGAAACTCCCTGCTCACGTTTCACTTCTCACCCATCACATTTCACTTCTAACTCCTCACTTCTAACTTTTTACTTATCACTTCTCACTTCTAACTCCTCACTCCTCACTTCTCACTTCTCACTTCTCACGTCCCGTAATCAGGACAATGTCCAGGATCCTTTTTCTTTCCGGTGCCTTCTGATTCTGGCGCTCTTGCTGCAAATCCTGTTAATGCGCACCTCGCTCAACCGGGTGGCAGAGGAGATGGCATCTGTTGTACCGGCGGCATCGCCGGTGTCCACGCCGGACTGCTTCAGAAACTCGATAACGATCTTTTCGTCCCGCCTGAATTTGAGCCAGCCGAACACGCCAAGGATAACCACCACCAGAAGCGTTGCAAGCACGGCCTGCACAATTCCCTTGCTGAAGAACTCACTCATTTAATAACCGGGGACAGACCCTGCTTTCCGAATGGCGGTGAAAGGTGAAAAGTGAATGGCAGTATTCTGTGTACGCACACCTGAATCCTCACGTTCACTTCCCCCGTTTAACTTTTAACTTCCCACTATTAACTTCAAGTCAAGGGACCAGAGTCCTTGATCAGTGCTATTCAATGACAAGCGCAGGTTTCATGACATATCCACCACAGCTATTCTAGACCAGCCTGCCTGGCGATGCGCGTCAAAGTGCCTTGCGGTATATCCATGCCTGGCTTGCCGTCCACAGTCACCGGTCGGCATTGATGTGGAAACGTTGCCGGCCCCGGTCGTCCCCCTTTGTTACAGCACCGGGGTCAGGCCGGATCCTGGTGAATGATCACGTCCGCCAGAGGGAATGCCTGGCGGATCGCCTGCTCGACGCGATCGGTGGCGGCATGCGCCTCACCCAGCGAGAGCGCCGCATCGAGCTCGAGATGCAACTGAATGATCTCCATCGCTCCTGACCGGCGGGTACGCAATTCGTGCAGGCCGCGCACCAGCGGTTCCTCGCGGGCAAGTTGCTTCACCCGTTCACGGACATCATCGGGCAGTTCGCGGTCGATGAGCTGGTGAAATGCATCGTGCCCGATGTGCCAGGCACCACGGCAGATATAGATAGCCACCAGGATACCGAACAGCGGATCAAGTGCCGGCCAACCGAGATGCGCCAGCGCCAGCGCAGCGATGGTCCCCAGGTTAGTCAATAAATCCGTCGTATAGTGCAGGGAGTCGGCACGCACAATCGTCGAACGGGTAAGCCTGATAACATGGCGCTGAATGAGCAGCAGCACCACGGTGGCCGCGACGGCAAACGCCATCACAAAGAACGCAACCATCACATCCTCGATCGGCCGCGGATGCAGCAGGCGGTCGACGGCGTTCAGCACGAGGAAGGCCGCTGAACCGGCAATGAATGCGGCCTGCGCCAGCGCGGCAAGCGGCTCTACCTTGCCATGTCCAAAACGGTGTTCCTCGTCCGGCGGCTGCAGCGAAACACGCACCGCCACCAGATTGAGCAGGGAGGCCGCCACATCCATGAGCGAGTCAACAAATGAGGCGAGCACGCTGATGGAACCTGTCATCAACCAGGCAGCGGCCTTGCCCAGTATCAACAGCGTCGCTGTAACAACAGAGGCCGTGGTGGCGAACTTGAGAAGTCGCGCGGTATCGACGGGTGTGGTGCTTTCTCTCATTGGTTGCGCTGTGATGATGTACACATCAGTGAATACTCCATCGGCTAAAGGCGGGGGGGTTTACGGACCCCCTGTCGGAGACTCCAAAATTCAAGCGTCCGCCATAGCCGCCTTGACACGCGCAATAAATTCCGTGATCCGTGCATGCTTCATCTTCATGGCGGCCTTGTTGACGACCAGCCGCGAGCTGATGTCCGCGATATGTTCCAGCGGGACCAGGCCGTTCGCCTTGAGGGTGTTGCCGGTGTCGACCACGTCGACGATCAGGTCGGCAAGGCCGACCAGCGGGGCCAGTTCCATGGAGCCGTACAGCTTGATGATCTCGACCTGCTCGCGGCGGTCGGCGTAGTAGCGCCGCGTACTCTGCACGTACTTGGTGGCGACACGCAGCCGGTGCGGTGTGGTCTTCGGTTCTTTCGGTCCGGCCACCATCAGGCGGCAGCGGGCGATCTTCAGGTCCAGCGGCTCGTACAGGCTGTCGCTGTTATATTCCAGCAGCACGTCCTTGCCTGCGACTCCCAGATCGGCGGCACCGTAGGCGACATAGGTCGGCACATCGGATGCACGGATGATGACCAGCTTGACGTCGTCGACGTTGGTATCGAGGATCAGCTTGCGGCTGGTTTCCGGGTCATCCACCGGCGTGATGCCGGCGGCTGCCAGCAGCGGCAGCGTTTCCTTGAAGATACGGCCCTTGGACAGGGCGATGGTGAGACGATTGTTCATGGAAGGCAAGTTTCCGGGAGATAATGCGAATTTACAAGCCGTGCCCGCTTGCGTAAAAGTGAGAAGTGAATGGTAAAAAGTGAAAAGGAAGATTCAGATATCGCGTAACCCGGATATGCCCATGCACTTTTCACCGATCACTTCCCACTTTTTCACTTCTACCTTTTCACTTATCACTTATCACTTTTCACTTATCACCCCTACTCCGGCACCCTGCGGATATCCGCGCCCAGCTGCGCCAGCTTTTCCTCGATGCGTTCGTAGCCGCGGTCGATGTGGTAGATGCGGTCAACGATAGTCTCGCCCTTCGCCACCAGGCCCGCCAGCACCAGGCTCGCGGAAGCGCGCAGGTCGGTCGCCATCACGGGCGCGCCGGTCAGCTGCGGCACCCCGGTACTGATGGCGGTATTGCCCTCGAGCTGGATCTTCGCCCCCATGCGCTGCATTTCCTGGACATGCATGAAACGGTTTTCGAACACCGTCTCGGTGATGGTGCCCGTGCCCCTGGAAACCACGTTCAGGGCCGTGAACTGCGCCTGCATGTCGGTCGGGAATGCCGGGTACGGCGCGGTATGCACCTTGACGGCCTGCGGCCGTTTGCCATGCATGTCGAGCTCGATCCAGTCCTCTCCCACCGTGACCTCGGCCCCCGCCTCGCGCAGGGTCTGCAGTACTGCGTCCATGATTTCCGGACAGGTGTCCTTGAGTTTCACATGGCCGCCGGTCATGGCCGCGGCAACCAGGTAGCTGCCGGTTTCAATGCGGTCCGGCAGCACCTTGTATTCCGTACCGCTGAGGGAATCGACCCCCTCTATCCGGATGGTGTCCGTCCCGGCCCCGGTGATGCGCGCGCCCATCTGGTTCAGGCAGTTCGCGAGGTCGGTCACTTCCGGTTCGCGCGCCGCATTCTCGATCAGCGTGACCCCGTCCGCCAGCGCTGCCGCCATCATCAGGTTCTCGGTACCGGTGACGGTAACGATATCCATGACCAGCCGCGCCCCGTGCAACCGCTTGACGCGCGCCTTGATATAGCCGTTTTCCACATCGATTTTCGCCCCCATCGCCTGCAGTCCCTTGATGTGCAGGTTGACCGGCCGGGAACCGATGGCACAACCGCCCGGGAGCGAGACATCCGCACGCCCGAAACGCGACAGCATCGGGCCGAGCACCAGGATGGAAGAGCGCATGGTGCGCACCAGTTCGTAGGGTGCGTAGAGTGACTGGATGGGCCGGACATCCACCTCGATGTCCATGTTCTCGTTGAGCATCAGCTGCACGCCCATGCGACCCAGCAACTCCATGGTGGTGGTCACGTCGTGCAGGTGCGGCACATTGCGGATCACCACCGGGCTGTCCGCCAGCAGTGTCGCCGCCATGATTGGCAGGACGGCATTCTTTGCCCCGGACATGCGAATCTCGCCGGCCAGCCGGGCGCCCCCCTTGATGATGAGCTTGTCCAAGAAACGTCCTCGTTATTGTATACGGCGCTGGCTGGCCCAGTCCTCGGGCGTATAGGTATGCAGCGCCAGCGCATGGATCTCGCCGCCCATGCGGCGGCCGAGCGTACCATAGACGAGTTGATGCTGTTTGACCATGGAACAGCCTGCAAACTGCCCGCTGATGACGATGGCCTCGAAGTGGTCACCCTCGCCTTTCACGATGACTTCCGCATCCGGTATACCGGCCCTGATCAGGGCCTCGAGTTCACTTGCCTGCATGTTCGTGCCTATCCTGACTGTATTTGTGATTCCTGCGACAGGGAGAGTATGTCTTCCAGGCCGCATACCCGGGCGATCGACAGCAGCTGCACCGGGACGTTGACGAAACTGATCGGCACGCCGGCGCGTTCCGACTCGCGCAGCCACTCGACCAGCAGGGCCAGTCCCGCACTGTCCGCCCGCGTGACGCCCTTGAGGTCGACGCGGATTTCGTCAATCCCGCGCATGTCGGCCCCGGCATGCTGTAATACGGCAGGCACGGTAGCAAAACCCAGCTCGCCCTCCAGCAGCCAGTGGCCGGCGCCCAGATCCGTGAATCGCGCCTCAGCCATCGGCCACGGCGCCGTTGCGGCTGCCCAGCTGCTCGATGAGGCCGTCCATCCCGTCCTTGCGGATGATGCTGCCGAAGCTGGAACGATAGTTGGTTACCAGGCTGACACCGCTGATCGCGACATCATAGACTCTCCAGCCATTACCGGACAGGTACATGGAGTAGGAGATCGGTATGGGTGACCCGCCGGACTGTTCGATCTCGGTGCGCACGGTCACGGTGTCCGCCCCGCTGCCGGCATCGAATGGCAGGTAGATGACCTTTTCGTCAGCGTATTCCGCCAGGGCCCGTCCATAGGTTCGCACCAGCAGAATGCGGAACTGCGCCACGAAGCGTTCCCGCTGCTGCACGGTCGCCGTGCGCCAGTTGCGTCCCAGCACCCACTGGCTCATGCGCCGGAAATCAAAATATGGCAGCACGATCTCATCGACCGGTTCATAGAGGTGCCCCGGACCCCGCTCGATACGCGTGTGTTCGCTCTGCAGCGCCAGCAGCATGCGCGACGAGGTGTTGCGCACCACGTCCAGCGGCGCGACCTCTCCGGCAGCGACGGCACGCGCGCACGCCAGCAGCGCCAGGACAATGCAGCAGACCTGCAGCAGGCGGGAAACAGGTGCTGACACTAGGGCTCCCCTGTCCCGGGCTGCCCTGCTGCGGGCGCGGGCTCATTCCTGGTGGCGGCGCTGCTGTAGAGAAACTGGCCGATGACCTGCTCCATTACCAGCGCCGACTGGGTCAGCTGGATGCGGTCACCCGGCTTCAGGTTGTCCATGGAGCCGCCCGGCTCCAGCGCGATATACTGCTCACCCAGCAGGCCTGCCGTGAAGATGCTGGCAGAGGTGTCTTCGGGAAAGCTGTCGTAGTGATCGTCGATGCGCAGGCTGACAACCGCTTCATAGGCATGCGTATCGTAGTCGATCGCATCCACCCGCCCGACGCGCACACCCGACACCGTCACGGGCGAGCGCACCTTGAGTCCGCCGACATTCTCGAACGCCGCGGTGATGACATAACTCTCGCCCCGGCTGAGACTGCTCATGTTACTGACCTGCATCGCCAGCATGAACAGGGCCGCAATGCCCAGCGCAACGAAAAGCCCGACACCGATTTCAACAGTTCTGTTATTCACTAACTAATCTCCGAACATCAGGGCGGTTAACACAAAATCCAGTCCCAGAACGACCAGTGCGGTGTGGACCACGGTCCGCGTCGTGGCACGGCTGACGCCTTCCGCGGTCGGGGTGGCGTCATAGCCCTCGAACAGCGCAATCCAGCCCGCCACGAAACCGAACACGATGCTCTTGATGACGCCATTGTAGATATCGCCGTGCAGGTCGACTGAACTCTGCATCTGCGACCAGAAGGCGCCGTCATCCACACCAAGCAGTCCGACCCCGACGAAGTGCCCGCCGTAAATACCGACGGCGCTGAAGATCGCCGCCAGCAGCGGCATCGACAGCAGTGCCGCCAGGAAGCGCGGCGCCACCACCCGTTGCACCGGGTCCACGGCCATCATCTCCATGCCGGAGAGCTGTTCGGTCGCCTTCATCAGGCCGATCTCGGCGGTCAGGGCGGAACCGGCCCGCCCGGCGAACAGCAGTGCCGCCACCACCGGGCCCAGTTCCCGTACCAGCGACAGCGCCACCACCACGCCAAGGGAATCCTCGGCGCCGAAATCCACCAGGGTATTGTATCCCTGCAGCCCGAGCACCATGCCGACGAACAGCCCCGACACCAGCACGATCAGCAGCGTCAGCACGCCCACGGAATACAGCTGGCCGAGCACCAGGCGCGGCCGCAGCAGCATCCCGGGCAGGCTTGACAGTGCCTGCAGCAGGAACAGGTTGCCGCGACCCAGGCGCTCGAAAAATCCCAGGGTCGCCATGCCCAGCGACTGTAGTCCACCCAGCATCAGTTGCTCCCCGTCAGCAGATCTTCCCGGAAGCCTGGCGCCGGGTAATGAAAGGCCACCGGTCCGTCCGCCAGCCCCTGCATAAACTGCCTGGACCAGTCGGAGGCGGCTGCCCACAGGTTGGCGGGCTTGCCGTGGTCCACCACCCGTCCCTCTGACAACAGGTACACATAGTCCGCGATGGCCGCGGTTTCCTGCACGTCGTGCGACACCACGATGCTGGTCAGGCCCAGCGCATCATTGAGTTCGCGGATCAGCTTCACCAGCACCCCCATGGAGATGGGGTCCTGGCCGGTAAACGGTTCATCGTACATGACCATCATGGGGTCCAGCGCAATCGCCCGTGCCAGCGCCACACGCCGCGCCATGCCGCCGGACAGTTGACTCGGCATCAGGCGTGCGGCGCCGCGCAGTCCCACGGCCTCCAGTTTCATCAGTACCAGGTCCCGCAACAGGGGCTCCGGCAGGCGGGCATGCTCGCGAATCGGGTAGGCGACGTTCTCGTACACGTCGAGATCCGTCAACAGGGCCCCGCTCTGGAACAGCATACCCATGCGCTTGCGCAACCGGTACAGCGCCTGGCGACCGAGTTTTTGGACCTCCTCTCCGTGGACCCGAATGGAGCCCGACAAGGGCCGCAGCTGTCCGCCGATCAGCTTCAGCAGGGTTGTCTTGCCGGTACCGCTCGGCCCCATGATCGCCGTCACGCCGCCGGGCGCGATATCGATGTCGATGCCATCGAAAATCAGCCGGTCAGCGTGTGCAAAACGCAGATCGCGAATCTGTACTACCGGTTCGTCCATACGCCGGGATGAATTCCTGTTTGTTTTGCCTGAGATCAGAGCCGTGATGCCCGCGCTGTGCAGCCCGGGCACTGCTGCCGCGCGCGGGCGCGCAGCCGTGTATGATAATGCAGTTCGCGCCGCGCCGCAGAACTCGCGTATTTCTTTATGTATTTCAAGTTTTTGCGCTCGTTTTCCGCAGCAGCCGCTGGTTTCCGGCATGGCAGCGGGAGACTTCGTCGTGCCGGCCGGACAAGCCTGCAGCCACGGACCCGCCGCAGCGCGGCGAACACGACGGCGGCATCATGTCACAGTCCGCGCCGGGATGCATGCGCCAACCGCCCGCAGCGGCAACGGAACCCGGCCGGTCTGTCAATCCGCAGCCACTATCCGGGCAGGCCCCGGCCGGTCTGTACGCAGCGCGTTGCGGCCGGTTCTGCCCCGCCGCTTTCGGACTTTGGCCGCCGCCAGACCCTGTTATACTGCGCGGCAATCAGCGTGGAGCAACCACACGAACACGGTATGAACGACCTTAAACTGCAGGAACTTGCGCTCGCCGTTATCGAGACGGAGGCGCGGGCAATATCCGGACTGGCCGAGCAGATCCGGCAGCCGACCTTTACCGATGCCTGCCACCTGATGCTGGCATGCCGCGGCCGGGTCGTGGTGACCGGCATGGGCAAATCCGGCCACATCGCCGGCAAAATCGCCGCCACCCTCGCCAGCACCGGCACGCCGGCCTTCTTCGTGCATCCCGGCGAGGCCAGCCACGGCGACCTGGGCATGATCACCGCCTCCGACGTGTTGCTGGCCCTGTCCAATTCGGGCGAGACCGCGGAAATCATCACCATCCTGCCCATCATCAAGCGCCTGAGCGTGCCGCTGATTGCCATGACCGGCAACCCGGACTCGACGCTGGCAAGAGCCGCCGCGGCCAGTATTATTGTCCGGGTGGAGAAAGAGGCCTGCCCCCTCGGGCTGGCACCCACCGCCAGCACCACCGCGGCACTGGCCATGGGCGACGCCCTGGCAATCGCGCTGCTGGAATCGCGGGGCTTCACCGAGGAGGATTTTGCCCGTTCCCATCCGGGCGGCGCGCTGGGCCGGCGCCTGCTGCTGCTGATCGACGACCTGATGCATACCGGCGAGGACACCCCCCGCGTCAGCCCGGACACCCGGCTCACCGACGCACTGCTGGAGATGAGCCGCAAGGGGCTGGGCATGACAGCCGTGGTCGATGCAGCCGGCAAGCTCGTCGGGGTTTTCACGGACGGCGACCTGCGACGTACCATAGACTCGCAGATCGACCTGCATACGGTGCAGGTCAGCGAGGTCATGACGGCCAACTGCAAGACCGTCTCGCCCGGGACACTGGCTGCGGAAGCACTGCAGATCATGGACAATGCCAAGATCAACGCGCTGCCCGTGATCCATGCGGATGGCACACTGGTAGGCGCCCTGAATATGCACGACCTGCTGCGCGCCGGGGTCGTCTAGGGACTGCACCGGGTATACCTGATGAAAGACATTAACGAGAAAGCCGCACGTATTCGCCTGCTGATTTTCGACGTGGACGGCGTCCTGACCGACGGCAGTCTGTTCCTCGGTGATGACGGCCAGGAATACAAGGCGTTCAACTCGCGCGACGGGCATGGCATCAAGATGTTGTTGAAATACGGTGTCGAGGTCGCCATTATCACCGGCCGCACATCGCAGGTGGTGGAGCATCGCATGGCCAACCTCGGCATCACCCATATCTACCAGGGCAAACGCGACAAGCTGCCCGCCTACGAGGAGCTGCGGGCCAAGCTGGGCATCAGCCCGGAGGAAACCGCCTACGTCGGCGATGACGTGGTAGACCTGCCGGTAATGCGACGGGTCGGGCTGGCCATCGCCGTGCAGGATGCCCACCCGCTGGTGCGCCAGCACAGCCACTGGCAGACCGCCAGCGCCGGGGGCCGCGGTGCGGCCCGGGATGTCTGCGAGATGTTGATGGCAGCGAAAGGCGTGCTGCAGGACGAAATGAGCCGCTACCTGTGAACACCCGGCAAAACCTGCTGTTCATACTGCTGCTGGTGGTCATCATCGGCTCCGGCTGGTTTCTCGACGGCCGCCATGGCGGCCTGCTGGACATCAGCGTCAGCCGCACCGGGCCGGATGCCTTCGTCGACGGCATGCACCTGGACATCATGGATAGCAGCGGGAAACTGAGTTACCGCGTGACGGCCGACCACATGACCCATTACCCGGACACCGATCAGCTGAAGCTGCAGCACCCGCTCATCGACCTGCAGCAGCGCAACGGCAACACCTGGCGCATCAGTGCCACAAGCGGTGAAGCCCTGGATTCCGGCGACCTCATGAAACTGCTGGGCAGGGTCGACATTCACCGCAGCGGTGTCTCCGGCCCGCTGCAGGTTCGCACCCGCGACGTGCTGGTAAAACCGGAGCAGGCGTATGCAACGACCGACAGCCCGGCTACCATTACCGCCCCGGGCATCCGGGTCGACGCCGTCGGACTGGAAGCCGACCTCGACAACGACACACTGGAACTGCACAACCGCGTCAGGGGTAGTTTCGATGCACCCGGTTAAAAACCTGTTACTTGGCTTCGCCACCTTGATGATGTCCCTGCCCCTGCCGGCATGGGCCCTGTCTGCGGACCGCAACGAGCCCATCAACATCGAGGCCGACAGCGCGACCCTGCACGAAAGGCTCGGAAGCAGCACCTACCGCGGCAATGTCCACCTGCACCAGGGCACGCTGCAACTGCACGGTGACACCATGACGGTGCAGACGCGCGACAACCGCATCGAGAAGATCGTGCTCACCGGCAGCCCGGCCACCTATACACAGCGTCCCGACAACTCCGACGAAAACCAGCATGCCGAGGCCGGACGCATAGAGTACTATGCCAGCGACGACCGCATGATCCTGCTGGACAAGGCTCGCGTCTGGCAGTCCGGAGACGAGGAGTTCCGCAGCGACCGCATCGTTTTCAACCTCGCTGACAACACCGTCAGCGCCGGCGGCGGCAGCGACACCGACCGCGTGCGCATCACCCTGCAACCCAGGAAATCCGGCGACACCGGGCCGCCACCTGCAGAACCCGCACCCGCACCCGAACCTGAACCTGAGCCCACACCCACACCCGCGCCTGCGCCCGCGGAAGCGACGCCCGCAGACCCCATTCCATGAGTGAACTGGTCGCGAACAAGCTCGGGAAACGCTACCAGACACGCCGCGTGGTTGACGGTGTCTCCATGCATATCAGCAGCGGACAGGTCGTCGGCCTGCTCGGGCCCAATGGTGCCGGCAAGACCACCTGTTTTTACATGATCGTGGGGCTGATACCCTGCGGGGAAGGCAGCATCACGCTCGACGGCACAGACCTGACCGGCAAGCCCATGCATATCCGGGCCCGCCACGGGCTTGGCTATCTGCCCCAGGAACCCTCGATATTCAGGAAGCTATCGGTCGCGCAGAACATCATGGCCGTGCTGGAACTGCGCCACGACCTGAACAAGGCCGCACGCCGGGAGATCATGGACTCACTGCTGCACGAACTGCATATCGGGCATCTGACGGACCAGCCCGGCGTCAGCCTGTCCGGCGGCGAACGCCGCCGCGTGGAAATCGCACGGGCACTGGCTGCCGACCCGCGGTTCATCCTGCTGGACGAGCCGTTTGCAGGGGTCGATCCGCTCTCTGTGCTGGATATCCAGCAAATCATCCAGCATCTCAGCGACCGGGACATCGGCGTCCTCATCACCGATCACAATGTTCGCGAGACGCTGGGTATCTGTCACCATGCCTATATACTCAATGAAGGCCACGTGATCGCCAGCGGCACCCCGGCGGCCGTCCTCGCCGACCAGCATGTCCGGGATGTCTACCTGGGCAGTAAATTCCATCTCTGAACCGAATGGCGCTTACTTATGGGAAATCTTCTTGTAAATAAATCATTGGCCACGGAATCCACGGAAAGAAAAGGAAGACTCGGATGCCTTATGGAATATTCCGTGTTTTTCCGTGGGTTCCGTGGCCAGTAACCAGGATCAGCCTTTAAGTAAGCGCCATTGATCTCTGAACCGTGATATTCGGGGAATAGTTTTCAACTGGCATGAATAATGCCCTATACTTTTAGTATGCGTACCCGGCGATCTGGTTTTGAACAATAACCCTATATGAAGCAATCACTTCAGCTCAAAATCGGCCAGCACCTGACGATGACGCCGCAGTTGCAGCAGGCTATTCGCCTGTTGCAGCTTTCCAGCCTTGAACTCCAGACCGAAGTCCAGGAAGCCCTGGAATCCAATCCCATGCTGGAACAGGATGACGGCATGCCTGCAGAAAACGCCGAGTCCGGCCCCGATCTCAACGGCGGCGAAAAAGACGCCCCGCTCACTGCGACGGGGGATAGCGAGAATATACCGGACGAACTGCCGACAGACAGCAACTGGGATGACGTGTTCGACACCGGCGCGACCAGCTACAGCTCGCCTGCCGAAGGCGGCGACTACCGCGACGTTTTCGAGACCGTCAGCGTCAGCGCCGGAGACCTGCGTGACCACCTGCTCTGGCAGGCCGGCCTGACGCATTTTTCGGACACCGACGAGCTCATCGCGCGCCTGATCATTGACTCCATCGACGATGATGGCTATCTGACCCTGAGCAGCGAGGACATCCTGGGCATGCTGAACAGCGACACGGAAGTGGAACTCGACGAGATCGAGTCCGTGATGCATCATATCCAGCAGTTCGACCCGCTCGGCGTGGGCGCGCGCACCCTGCAGGAGAGTCTGCAGCTGCAGCTGCAGCAATTCGAGCCAGGCACACCCTGGCTGCGGGAGGCGAAGATCCTGCTGCGGGACTACTTCAGCCTGCTGGGCAACCGCGACTTCAGCAAACTGTGCCGCAAGCTGAAACTGACGACCGACGAGCTGCAGCGGGTCATTCACCTGATACAGTCGCTGAACCCGCGCCCGGGTTCCGGCTTCAGTTCCGCCGAACCGGAGTACATCGTCCCCGATGTCTACGTGGTCAGGAAAAAGGGACGCTGGCAGGTCGAGCTGAATACCGAGTCGCTGCCCCGCCTGCGCATCAACAGCATGTACGCAAAACTGGTGAAACGCGGCAGCAACAGCAATGACAACAACTACCTGCGGGACAATCTGCAGGAAGCCCGCTGGTTTCTGAAAAGCCTGCAGAGCCGGCACGAGACCCTGCTCAAGGTGGCCAATTGTATTGTCGAGCGCCAGCATGCGTTCTTCGACCATGGCGAGGAGGCAATGAAGCCCATGGTCCTGCGCAGTGTTGCCGAAGCGATCGAAATGCACGAATCCACGGTTTCGCGCGTCACCACCCGCAAGTACATGCATACCCCGCGCGGCATTTTCGAATTCAAGTACTTTTTCTCGAGCCACGTCAGCACCGAGGAAGGTGGCGAGTGCTCTGCGACGGCAATCAGGGCCATCATCAAGAAGCTGGTCGCCGCCGAAAATCCTGCAAAACCCCTGAGCGACAACAAGATGGCCAGCGTGCTGGCGGAACAGGGTATCAACGTCGCCCGGCGCACCATCGCAAAATACCGTGAATCATTGTCCATATCCCCCTCTAACGAACGTAAACGCCTCAGCTAGGCAGTAAAACAGGAGTCAAAAAAATGCAAATCAATCTGACAGGTCATCACGTTGAGCTGACCACGCCATTGCATGATTACGTCAACAGCAAGCTGGAACGACTCGAACGCCATTTCGACCACGTAACCGACATCCATGTTGTCCTCAGTGTCGAGAAACTGCGTCACAAGGCGGAAGCGACCCTGCATGTGAGCGGCGGCACCCTGTTTGCCGATGCGGTCCAGGAAGACATGTATGCCGCCATCGACTCTCTTACCGACAAACTCGACCGCCAGGTAAAGAAACACAAGGAAAAGCTGACCGATCACCATCGCAGCGAAGGTTCCATAGCCAAAGACCTGTAGCCGCGACGGCGGGAACGCAGCCGCGTTCCCGCCTCTCCTATCGCCACAGTGACCTGATACCGACATGAATATTACCGACTTACTGATCCGTGAACGAATCCTGTGCTGCGCAGACATCGGCAGCAAGAAACGCCTGTTCGAGCGTCTCGGCGAACTGCTCGCCGGGAACTCGGGCATTCTTTCCGCGAACGATATATTCGACGCCCTGATCAACCGGGAGAAGCTCGGCAGCACCGGGCTCGGCAAGGGTGTCGCCATCCCGCATGGCCGAATCGCCTCCCTGGAAAGGCCCCTTTGCGCGATCATCAAGCTGTCGGAACCCATCGATTTCGACGCCACCGATAACCAGCCCGTGGACCTGGTGTTCGCCCTGCTGGTGCCGGAGGAGTCAACCGAGGAACACCTGCAGGTTCTCTCGACCATCGCAGAAGTCTTCAGCAATCCCGCGGTGTGCACCGCACTGCGCCAGTGCGACACGGAAAGCTGCATCTACGAGCAGCTGTACCAGTGGGAGACACAAAGAATTCCTGCATGAGCACAACGCTCAAAATCAAGACGCTCTTCAATGCCCTGGAGGACAAGCTGGGGCTGATCTGGATTTGCGGCAAACAACACAAGCAGCGCCAGATACATACAAGCAAGGACGAAGCGGCTGACATCTCCCTTGTCGGCCAGATGAACCTGATCAACCCGCACCGCATCCAGGTGCTCGGCAGCAAGGAGCTGAAGTACCTCGAAAACCTGAAAAAGAACTCGCGCAAGGATGCGATTGCACAACTGTTCTGCGGCAGTTCCAAACTGGTCATCATCGCCAAGCAGCTGGAGGTACCCCGGGACCTTGTGGAGGCTGCCGAGGCCGCCCACATTCCCCTGCTGGGATCACGCCTGAGCAGCCAGGACATCATTCAGCAGATCCAGTACTACCTGACAAATTATTTCGCCCGCAAGATAACCCTGCACGGCGTCTTCATGGAAGTGATGGGTACGGGGGTGCTGATCACGGGCGATTCGAGCATCGGCAAGAGCGAACTCGCCCTGGAACTGCTGACCCGTGGCCACCGCCTGATCGCGGATGATGCAACCGAGTTATCCCGGATCGCACCGGACACCCTGACCGGCACCTGCCCGGAGATGCTGCAGGACTTTCTCGAGGTGCGCGGCCTGGGAATACTCAATGTACGCGCCATGTTCGGTGCCAGCGCCATCAAGCAGAACCGCAATCTGCGACTGATTATTCACCTGCAGGACATGGAGGAAGCCGCCAGGGTCGATCGCCTGCACGGCAGCCGCCAGATACGCAGGATACAGGACGTGGAGATCCCGGAAATCACCCTGCCCGTTGGCCCCGGCCGCAACCTGGCGGTGCTGCTGGAGGCCGCGGTGCGCAACCATATTCTCTACAGCAAGGGCTACGATGCCAGCCAGGCATTTATCGAACGCCAGAAGATCCGCCTCGAGAACGTGCACCGATGAGCCTGGTCATCATCAGCGGACTTTCCGGCTCCGGCAAAAGCGTGGCCCTCAACGCGCTCGAGGACATGGGCTACTACTGCATCGACAACCTGCCGGCCGGCCTGCTGGACGCCTTTGCCAGCGAGATCCGCGACCAGCACCTGGCGGCCGATGGCAAGGCGGCTGCGGGCATCGATGCCCGCAGCATGCCGGAACAGCTGGAACAGTTTCCCGGCATGATCGCCGGCCTGAAAGCAAAGGGCATAGACACCAGGATCCTGTTCCTGCAGGCGGACGACGCTACCCTGCTGCAGCGCTTCAGTGAAACCCGGCGCAAGCACCCGCTGTCGGGCAGGGACACACCGCTGGCCGATGCCATTACCCGGGAACGCCAGCTGCTGGCACCCGTCGCCGCCAGTGCCGACCTGTTCATTGATACCAGCCGCACCAACGTGCACCAGCTGCGCGAGCTGGTCATGGAAACCCAGGGAGACGCCGGCCATGAGGGATTCTCCCTGCTGCTGCGTTCTTTCGGCTACAAGCACGGGATTCCGGCGGATGCCGATTTCGTCTTTGATGCGCGCTGCCTGCCCAACCCGCACTGGGAGCCCACCCTGCGCAACCTGACCGGTCGTGACAGCGGCGTGGTGGAATTCCTTGAGAAAGAGCCCCTGGCACAGGCATTCTACCAGCAGCTCGTGGACTTCCTGACCACGTGGATACCGCACTTCAGGGCGGACAACCGCAGCTACCTGAGCATCGCCATCGGCTGTACCGGCGGCCAGCACCGCTCTGTGTATCTGGTCGAGCGGCTGGCTGCGCAGCTCTCGACCCAGGTCAGCAATGTCGTCAAGCGGCACCGGGAAATTGAATGAACACAGGCCTGCTATTGATAACCCATGGCAGCCTCGGCCAGGACATGCTGGATGTCGCGACGGCAATCCTCGGTGGCTGCCCGCTCGATGTCCGGACCCTCGCCGTGGACAGCAACAGCGACCCCGACCAGGTGTTCGAGGAGGCCAGCCGCGTCTGCGAGGCGCTCGACCACGGTGAGGG
>Ga0210101_1000161_pt1 | contig 23856 bp, 18 predicted proteins | sample Muzzi_PWC_D1_FD_185534 | JGI IMG/M metagenome (GOLD analysis project Ga0210101, IMG submission 185534) | Wetland microbial communities from San Francisco Bay, California, USA, that impact long-term carbon sequestration - Muzzi_PWC_D1 (SPAdes) | ecosystem: Environmental > Aquatic > Marine >... | reverse complement strand
CAGATTGACAGCGGTATGGCGGCCTGAAGTAGAGCATGGCGGTTGAACAGGCGCTGATAATCAGTCGTCATCTTGATCGAGTGTCTCGATGATGGCATCTTTGAGTGACTGTTGACGTGTCTCGTCGGTCAGTGGCTGGTTGTCATTATCGGTAATAATAAAGCTGTCTTCGACGCGGGCGCCATAGGTTGCGATCTTGGCGGTATGGACGCGGATATGGTGTGTGGTCATCGTCCTGCCGACATGGGCCAGCAGTCCCGGCCGGTCGGCGGTGCTGAGATGCATGATGGTGCGCTGATTGCCTTCGTCCTGTTCAAAATCCACATCGGTGGGAAAACGAAAATGTTTGAGTTCGCGTGTCGGTCGCCGGCTGATTTTCAGCGGCGGCAGTTCCGTTTGTTCCAGACTCTGTTGTAACTGTGATTCGATCTCATGGATGTGGCGGGGATCATGGATGGCCTCGCCGGAGGCGTCGAGGACGATAAAGGTGTCGAGGGCAAAGCCGGTCTGGCCGGTAAAGATACGGGCATCGACGATGGTCAGGCCGATCTGCTCGATGACCTGGGTACAGATGGCGAACAGGTACTTGCGGTCAGGTGTATAGATAAATATCTCGGTACCGCCGCGCTGGGTTTCTTCGCGTACCAGGACCAGTGGCAACTGTTCGCGGCTGGTGTGGCAGATTGAGCGGGTCTGCCAGGCGACCTCGTCGGCATGGTGGCGCAGAAAGTAACCCTCCCCCAGTGTATCCCAGAGCGCCTGTATGTCCTGTTCGTCGACGATGCCGGCGAGCAGGGCCCGGGCCGCGGCTTGTGTTTCAGCGATATAGGTTTCGCGGTTGGCCTGATCCGGACCGCTACGGAGGACGCGGCGCGTGGCCTTGTACAGTTCAAGCAGCAGCGCATGTTTCCAGTTGTTCCATAGTTCCGGGCTGGTGCCGCGGATGTCGGCTACCGTGAGCAGATACAGATAGTCGAGGCGTACCTGGTTCTCAACCTTGGCGGCGAAGTGATTGATGACGTCCGGATCGCTGATGTCCTTGCGCTGGGCCGTGTCGGACAGGATCAGGTGGTTAATGACCAGCCAGGTGATCAGGTCGGTGTCATACTGACTGAGTCCGTGTTGCCGGCAGAATTCGGCGGCGTCGACGGCACCGAGTTCTGAATGGCTGCCGCCACGGCCCTTGGCGATATCGTGAAACAGTGCGGCCAGATACAACAGTTCGAGTTTGGGTATGCGCTGGATCAGATCACTGCAAAACGGAAATTCATGGTTGTATTCGGGAACGGTGAAACGGCGCAGGTTGCGCAATACCATCAGGGTGTGGTCATCGACGGTATAGACATGAAACAGGTCATACTGCATCTGGCCGACGATGTTGGCGAACACCGGCAGGTAGGCGGCGAGGATGCCGTAACGGTTCATGCGCCGCAGTTCGTGGGTGACGCCCTTGGGCTCGCGGATGATCTCCATGAACAGGCTGCGGCAGCGCAGGTCGTTGCGAAAGTCATCATCGATCAGGTGTCGATGATCGCGGATCAGCCGTATCGTCGCCGCACGTACACCTTTCAGTTCAGGGTGTTGTTCCAGTAATAAAAAGATTTCCAGCAGGGCGAAGGGATAGCGCTTGAAGACATTTTTGCCGGTGACCTCGATGAAATCATTGCAACTGTGAAAACGTTTATTGATCGGTGTGCATACGGTCGGTCTGTCACCGTAGAGGATGGCCTCCTGAAACAGCTGTAACAGCATCTCGTTGAGGCGGCTGAGTTCGGTGATCGTGCGGTAATAATCCTTCATGAACTGTTCGACGGCCAGGCGTTTGTTGCCTTCCTGCCGGTAGCCCAGATCATCGGCCAGGGTCTTCTGGTAATCGAACAATAACCGGTCTTCACGGCGCCCGGCCAGGCTGTGCAGTCCGAAGCGCACCCGCCAGAGAAAGTCCTGGCCTTCGATCAGGTGTGTATATTCCTGTGGCGTCAGGAACGCGTGGTCGATGAGTTCGGCCAGGGTGTTGACGCCGAAATGGCGCTTGGCGACCCAGCCGACCATCTGTATATCACGCAGGCCGCCCGGGCCTTCCTTGACATTGGGTTCGAGGTTGTAGGCGGTGTCGTTGTATTTTTTGTAACGCAGCTGTTGTTCCTGCCACTTGGCGGTGAAAAATTCCGCCCCGGGCCAGATCTGATCCGGCCCGGTTTCCCGGCTCAGCTCCTGGAACAGGCGCTCCGGACCCGCCAGCAGGCGGGATTCCATCAGGTTGGTGGCGATGGTGATGTCCTTGCACGCCTCATCACGACATTCCTTGACCGAGCGTACGCTGTGGCCGATTTCCAGGCCGATGTCCCACAGAAAAACCAGAAACTGTTCCAGCGCCGGGCGGTGACGATCGTGTTGATCTTCGTCGAGCAGGATCAGTAGATCGATATCCGATCCCGGGTGCAGTTCGCCGCGGCCGTAACCTCCGACGGCGATCAGGGCGATATCCGGGCTGTCGCCGAGGAAGTGCGGCCAGATCTGTTGCAGCAACTGATCGACAATATGACTGCCCTGTCGTACCAGACCCTTGATCGGCTTGCCCTGATGAAATTGGGTATCCAGCTGCTGCCGGCCTTCCTGCAGGATCTGGCGGACTGATTTAATCACCTCGGCAGGGTGCTGTTCCAGATCGGCTAACAGGTTGTCGGGGAGGGTCATCAGCGCGGTCGCGGTCGAAGCGGTTTTTGTGTCAGTCATGGAGGGCATCCGGCTACTCTTTATCAGATTTCATCGCCGGGCAGGCAGGTTAATACCTCGTGGCCGGTGTCGGTGACCAGGATGGTATGTTCCCACTGTGCCGACAGGCTGCGGTCCTTGGTGATCACAGTCCACTGGTCGGGCAGCAGTTTGACATGGCGTTTGCCGATATTGACCATCGGTTCAATAGTGAAGGTCATGCCGGCCTCGAGCGCCAGGCCGGTACCGGGTTGTCCGTAATGCAGGACCTGCGGGTCTTCATGAAACCGGGTGCCGATGCCATGGCCGCAGTATTCGCGCACGATGGAACAATCCTGGTCTTCGGCTTGGCGCTGGATTGCATGGCCGATATCCCCCAGCCGGACGCCGGGTTTGACCATGTCTATACCGATACGCAGACATTCATGACTGATGCGGCAGATGCGCTCGGCTCCGATCGACGGTTTGCCGACAAAAAACATCTTGCTGGTGTCCCCATGATAGCCGTCTTTGATAACGGTGATGTCGATATTGACGATATCACCGTTTTTGAGCTTTTTCTCACCCGGAATTCCGTGACAGACCTGGTGATTGACCGAGGTACAGATGGATTTGGGAAAACCACGGTAATTCAGCGGTGCCGGTATCGCCTGCTGTTCATTGACGATATAGTCATGGCAAATGCGGTCAAGTTCGCCGGTGGTGATACCGGGCTGGACGTGGGGCCTGATCATCTTCAGTACCTCACCGGCAAGCCGGCCGGCTACCCGCATTTTCTCGATTTCTTCAGCAGTTTTGATATTGACGGACATATTATTATTAATCATAGGGTTATGTGGTTCGGTGCTATAGTAGCAGAAATTACGCCCGCCGTTTATTTAATACTCAGGCCGCTCGGTCGGCGATATCGCAGCCAGTATCGGCGTCCGTATCACTGGCGCTGGTGAAATTTTGAGAATTTTTAGTCAGTTGTCGCCAGGCCGCGAGGCCCCCCCGGCTTGTCGCCGCAGGCCGTTTATGGTATAAATCGCGCGCGGTTGTTGAAAACCGCACTAATCCAAAATCACACATATGCCGGCACGTGTGTCTGGGTGCCCGGGGGTTCTTTTTGAGCTGACGGGTGGGCGCATGGGGCATATGGAGGTTCAACCCATACAATTAGGAGTTTATATCATGGCGAAAGTCACGATGCGTCAAATGCTGGAAGCGGGTGTACATTTCGGTCATCAGACCCGCTACTGGAACCCGAAAATGGCCCCGTTTATTTTCGGGGAGCGCAGCAAGATTCATATCATCAACCTCGAAAAAACGCTGCCGCTGTTCAACGATTCCATTAATTTTATCAGCCGCCTGGCGGCCAAAAAGGGCAATATCCTGTTTGTCGGCACCAAGCGTGCCGCCCGCGATACGATCCGTGAGCAGGCCATTCGTTGCGGCATGCCCTACGTCGATCAACGCTGGATGGGCGGAATGCTGACCAATTTCAAGACCGTTAAACAGTCGATCCGGCGTCTGAAGGAACTGGAGGCGATGTTTGCCGAGGGACGCCATGAGATGGTCAACAAGAAAGAGGCACTGGGCCTGAGCCGCGAACTTGAAAAGCTGGAAAAGAATCTGGGTGGTATCAAGGACATGAACAGCCTGCCGGATGCGCTGTTTGTCGTCGATGTTGGTTATGAAAAGATCGCCGTCAGCGAGGCCCACAAGCTGGGTATCCCGGTGATTGCGGTGATCGATACCAACAACAGTCCGGAAGATATTGACTACATCATCCCGGGTAATGACGATGCCATCCGTTCAATCAAGTTATATGTCGAGTCATTGGCCGACGCGGTCCTTGAAGGCCGTGCCTCGGCACTGGATATCGTCAGCAGCGAGGCAGATGATTTCGTTGAGCTCGATGATAGCGGTGAGGTTGCCGTGGCGTCGAAAAAGGCCGCACCGAAAAAAGCTGCGGTAAAAAAGGCGGCGAAGAAGGTTACAGTGAAGAAGTCCAAGACTACTGCCAAAGCTAAAGCCGCAGCCGCGGATGAAGCGGCCGACAGTGCTGAGGACAGCGCCAAATCGGAAGACTGATCGCGGCAAGCTTCAAGGGATGTCTGGTCAGGCGGCAGTGGTTAGTGGTTTGTGTCGGAATGTACGCAGGCCGGTATTCGAATTCAGGTTTATGAGGTTAATAGCATGGCAATTTCAGCAGCACTGGTAAAAGAGTTACGTGAGCGCACCGGTTCAGGATTGATGGAATGCAAGCGCGCCTTGCAGGAAACCAATGGTGATATCGAGGCCGCGATAGAATCAATGCGCAAGAGCGGTCTGGCCAAGGCCAGCAAGAAGGCGGATCGCACGGCATCAGAGGGCAAGATCGTAATTCGTGTCAGCGATGACGGTCGGCGTGCCGTGATCATAGAAGTGAACTGTGAAACCGATTTTGTCGCCAAGGGTGATGATTTCCTGAACTTTGCCAATCAGGTGGCAGAACGAGCGCTGGCAACCGGGGTCAGTGATATCGATGCGCTGCTGGCCCTGCCACTCGAAGACGGCGGTGATAAGAGTATAGACCTGGCCCGCCAGGAACTGATCGCCAAGATCGGTGAAAATATCAATATCCGCCGCCTGACGACGGTGGAGTGTGAGAATGGCATTATCGGTAATTACCTCCACGGTGATCGCATCGGTGTCATCGTAGAACTTCAGGGAGGCAACGGGGAACTGGCCAAGGATATAGCCATGCATGTTGCCGCCAGCAATCCCCAGGCCGTCTCCGAGGACCAGGTACCTTCAGAGACCCTGGAGAAGGAAAAGGAGGTTTACGTGGCCCAGGCCCAGGAAAGCGGCAAGCCGGCCGACATCATCGACAAGATGGTGAACGGCCGGATACGCAAGTTTCTGGCCGAGATTACGCTGGTCGGTCAACCCTTTGTCAAGAACCCCGATATCACCGTCGGCACGCTGCTTGGTGATGCCTCGGCGACGGTGATCGGTTTTACCCGTTATGAAGTGGGTGAAGGGATCGAGAAAAAGGTGGAAAATTTCGCCGAAGAAGTCATGGCCCAGGCCAAAGGGAGCTAGCTTGTCGTCATCCGACCAGAGTCCGGAGTTACTGTACCGGCGCATCCTGCTGAAACTGAGCGGCGAGGCGTTGATGGGTGAGGACAGTCACGGTATCAACCCGGGCATTGTCAATCGTATCGCTTCCGAGGTGGGCGCCCTGGTCGGCGCCGGTGTGCAGGTAGCGCTGGTGGTCGGGGGTGGCAATATCATTCGCGGCATGCAACTGGCCGAATGTGGCATGGATCGCGTCACCGCCGACCATATGGGTATGCTCGGTACCCTGATCAATGCACTGTCCCTGCAGGATGCGCTTGAGCACCAGGGGATGCACGCGCGGGTCATGTCAGCGGTGCAGATAAACCAGATCTGTGAAGACTATATCCGCCGCCGCGCGGTCCGGCATCTGGAAAAGGGCCGGGTGGTGATCTTCGCCGCCGGCACCGGTAATCCGTTTTTTACCACGGATACGGCGGCCAGCCTGCGTGGCGTCGAGATCAACGCCAATGCCGTACTGAAGGCGACCAAGGTTGACGGCGTATATTCAGCCGATCCGGTAACGGATCCGACGGCCAAGTTTTATGCGCATCTCAGCTATGATGAAGTCCTGATGAACAAGCTGAATGTCATGGATGCTACCGCCATCGTGCTGTGCCGTGATAATAAAATGCCGTTACGGGTGTTCAATATCGGCAAACCGGGGGCCCTGAAACGGGTTGTGCTCGGTGAGCAGGAAGGGACATTGATCGAGTAAGAGGATTGGAAATGCTTGAAGATATTTTGAAGGATGCGGCTCAGCGTATGAGCAAAAGCATAGAATCGTTGAAGCAGGCTTTTTCCAAGGTGCGTACCGGCCGTGCCCATGCCAGCTTGCTGGATCACATCAGGGTTGATTACTATGGTAGCGAAGTACCGCTGACCCAGGTGGCGAACGTCTCTGTCTCCGATGCCCGCACCCTGACGATCACACCATGGGAGAAACCGATGGTACCGGTGGTCGAAAAGGCGATCATGACCTCTGATCTGGGCCTCAACCCTTCGACATCGGGTAATGTTATTCGCGTGAATCTGCCGCCGCTGACCGAGGAACGACGTAAGGACATGATCAAGGTCGTGCGTGCCGAGGCCGAGTCCGGCCGCGTTGCGGTGCGTAATATACGCCGTGATGCAAACAGTGATTTCAAGGATCTGCTTAAGGAAAAGGAAATTACCGAGGATGAAGAGCGCAGTGCCGAGGATGAGGTGCAGAAGCTGACCGACAAATATGTTGCTGAAGTCGATAAACTTTTACAGCAAAAGGAACAGGACTTGATGGAAATTTGAGTTGTACTATCCAATACTCTCATTCTGGCGGCCTCTAGCTACAATAAACTGAACCGGTTACGACCCCCATGTCCATCAGCATGTTTTCAAACGAAAATCAAACGGCCGCAAGCGGCCAATCATCCCTGCCCAGACATATTGCCATCATCATGGATGGTAACGGCCGCTGGGCCAAGAAACGTCATATGCCACGTGTCGTCGGTCACAAGGCCGGTGTCGAGGCCGTACGCGGGATTGTCGAGGTGTGCGGTAAAAAAGGGATCCAGGCACTGACTCTGTTCGCTTTCAGCAGTGAAAACTGGCGCCGTCCGGAACAGGAAGTATCGCTGTTGATGGATCTGCTGTTGACGGCACTGAAGCGTGAAGTTAAAAAATTGCACGAAAATAACGTCCGCCTGCGGGTAATCGGTGATCGTGAACCCTTCGCCAAAAAATTGCGACAACAGATAGACGCTGTCGAGCAAATGACTGTGGCCAATGACGGCCTGCAACTGGCTATCGCCGTCAACTACGGCGGTCGCTGGGATGTCACCCAGGCCACACGCCGACTTGCGGCGCGGGTGTCGAGTGGTGAACTGGGTATTGATACAATCACTGAACAGACAGTGGCTGACTGCCTGGCGTTAAGTGATCTGCCGGAGCCTGACCTGTTTATTCGCAGTGGTGGTGAAAAGCGCATCAGCAATTTTCTGCTGTGGCAACTGGCTTACACTGAACTGTATTTTACCGACACACTGTGGCCGGATTTTGACGTCCAGGCCTTTGACCTGGCTCTGACATCTTTTGCCTCCCGCCAGCGTCGTTTCGGACGTACCGGGGATCAGGTGGAGCAGACGGATAGTGCTTAAATACCGGATTGTAACGGCGCTATTGCTGATCCCTCTGGTTGTCGGCGGAATATTCTGGGCCTCGACACCGGTTTTTGCGGCCCTGCTGTCCGTTGTTGTACTGTTGGGCGCCTGGGAATGGTCACGATTAATGGGATTAATCAAATACTGGCAGCGAGGTTTGTACCTGTTGTTGATAGCCTTGTTGTTGCTTGCGGGTGTGCGTGTTCAGTCGCAGCCTGACCTGATAAGGGAAATACTGGGTGTGACAGTATTGTTATGGTGTGTTATCAGCGGCTGGATTATCTATCTGAATCAAACCGGGCCGGTGTCGCGCAAGGATCTGCCGCTGCTGCTGTCTGCGTTGATGGGTGTATGGTTATTGTTGCCGACCTGGCTGTCATTGATACATCTGCATGGCAGCAGTGCCGCCGGACCCGTATGGTTACTGCTGTTGATGCTGCTGATCTGGGGTGCTGACAGCGGTGCCTATTTCAGCGGGCGGCTATGGGGCAGGCACAAACTGGCGGTGCAGGTGAGTCCGGGCAAGACCTGGGAGGGTGTCGGTGGAGGATTGGTATTGGCGTTGTTACTGGTGTTGCCGTTGACTCAGTGGTTTCTTGGCCGCCATGAGAGCGGCACGCTGCTCCATCAGTCACAGACAGGCATGTGGTATACGCTGCTGTGCTTCGTGACGATAGTCTTTTCTGTCTGTGGTGATTTACTGGAAAGTGTCGTCAAGCGCCGCGCCGGTGTCAAGGACAGTGGTCATATCCTGCCCGGGCATGGGGGGGTGCTGGATCGTATAGACAGCCTGACCGCCGCCGCTCCCTTTTTCACGCTGGGATTGCTGCTGCTGGGATTGATCAGCGGGGCCGGGGCATGATCGGTATTACCGTCCTCGGTGCCACCGGTTCGATCGGTGTCAGTACACTGTCAGTATTGCGTTTGCATCAGGATCGTTTCCGTGTCGTCGCGCTGACGGCGCATCGTGATGTTGAACGTTTGTTTCAGCAATGTTGCGATTGCCAACCGGAATATGCCGTGATGGCCGATGACGTGGCCGCCGAACAGCTCCGCGAACGCCTGCGGGACATCGGTAATTCGATCGAAGTGCTGTCCGGTGAGGCGGGCCTGGAGCAGGTCGCAGCCTTGCCGCAGGTTGATTATGTTATGGCCGCGATTGTCGGCGCCGCCGGCCTGTTGCCGACCCTGGCAGCTGCACGTGCCGGTAAACGGGTGTTACTGGCGAACAAGGAGGCACTGGTTATGTCCGGCCAGCTGTTCATGGATGAGGTCAATCGCAGTGGTGCCGAATTACTGCCGATTGATAGTGAGCATAACGCCCTGTTTCAGTGTCTGCCCCCTGACTATCGTCAGGGACTTGATAGGATTGGCGTGCGGCGTCTGTTGCTGACCGCCTCCGGAGGTCCCTTTCGTGATCACACGCCGGCTATGCTGGAAGCGGTGACCCCGGATCAGGCCTGCGCCCATCCGAACTGGAGTATGGGACGCAAGATTTCCGTCGATTCGGCGACCATGCTGAACAAGGGATTGGAACTGATCGAGGCCTGCTGGTTGTTCGCCATATCTCCCGATCAGGTAAAGGTGGTGATACATCCGCAAAGTATCGTCCATTCTCTGGTCGAGTATGTTGATGGTTCGCTGTTGGCACAACTGGGTTGTGCCGATATGCGCATTCCGATTGCCCACGCGCTGGCATGGCCCGAGCGCATGGAATCCGGTGTTGCGTCGCTGGATTTGTTTGAGGTCGCACAATTGAATTTTATCGCGCCGGACAGTGATCGTTTTCCATGTCTGCGGCTGGCCTATCAGGCCGCCGAGGCCGGGGGTACCGCGCCGGCTGTTTTGAATGCCGCCAACGAGATAGCCGTGGCCGCTTTTCTGGATGGTCGGCTGCGTTTTACGGATATTCCCGCAGTGATCGAAAGGACGCTGGAACAGGTGCCGGGTAGCAGTGCCGACAATCTCGGGGTGGTGCTTGAGGCCGATCGTCAGGCGCGGGCGATCGCCTCGCAACATCTGGCCGATTACGGTCCGGCGAAGGTCCATTGATATGCAAATCCTGAATTCCGTCTTTTTCTTTATACTTGCCATCGGTGTACTGGTGACGGTACATGAATTCGGCCATTTCTGGGTGGCGCGGCGTCTCGGTGTCAAGGTGTTACGTTTCTCGGTTGGCTTCGGCAAACCTTTGTTGAGCTGGTATCGAAAGAATGATCCGACTGAATATGTCATAGCCGCTATTCCACTGGGCGGCTATGTACAGATGCTTGATGAGCGTGAAGGCCCCGTCGACAGCAGTGAGCTCGATCTGGCCTTTAATCGCCAGCCTGTCCTCAGTCGTTGTGCCGTGGTGATTGCCGGTCCCCTGTTTAATTTTTTATTTGCCATCGTCACCTATTGGCTGGTATTCATGCTCGGCGTCAATGGCCTGAAACCGATTGTCGGTTCAGTGACAGCGGATTCATTGGCGGCCCAGGGCGGGTTTCAGTCTCTGGATACCATTACGCATGTGGATAATACCGAAACACCGACCTGGAACAGCGTATTCCTGCAACTACTGGCCTCCAGCCTGGATATGCAACAGGTCAGTGTCACCGTCGAGGATGAACAGGGTATTGAGCGTCAGCGTTCTCTGGCTTTTCAATCGTTGCCCGCGGTTATCGATCAGAAAAATCTGGCGGAGGTGATCGGTTTTCAACCCTACCGTGTGACCTTGCCAGCGGTGATCGGCCAAATTGAGCCAGGGAAAGCCGCCGCACAGGCCGGCCTCGAGGTAGGTGACAGGGTTGTCGCCATGGACGGTCATGCCGTGCAGTCCTGGGAGGAGTGGGTGCGGATTATCCGTGAACATCCAGAGCAGACAATGGTGGTCACTGTGCTGAGAGATAACCGGGAAATGCGGTTATCACTGCAACCGGAACGCCTGAGCACCGCCAACGGGGATATCGGTCGCATCGGCGCCGGTGTCGATGTCCCGCCGGACTTCGGTGAGGACATGGTGACGACGATTCGCTACCCGTTGCACCGGGCTTTGATACTGGGTGTTGAAAAGACCTACGATATGTCAATGCTGACATTGCGCATGCTGGGACACATGATGCGCGGAAGTGTTTCGGCCAGTAATATCAGCGGTCCGATCAGCATCGCCCAGTATGCAGGTTATTCGGCCGGTATCGGTCTGGTGGCCTTTCTTGGTTACCTGGCACTGATTAGTATTAGTCTGGGTGTGCTAAACCTGTTACCGATCCCGATCCTGGATGGCGGTCACTTGCTGTATTTTGTTATCGAGATGATCAAGGGCAGTCCGGTTTCCGAGCAGGTCATGATGCTGGGTCAACGCATCGGCATTGCCATGCTGGCGGGTGTTATGGTGTTGGCCTTTTACAATGATCTGGTTCGTTTGCTGAGTCAAGAATAGCGTATGAAATTGATCTCCGAAGTCGCGAGGAAAGGTATACCGGGTTGGATACTGGCATTTGTCCTGTTGAGTCTGGTTCTGGCGACCCAGGCGGCTGCCTTTGACAATTTTGTCGTCAGGGATATCCGGGTGTTGGGGTTGCAGCGAATCGACCTGGGAACAGTCCTGAATTATCTGCCGATTGCAACCGGCGAAACGCTCGACGAGCAGCACAGCAGCGACATCATTAGCGCCTTGTTCAAGACCGGATTTTTTGATGATGTGAGCCTGGCGGCTGATCAGGATATCCTGGTGGTGACCGTCAAGGAGCGCCCGGCGATAGCGGACCTGAAGATCAGCGGTAATGAGGATATCAAGACCGAGCAGTTGCTCAAGGCGCTAGAAGGGATAGGACTGTCCAAGGGACGGGTCTTCAACCGTTCAGCACTCGACAAGGTCGAACGCGAGCTGGAAAGGCAATACAACAGTCAGAGTAAATATTCCGTCAAGATCAAGTCGACTGTCGCCCCGCTCGATAATAACCGTGTTGATATCATTATTACCATTGATGAGGGTCCCGTTGCACATATTCACTATATTAATATCGTCGGCAACCACGTTTTTGATGATAATCGTTTACTGGGCCTGATGAAACTGACCGATGACCCGTCGTGGTTTTCGGATGATGACCAGTATTCAAATCAGTTGCTGGCAGCGGACCTGGAGGCCATACGTTCCTATTATATGGACCATGGTTATGTCAATTTTGGTGTTGAATCAACCCAGGTTTCGATCTCGCCGGATAAGCAGTCTGTATATATCACGATCAATATCAATGAAGGGCAACAGTATACAGTTGCTGACGTGGCGCTGGGTGGTGAAAAGGTCGTCGACAAGGATAAGCTTAAGGCTTTGGTAGAGGTAAAAAGTGGCGATGTATTTTCACGCAAGCAGGTTGCTATGACTACCACAGCCATCAGTGCTGCATTGGGCGAGGCCGGTTATGCCTTCGCCAATGTCAATGCCATACCGGATATCGACAAGGAGAATCGACGTATAGGTCTGACATTTTTCATGGATCCAGGCAAGCGTGTTTATGTCCGCCGCATCAATATCAGCGGTAACCTGAAAAGTTATGACGAGGTCGTTCGCAGGGAGTTCAGGCAGATGGAAGGTGGCTGGCTTTCAACTACCAATATCAACCGCTCCCGCGTGCGCCTGCAGCGTCTGGGTTTCTTCGAGGAGATCAATGTCGAGACTCCGCCGGTGCCGGGTACCGATGATCAGGTGGATGTCAATATATCAGTGACTGAAAGGCCGTCCGGTACACTAACGGCGGGTGTCGGTTACGGCCAGGTTCAGGGTTTCCTGGTTAACGCCAGTATCAGCCAGCATAACTTTCTTGGCACCGGCAACAAACTGTCAGCTAATATCAATAACAGTTCCGTCAATAATGTCTACAGCTTTTCGTTTACCAATCCGTACTACACCAAGGAAGGCGTCAGCCGTGGTTTCAATCTTTCCTACAGTGTCACCGATGCGGCTCAGGCCAATGTGGCCAGCTATACAACCGATATTTTCGGCGGCAGCATGACATATGGTATTCCCCTGAATGAATATGATCGCGCTTCTTTGGCGGTTGGGTATGAAAGAACCAGTATCAAGACGAACAGCCTGACGCCACAGTCTTTCAAGGACTACCTCAATGCAAATGCCGACAACTTTGGTATACTGAGCCTGACGACCAGCTGGACCCATGATACCCGCAACCGGGCTATTTTTCCCGATAGCGGCGGCGTGGTCAGAATATCCAACAAGCTGGCGATGCCAGGCAGCGGGCTGCAGTTCTACAAGATCGGTGCGCGCAGCCAGTATTATTTTCCTCTTATGGATGATTATATCCTGATGTTGAAAGGGGATTTCGGTTATGGTGACAGTTATGGCTATACGACGGCATTACCGTTTTACGAGCGTTATTATACCGGTGGTGCACAGTCTGTACGAGGATACCGGGGTAACTCATTGGGTCCGCGCATTAACGGGACGGCAGAGGGCGGGGCTCTGAAGCTGGTGGGTAATGCCGAGTTGATCTTCCCGGTGCCGTTTTCGAAGCCGGGCAAGAATTTCCGCGCCAGCGTCTTTGTTGACGGTGGTAATGTATTTGCTCCTTCCGGAGGGGTAAGATTCAGTGACCTGAAGGACATCCCCGGAGTGACAGAAAAACTACGTTATTCCGCGGGTGTTGGCGCCATCTGGATGACCCCGATTGCGCCATTGACCTTCAGTTATGCCTGGGCATTGAATGACAAACCAGGAGATGAAACTGAACAGTTTCAGTTTACCCTGGGTGCTTTTTTCTTCTGATATCCTGTTGTCAAGGGTAAACCTGAATATCTGGTATAGAAACTAAGAGGTGCGAAGTGAATAAAAGAACTATTTTGTGTGGTTTGATGTTTGGATTGATGCTGGTTTCCGGGGCGGCAAGTGCCGAGCTCAAGTTGGCTTATGTCAATGCCGCCATGTTGCTGGAAGAATCGCCGCAGGCGCAAAAGGCGGGCAACAAGCTGAAAGAGGAATTCGGGACGCGGGAAAGTAAACTGATCCAGAGCAAGCAGGAGCTTGATGAGATGCAGAAGCGCCTGTCCCGTGACGGCTCAATCATGAGTGAAAGCAATCGCAAGCAGATCAGGCTCGATATCCTGTCCCGGCAGAGAGATATTGCCAGGGATGAAGATGCCTTGCGTCAGGATATTGCCATACGACGAAGCGATGTTATCAGCAGCCTGCAGGAGTTGATACGAGCGGCTATCAACGTGGTCGGCAAGAAAGGCAAATATGATATTATTTTTTACGACGGTATCGCCTACGCAGATCCGGCGCATGATATCACCCAGCAAATACTGGAAGAACTGAAAAAATCCGACACTAAGGTCGCAAAATAATCGGGATGAGCAACGGTGACATTTAAGCTGAAAGAACTGGTGGACCGTTTTGGCGGAACGGTTGTCGGTGACGAGCAGTGTGATATAAATGCAGTCGCCACGCTGGCAGAGGCTGGTGCCGGTGACATCAGCTTTCTGGCCAATAGCCGCTACCGCCATTTTCTGGAGACGACCGGCGCCTCGGTGGTCATCGTCAGTGATGTCGATCGTGAGGCCTGCAATGGCACGCTCTGGGTAGTCGAAGACCCCTACAGTGTTTATGCCCGGGTGGCGCAACTGCTCTATCCGCCGCCGCCGTTTGTCGGTGGCGTGCATGACTCCGCCTGTGTCGATGCGACGGCGGAAATAGCCGCTGATGCCTGGATCGGTCCGCAGTGTGTTATTGGCGCCGGTGTGTATATAGGAGCGCAGGTCTATGTCGGTCCCGGATGTATTATCGAGGCCGGTACCCAGGTCGGTGCCTTCACTCGCTTGTCAGCCCGTGTCGTACTGTGCCGGGATGTCCAGGTGGGCGAGCGGGTCGTCATGCACCCTGGGGTGGTCGTGGGTGCCGATGGTTTCGGCTTTGCCAGTGATCAGGGGGGGTGGATCAAAATCCCGCAGATCGGGCGGGTAATCATCGGCAATGATGTCGAGATCGGAGCCAATACCGCCGTCGATCGCGGGGCCATTGGTGATACCGTGCTCGGAGATGGAGTAAAACTGGATAACCTGATCCAGGTCGGTCACAATGTCCGTATTGGTGCTCATGCGGCGATAGCCGGATGTACCGGTGTTGCCGGTAGTACCACTGTCGGCGAACGTTGTGCGATTGGTGGTCATGTGGGAATAGCCGGCCATATCGTCATTGTGGATGACGTGCAAATTACCGGTAAATCCTTTGTTGCCCGTTCAATCAACGAGCCGGGTATGTATTCCTCGGGTTATCCGCTGGAAAGCAACCGGCAGTGGCGTCGGAACGTGGCGCGTTTGCATCAGCTCGATGATATTGTCCGGCGCCTGATCCGGTTGGAAAAATCAGGCTGAATTGATGGATCCGTGGGAACCTCCTGCATGGATATACTTGGTTAAATTGGATTATCAGAGACTGCACTATGTCAGAAAATACATCACAAGAAAATGACGCTATGAAGAGTATGGATATCCATGCCATCCTCAATCACCTGCCACATCGTTATCCTTTTTTACTCATAGACCGGGTGCTCGAATGTAATCCGGGAGAGTCTCTGACGGCATTGAAAAATGTATCCTACAATGAGCCCTACTTTACCGGCCATTTCCCCGTGCGTCCGGTTATGCCCGGTGTCCTGATCCTCGAAGCACTGGCCCAGGCGACCGGTATCCTTGCCTTTCGCACCACGGCATCGCAGCCCAGTGACGGTTATCTATATTACTTTGTGGGTATCGATGAGGCACGTTTCAAACAACCGGTTGAACCCGGTGACCAGCTAATACTGAAGGTCAAGCTGAACCGTAATGTGCGCAACATCTGGAAATTCTCCGCTGAGGCTCTGGTCGATGATAATGTCGTCGCTAGCGCCGAGATCATGTGTGCTTCAAAGGAAATAGACGTTTGATCGATCCACGTGCCATCGTTGATCCGGAGGCGCGCATTGCAAATGATGTGGTTATAGAAGCCTATGCCATCGTTGGCGCCGATGTCGAGATCGGTGCCGGGAGTCGGATAGGACCACATGCCGTTATAAAAGGCCCGACAACGCTGGGCAAAAATAATCGTGTGTTCCAGTTCGCCAGTATCGGCGAAGAACCACAGGACAAAAAATATGCCGGAGAACCGACCCGGCTCGAGATCGGTGATAATAATGTCTTCCGCGAATACACTACCGTCAATCGCGGTACCATCCAGGATGATGGTCTGACCTCGATTGGCAGTGATAACTGGATTATGATCGGCGTGCATATCGCCCATGATTGCCATGTCGGTAATCATACTATTTTTTCAAATAACGCCTCACTGGCCGGGCATGTCACCGTCGGTGACTATGCTATCCTCGGGGGCTTCACCCTGGTGCATCAGTTTTGTGAGATCGGCGCTCATTGCTTTACCGCAATGGGTAGTGTCATACCCAAGGATGTGCCACCCTATATACTGGTTTCCGGACATATGGCCAAACCCTATGGTCTGAATGTTGAAGGCCTTAAGCGGCGTGACTTCAGTGTCGAAGCGATTAAATCCCTGCGCCAGGCCTACAAATTATTGTATAAATCCGGGTTACCGTTAAAGCAGGCCATGGAGGAGATGAAGGAGCTGGCGGAGCTCCATCCGGAAGTTGTGCAATTGCGTGAATTCATTGAACGTTCCCAGCGCGGTATTATTCGTTAGTCATCTATGAGCTTCAGGGGTCATCTTCCGGGCTGTTATATCATGGCTTGTCATGCTCGGCATTTACCACGGGCGGCCGGACAGGAACCGGGCTGAAGATGTTGCGTATCGGTATTGTCGCCGGCGAGGCATCGGGTGACCTGCTTGCGGCCGGCCTGGTAGAAGCGATCCGGGAGCGCTATCCCGATGCAGTAATCGAAGGCATTGCCGGGCAACAGATGCAGGCCCGGGGTGTCCGTTCACTGTATCCGATGGAACGCCTGTCGGTTATGGGGCTGGTTGAGGTGCTGGGTCGTTATCGTGAATTGAAACGCATGCGTAGTGACCTGATCCGGCATTTTATTGCCAATCCACCGGATGTGTTTATCGGTGTCGATGCCCCGGATTTCAATCATGTCATCGAAGCCCGCCTCAGGGCCGAATCCATAAAAACGGTCCATTATGTCAGCCCGTCGGTATGGGCCTGGCGCCGCTATCGTTTAGCCAAAATCAAACGGGCGGTGGATCTGATGTTGACGCTGTTTCCATTCGAAGCGGAGTTTTACCGGCGACAGGATATCCCTGTCCACTATGTCGGGCACCCACTGGCCGACATGATCGCGATGCAGGTGGACCAGTTCCAGGCTCGCCGCGACCTGGCTATCGATACGGAGGGTGATGTATTGGCCATCCTGCCGGGCAGCCGGGTCAGCGAGGTCAGTCGCCTGGCGGAAACTTTTGTACAAACGGCCAGCCGCTGCGCCCGTTTGCGCCCCGGGCTGCGACTGATCGTGCCACTGGTTAATGCGCTGACGCGTGACCTGTTCCAGCAGGCGCTACAAAATCATGCGCCGGAGTTACCCGTCATGCTTGTCGAGGGCCGCTCACGTGAAGCCATGGCAGCGGCCGACGTCGTTTTACTGGCCAGTGGTACGGCCTCATTGGAAGCCATGCTGTTAAAAAAACCGATGGTTGTGGCCTATCGTCTTTCGCCAGTGACTTATCTCCTGGCGCGCTGGTTAGTCAAGGTGGAACATGTGTCACTGCCTAATCTTCTCGCCGGCGAATCGATAGTGCCGGAACTGATACAAGGGCAGGCTACGCCGGAGCTGTTGAGCGAGGCGGTACTCGATTTTTTTCAGCAGCCTCAACGCTGCCAGGAGCTACGTCAACGTTTCAGTGAGATACATGAGAGTCTGAGAAAGGATGCCAGTCACGGCGCTGCCGCCGCTATCCTGGATTTGATTGGTGCAGGCAGCGGTTAAATGATTATCGTGAAACGGCTTTAGTGTCTCTGTATGCAGGCGGGTGATGGTGTTGCGGTCACAGGCAATTTTATAACTCCGGGACCGGATCTGCGGTTCAGGCGCTGGCGTTCCCGGCATCGTTGGCCGGGTTGAAGTATAATCGCATGGCCTTGTCCAGGGTGCTGATATCGACGGGTTTTGTCAGGTGACTATCCATGCCGGATCGCAGGCATTTTTCGATATCTTCCGGATAGGCATTCGCTGTCATGGCGACAATGGGAACGTGGGTGTTAGTCATTTCTTCGTTCTGGCGAATTTTCATGGTGGCTTCATAGCCATCCATGACCGGCATCTGGCAATCCATCAGAATCAGATGGAAGTGCTTGTCAACGGCAGCAGCTACCGCCATTTCTCCGTTTTCCACTACGACCACATCATGTCCCAGTTTATTCAGCATGGCCATACCTATCTTCTGGTTGACCGGATTATCCTCGACTAGAAGTATGGACTTTTTCTGCAGTTCCTTTTCGACATCGCTGCGTTTGTCTTCCAGCCTTTCCTTTTCTACTATGCTGTGCCTGGTAACCAGTTGCAATGGAGGGTTTTCAGGCAGGGTAAATACATCGGTTATACATTTGGTCAGTATTGACAGGGGAACGGGTTTGACCAGGTAGCCCGAGATTCCGCTGAGACGTGCACGTTGGCCATCACCGCGTTCACCAACGTCATTGATCGTTATCATTTTGATATCTTTTAACCGCTGTATGCTGCGTATCTTTCTGGCCAGAGCAATCGACATGTTTTGACTGAATTTCTTTTCGATGATGGCAATATGATAGGGTTCCTGTGTTTCCTGTGCGGTCAGCATCCTGTAGATCGAGTCTTCGTTGTTTGCAGCAAGATCGACTGACCAGCCGCAACTGCGGAGCTGATTCCGGTATTTTTTAGCGTTATCCTCGAAATCGGAAATTATAATGATCTTTATCGCCCGGGCGCTGCAGATGATAGTTCTGATGGTGTCTTCAGTCGGTCTGTTGAATGGCAACGTAAAGGTGAATTCGCTGCCCTTGCCCGGCTCGGAGTTCAGGTGAATAGCGCCTCCCATTTTATTGATAAGCTTCTTTACAATCGCCAGGCCAAGTCCGGAGCCGCCGTATTTACGGGTAATGGTACTGTCTGACTGGGCGAATTTATTAAATACCTTGTCCTGGTTTTCCTTGCTGATACCGATACCGGTGTCGGTAACTTTGAATTCAAACAGGACGAAGTATTTGTGTTCCTTGACGATATTGATTGAAAGCTCGACAGAGCCGCTATCTGTAAATTTGATCGAGTTGCTGATCAGGTTGGTAAGAATCTGCCGCAAACGGGTTGGATCACCCTTGATGGGTGTCGGATATTCATCCGGGAGATTGGAGGTCAGTTTCAGTGATTTTCTCGCCGCGTCTTCATTTAACAGATTGATAATATCGTTAACAGTGTGTCCGATATCGAAATTCACCTGTTCGAGGAGTAACTTGTTGGCCTCGATCTTTGATATGTCCAGGATATCGTTGAGTAATGTCAGCAGGACATGGCCGGAATTGTAGGCCGTCTCTATGAAATCCAGACGTTCCGGATCGGTATCCAGAGTGCGTAGCAGGCTTAACATGCCGATGACACCATTGAGCGGGGTACGGATTTCATGGCTCATTGTTGACAGGAACTCTGACTTGGTCCGTGATGCGCTTACCGCTTCGTCGCGTGAAAGTCGCAGGCGTTCATTGGATGTCGTCAACTCCTGCGTCCTTAATGCCACAATGTCTTCGAGATTATTCTTGTCATGTTCGATGATCGCCGCCATGCTATTGAAGTCATGGGCCACATCGCCCAATTCATCCTTGCTGATTCTGGCCAGGCGTATGGTTAGATCGCCCGTTGCAAGCTGGTGCAGGGCATTACGGACCAGGTGTATCTTCCTGATGATAATATAATGGACAACAGTGGAGAGTGCCGCGATGATTGCCAGGCCGGCGAGGGCCAGTATGATCAGCAGGATGCGTATATTACTAAAAGGGACAATGCTGAATTCATCGAGTGAAAATTTCATATCAAGCGCGCCTGCCACGGTTCCATTGCGTGTACTCAGGTAACATCCTGAGTTTCCAGTGCAACCGGTATCGCTGATCCTGAACGGTATCAGCGTGCGGATACTGTCCTGGCCGCTAACAGCAACCGGTTTGCCCGTTTTCAGTACCTGTTGTTGCAATTCGTCCCGCGCAGGTTTGCCCTGTTTTACAGTCTCGAATAGCTGTAATTCATTCGCTCCTCGTCTGCTGTTGTTATTTGTCAGGTCGCTTGATATTTCCTCCGTGGGCATTCCGTCCTGTGAATAGAATTGATGCAGCATCGCGTCGAGACGCGAGGTACTGATGACGCTGATAGTTTGAAGGCCGTGGATTTCGTTGCGCAGATTATCGAGCAGTTGTGATTCTTCCAATAGCCTGCCATCGTGGATCTGGGTGTTGAGTGCGGCAATGAAGGTCCGGGTGGTTGCTTCACTGACCTGGGTGGCTATACTGATAATATTACTATTCTCTTCATGGGCCTCGTAGCTGATAAACCCGAGCATAAAAGGGATCCAGATGGCGAGACTCACCATGATGATCTTGATGTTCAGGGGGATCTTTTTCATTTGCCGCTATCAGCTCTGTTTTCGAGAGTGCCTAACAGGCTTTAACGGCATTTGGCACTACTAATTGAGCCATCCTGGTGTGGCTACCTGTCGCCGATGTTGATGAATATTGATCAGACGCTGGCGGCTGAAGATAGCGGTTTATCCTGTTCGTCGCGCTCTTTCTTGTCACGCTGGTGACCTGCGGGCATTGCCGTGCCTGATGAGCACGAACCGGGGCATTCCTGACTTACAGGCATGGCTCCCTCGCCAATAACCGGTTTTGGATAATTCCTTTTATATTCAAATGGATAAATTTCTAGAGCCGCAATCTTCATATGGCTTATGTTCTTGGTTCAGGCGCCGTTAACGGATAAATAGTCCCTGGCTCTGCCAGTCGCCAGTATCACAAGAGCCGGTAAATACTCGCCGGCGGTATGGAGCGAGTCGTGAAAAAACTATTTTATCGCCTGTTGCTGACGGTGGTGGTGGTGGCCTGTGTCATGCCGTTTTTTATGCATGGCCGCTACGGGCAACCCTTGATGACTGTCGTGGATCTGAAAATGCCGAAGCTGGAGATGCCGGATTGGTCGCTTAGCGACTCGGGGCAGCCTGTGAAAGAAGGTGATAGCAATCATGCGGCCGCCATGCCGGCTGGAAGCGGCGATTCGGTTACCGTCTATCGTTGGCAAGATGATCGGGGTATCTGGCATTTTTCAGACGACGTCAACCCCGAGGGCGGCAGTGAGGCGGTTAACGTCAGCTTCAACGCCGGTGTCAGCGAATCCGGCGCCGAACCCCCCACACCGATGCCGGCGTCTTCGCAGACGCTTGCGGAGGTGGATGTACTCTCATCGACGTTGCCATTACTACATGCCGGCGAGACATTGAACCAGGCACGAAATGTCGAAAAAATCCTCCAGCAGCGCTACCAGCATCAGGAACAGATCCTGGCACACTAATCGTCCGGATCCTTCAGGCTGTAATCATCCTGCGACGCACGAAAGGCCTTGATCGTCTCCATGGTCAATTGTCTGGCAGCCACAAGCTTCCGGCCCGGGGTGTTATCACCTACCGTCTGCGTAGTACCCGGGTGCTTGTTACCGGTGGATTCGATGACGATGTGGCTTTGCCGGTTGGATAAAAGCAATTCTTCGTAGTAGTTGCCGACGTCTTCACGCGTGAGACGGCGGATGGCGTCCGCAAGATCATCCCGGTGGTTAAAATCCAGGTATTTCAGGGCCAGGGAATTCTGGTAGCGTCGGGTGCGCTCATCGAGGCGCTTATCCTTTTCCAGCAGGCGGGTAAGGATTGCCTGTTTATTGGTTTCGAATTCATCGGCCTCCATGCTTTTTACCACTTTGAATTGCTGTTGTAGGAAATGATCGATGTGTCCAAGCAGGTCCTGCGGCCCCTTGACCGGGGACTGGACTACAAATTTTATCGCCGGTATACGCAGGCTGTTTGATTGTCCGGCATAGACGACGTAACCGAGTTGCTCGCGGGTACGCAACTGATTAAAGAACGGAGTCTCTAGGATCTGCAGCAGTAACAGGCTACGGGCCTGGGTTCGGGTATCGCCGTCCGGACCCTGATAGTAACTGATAATCGCCGAGTCATTATGGTCGATATCCACATTGAAGCGATGGGCCGTGGCCTGGGCGACAAGTTTAACGGTTTCGCGCTCAAGCGCTGGTGCCGGCTTGACCCTTTTACGTACCCGCTGAATGATATTGGTGGCGATTTCGCTGGCGTGTTTCCTGTCGATATTACCATGGATCAGTATCCTGATATAGGCCTGCTTCCACAAGGTGTCTATGTGTTTTTCCAGCTCGGCCACGGAGATATCATCAATAATTTCCAGGTAGGCATCCGGGGTCCACGAGCGCATCGATAATAGGGTGTTCAGGGCCCGGTTCAATTGCCGATAGGGTCGGTCCAGGTGGGTGTTCTGCCAATCTTGTTTCATGCGTTGTTTGATAACCGCAAAACGTTCCGGGTCAACCCGGAAGGTCATCATGGTATCGATGATACGCGACAGCAGTACCTGTTGTTTATCGTCATAACCACCGACCGATAAACCGATGCCTCGCTCACCCTTGCCGACATGGTAATGCAGGCCGGCCAGAGCGGCCGGATAGGCAAATTCATTCAGGTTGTCATTAACCAGGGCTGTAAACAGGGATGACATCATGGATTGCCTGAGGGTTTCGGACGTCGCTGCCGTTGTCAGCCCTATGCTGATATTGGCCCTGGGGACATTGAAATCTTCATCCTGCCTGTGCCAGACTGAAAAATCAGGCTGTTCCATGATCAGCTCCGGCTTGTCCTGACCTACGGGCGCGGCTAACACCTCGGTATGTTCCGGGATAAATGGATTAACCGGCGGTATGGCCAGCAGGGGATTGCTGCCGGTCCGGCGCCAGTTATTTACCAACCGCTCAGGCAGGGGCTTGATGCTGTAGGCGGTAGCATAATAGGGCTCGGTTTTGTCGGTCTCAAGCTTCGGGGCGATAATGATCTGGCGCAGGTTATCGCTGTTCAGTGCGGCAAGTATGCCCTGCTCACGCTGGGCTGAAAAATCTTCGCTGATGTAAGGTCCCTTGACAGCCAGGCGCGCGGGGTAATGTTGCAGGTTGCTGGCCAGGGTGACGACTTCATTGCTGGCACGTCCCTTTTCATGAAAACGAAAGTTCAGGTCATTGAGCTGCTGGATCTCATCATGGATCCAGCGTTCGACTCCGTGCTCACGGACCAGGTCTATCGTCTGGAAGACCAGCCTGGTGATTTCGTCGGTATGTTTCAGACCCTCCTCGGTCAGGTCAATATCGATGTCGAAGGTGACATAATTGCCGGCAAATGCACCGCTTCCGGCCGCCAGGCCATTGATCCAGCCGCGTCCTTTCAGCAGGGCATGCAGGCTGTTTTCACCTTCATAGCCGATCAGATGGGCCAGTATCTGAAACGGCTTTTGCAGATAATAACTGTCATGCCAGGGGACGGCGAAACTGAGCGTTAACGAGCGTAAGTCCTGCAGCGGAATGATGTTCACGCGTGTGCGGAGTTGTGTGCCGGTATACAGCGGGGCCTTGATGGTTGCGATTTGGGTGTGGTGGTTTATTATCGCATTGAAGCGACCGGTCATTTTTTTCAGCTCTTCAATAGGTTCCTTGCCGAGAATGGCCAGGGTCATCAGGTTGGCGGAGTAATATTTATTGTAGAATTGAATCAGTTCATCACGGGTTTTGCTGTGCTCGCGGTCCTTGAGACTATCCAGGTTGCCAACAGAAAATTTGCTGAACGGATGTTGTTGATTGGCGGTCGCCTTGAGCACCTCGTAGATACGGCGGCCGT
>Ga0210101_1000160_pt1 | contig 23890 bp, 16 predicted proteins | sample Muzzi_PWC_D1_FD_185534 | JGI IMG/M metagenome (GOLD analysis project Ga0210101, IMG submission 185534) | Wetland microbial communities from San Francisco Bay, California, USA, that impact long-term carbon sequestration - Muzzi_PWC_D1 (SPAdes) | ecosystem: Environmental > Aquatic > Marine >... | reverse complement strand
CGATAGATATCAACCTGCCACCACTGGCCGGTGTGATATTGCGTCATAAAAACGATTAGCCGGACCGGCCTCACCAGTTACATCGGCAGGAAAAACAGTGCCGGAATCAGGAACAGCGGCAACACCCATTGATACCAGGGGGGTGCCGCCAGCGGCTGAAAAACAATCTCCTCATTCGCCGTGTTATCAGCCTTTTCCAGTGTCCGGGTGATGATCCGTGTCGCCGCCGACACGATCCCCGCCCAGCGTCCCTGTGCGCCGGACTTTTTTTCAACCAGCACCTGATCGGCCTGTTCACGCACGCTCGCCACCCTGTCGAGCACCAGTACCAGGCGCAGGGCCAGACGTGTGCGCGATAGACCCAACCATGCCAGCGGCCATGCCAGCCAGTAGATCGCCTGTAATAATTCCTCGCGACGACTGCCAACGAGTAACAGGTTCACCGCCAGCATGATCAATACCAGGGCGAATATCTGCCTGAATCCTGCAGCAAGACCCTCGCTCTCCGGCCAGCCCCAGTGAATGGATTGTCCGCTGATCGGATCGGGCGATAACCAGCCATAGATCAACAGCAAGGACAAAAAGAACCAGCGCATGCGCATAACCATTGCCATTGCCGTCCGTATCGCGGCAAATTCCATACGGGTATAGATCGCTGTCAGTACGAGTCCGGCCAGCAACAGATGTAGTACATCGGCACGGCATATCAGTATGGCAAAGACCATTAGCATAAGGATACGGATGGCGGGGTGAATCATCGTAGCTGGACCGGGTTGCAATTCTGAGAAAACGACACGGAATAATCAGCTGACATCATACACGAAATCTTCGTGATTCATCAGGGAAGGGTAATATCCTGGGCGGATACGGGCAGTGGTCAGGTAGTCAATCCGGCTGATTGAGGAATCCGCAATACCTTGAGCAAAATAACGTTGACAGCTATCGGGCCCGGGGGCCGTCGAAACACCAGATGAGAGTTTTATTCAGGGGCCTGAATCAGCCAATCTGACGCAACAGATCCTGCGCCTCCTGTTTCTGTTCGTCACTGCCTTCTTCCACCACTTCACCCAGAATATTCCGTGCGCTATCGTTGTCACCCATGTCGATATAGGCGCGGATCAGATCGAGTTTGGTTGCGACTTCATCTTCGCTGGAAAAAAAGCTGCTGCCATCTTCTTCACTGTCGGCCGCATCATCTGTAACACTGGTCAACCAGTCAATATCGTCGGACATATCTTCGGAGGATGTGGTGTCACCACCGTCATCCTCGGCAAGCACTACATTATCGTCTTCGTCTACGGCATCCAGGCCATCGCCTGCAAATTCCAGGGCATTGTCATCAGACTCTTCTACCAGGCCCCCTTCAAATTCCAGGCTGTTATCCGTTGCATCTGTGTCCATATCTGCGCCGGAAGCCGCCTGCTCATCGGCTGCTGGCGACACCTCATCAATATCAAAATTCAGTGAATTATCACCGTCCGACGCACTGCCGGCGGTCTCGACCTCAGGCTCGGCAACGGCCGTCAAATCCGGGCCGCTGTCAAAATCCAGGCCTGCATCAGGTTCGGCTTCAGGCTGCGCTTCTTCGGCCGTACCCGCCGGCTCATCCGCACCGAAATCGAGATCGTCCAGTTCACTACTGAGATTATTGATTGATTCGGATTTCTCTGCTGATTCGCCGGCATCCGAGCCAGCCATCAAATCATCATCAAGGCCACCGAAATCAATACCGAGATCACCGCCAGGAAGATCGGATTCGGTATCTTCGTCATCAACTTCGGCTGACGGGGCGTCACCGCTGAACAATGGATGACTGGCGGCGATCTTGCTGCCCATGTCCTTTACCTTGTCCCATACCGCGGCATCCTCCTGGCCACCACTGGCCTTGCAGCGTTCGGCTATCTCAATAAAACCTTCGCTGTTGTCGCTGGCAACGAAAACTTCCATCAATTTCAACATCAGATCGTGGCGCTGGGGTTCATGTTCCACGGCGTCACGCAACAATTCCTCTGCCCGGTCGAAACGCTGATAGGCAAGATAGACATCGGCCTCGGCCAGCACATCGATCTCATCGATATCAGTGGCATCGATATTGTCACCACTGGCCGTATCCAGCAGGTCAACAGCACTGGTCTCCTCATTGGATTCAGACAGGTCGCTGACGGTACCATTAGCCATATCTTCGCTGAGCTGCTTGTCTGCAACCTCGATCAACATGCTCTGCTCAAGGTCATCGCCGGAAATCTTGCGTCGGCGGAGAAACCAGAAGCCACCGCCGAGCAACAGGGCACCACCGACGATACCGCCCAGGACGACAGGATTCAGTAATGAACCTGACGCTGCAACAGCTTTGTTAACATAACCCATGACAACATCGAGAATACCTTTCTCAGGTGCCGGTTTTGCTGGTTTTACCGGTTTCTTGACAGGCTTCGGTGTAACCGCCGCCTGCTGTTCTTCCGGCTGTACTACTGGTTGCGATCCCGGCTGCCCTTCTGCCGGTGTTACACCCTCAGGTGCCGTGGCGGTAACTGCCGCAGTCTCTTTAGCCGTTACCGGTATAGCCGTAGACTCAGGCGTGGTTGCAGTCTCCGGACCGGCGGCCGGAGCCATCGGCGCGGCCGTCTCCGGAACGACTCCGGTTTCAGTCTCGGCCCCGGGCATAGTCGTCGCCTCTGCCGTCGCCTGATCCTTGGGTTGAACCTGCAGGACGCTGAGTGCGTCATCGCGCAATGACAACAAGCGCTGCATCTCGCCTATCTGTTCTTCGAGTTCGGCAATGCGCGCACGCAACTGGGTGTTCTCCTCGCGCCCGGCATCGGATGCCTCCAGGGCATAGGTCAGTTCCTGACGCAGGGATTCGAGTTCCTTACCGGTAAAACTCCGCTTCTGGCCATCACCACCGGTCGCCTTCGAACTGATAGCGACATCGGCCTCATCCGGTGAAACCAGTTTCAAGCTGGGTCCACCCTCACCTGTTTCCGCACCCGCTCCGACAGTAGTAACCGGCGCTGCCTTATCAGCCGGCGCCGCCGTCTTTAATGTCTTGCCTTTTTTCTTCGCCAACCAGGATTGATACTGGCGCTGGGCCTCACGCGCAGCCTCTGATTTGCTCATTTTAGTCAATTGGGAAGGATCATCCAGGCGCAACACATAACCGGCCTTCAGGTTATTAATATTATTATCATAGAAGGCTTCAGGATTACTCTTCAGCAGGGCCATCATGATCTGTTGCACGGATATCGATTTGTCAGTACGCATCGACTCGGCAATTCCCCACAGGGTATCGCCGCGCTGGACCATGCCGTAGCGCAGGTTATTAGATACAGGAGAGGCTGACTCACCATAGATAGGCCCAGCCGCTGACGTAGCACCGGCAGCTTCGCCACCACCAGCCATTGTATCCGTTGACATCGCTTCCGCAGCCCTTACATCTTCGTCTTTCATATCCGCTGAAGTCATGGCGGCAACGCTGCCCGGGGCAGGCTGTTGCAGTGCGGTAGCCACCGGACTTGATACAGGTCCGGCAACCTGGTCGGTCATAACCGGCAGATCGAGCAGCACGGTAAATTCACGTAACAAATGGCCACTGGGCCAGTCAACTTCCACCAGGATATCGAGAAAGGGATCTTTTATGGCATTAGCGGAAGTGAGCTTGATGAAGAAGTCACCGGTTTTTCGCTGTTCGACGGAGAATTTCAAATCCTGCAGAATGGAAGGAAATTCGATACCCGCCCGCTCATAGGCATCGTAGGACGCAAGTTTGACGTTGATATCATGCTGACTGGTCGTGCCTACCGCGAACAGCCCGATCTCGGCATCCAGCGGCTGGTTGAGGGCCGATTTCCACTCAATCTCACCAACACCGAGCGCCAGCACCTGTATAGGCAACATCAATGCGGCCACGACTGCTGCAATTCTACGCAATTCCTTACCCCTTATTATTATTTTGAGTATCAAATTCACGTACTTCCCTGACTGCACGTCCGAATTGCCTAGCTCAGATAATCTTTTATCAGAATTTCAGCAATTTGAACACTATTTAGTGCCGCACCCTTGCGTACATTATCCGCCACAATCCACATGTCCAGACCTCGTGGATGGGTAATATCCTCGCGTATGCGACCGACAAAAACCGGGTCTTTACCCGCCGATTCGGTTACTGCCGTCGGATAACCGCCCGGCTCACGCACATCCATCAACTCTATGCCCGGTGCCTTGTCCATCAGGGCCTGAGCCTCCGACACGCTGATCTTGTCATGCGTCTCGATATGCACGGCCTCGGAGTGTCCGTAGAACACCGGCACCCGCGCAGCGGTCGGATTAACTAGGATAGCGTCATCTGCAAAGATTTTTTTAGTTTCCCAAACCATTTTCATTTCTTCCTTGGTATAACCGTTGTCCTGGAAGACATCAATCTGGGGTAAAACGTTAAAGGCTATCTGCTTGGGATAGACGTTAACCTCTATTGGTTTGGCGTTCAGCAGTGCCGCTGTTTGCCCGGCAAGCTCCTCAATAGCCTCTTTTCCGGTACCGGATACGGCCTGATAGGTACACACATTGATACGCTCGATACCGACGGCATCGTAAATCGGTTTCAGGGCCACCAGCATCTGAATCGTCGAACAATTCGGATTGGCGATGATATTGCGCTGACCATAACCGGCAACGGCCTCCGGATTCACCTCCGGCACCACCAGGGGAATATCATCGTCATAGCGAAAATGCGAGGTATTGTCGATGACGACACAGCCGGCCTCCGCCGCCCGTGGCGCATATTTTTCCGAGACACTGCCACCGGCCGAAAACAGGCCGATCTGGACCTGGGAAAAATCAAAGGCATCAAGATCACCGACCGTAAGCTGGCGGCCCTTGAATTCAATCCTGCTACCGGCCGAACGGCTGCTCGCCAGCGGATACAGATTCCGCACCGGAAAATCCCGCTGTTCAAGGATTGATATGATCGTTTCACCCACAGCCCCGGTGGCGCCAACAACTGCTACATCAAACTCTTTTGTCATTTTTTTAGCCTCTTGACAGACCATGTCGGCCTTCGTGGTCATAACATAATACTTTTACAGGAATTTTTTCATTTATTTATACACCGACCTTAATTCCTTAACAATCGCATCGCCCATTGCTGCAGTACCCACCAGGGTCATGCCAGGGGTATGAATATCCGCGGTACGCAGCCCCTTATCCAGCACCGCATTGACAGCCTGTTCAATTTCCCCGGCCATTTCTTCCTGATTCAGCGTGTAACGCAGCATCATCGCTACTGACAAAATCGTCGCCAGCGGATTGGCCACATCCTGCCCGGCGATATCCGGCGCCGAGCCATGGATCGGTTCATACATTCCTTTACCTGCACTATCCAGCGATGCCGACGGCAACATGCCGATCGAACCGGTCAGCATGGCGGCACAATCGGACAGGATGTCGCCGAACATATTGGTCGTTACCATGACATCAAACTGTTTTGGCGCCCGCACCAGCTGCATGGCGGCATTGTCGACATACATATGGCTAAGCTCGACATCCGCATAGTCCTTACCGACCTCGATCATGATCTCTCGCCACAGTTCCGTACATTCGAGCACATTGGCCTTGTCCACCGAACACAGGCGACGGTCACGTTTCATCGCAATGGAAAAAGCCGAGTGGGCGATACGGCGAATCTCGTCTTCACTGTACACCAGGGTATTGAAACCCTGACGCCGGCCATCCTCCAGTGTACGGATGCCACGCGGCTGGCCAAAATAGATACCACCAGTCAGCTCGCGCACGATCATCAGGTCCAGCCCGGCAACCACCTCGGCCTTCAGCGTCGAGGCCCCGGCCAGCTGCGGGTAGAGGATGGCCGGGCGCAGATTGGAAAACAGGCTCAAGCCGGCGCGCAGTCCCAGCAGGCCCTTTTCCGGACGCACTGCGATATCCAGTGACTCCCATTGGTAACCACCGACGGCCCCCAGCAGGATCGCATCCGACGCTTGCGCCAGTGTCAGCGTTTCCTCCGGCAAGGGGTGGCCTTTAGCATCATAGGCCGCGCCACCGACCAGACCCTGTTCGATCTCCACGCCCAAACCCTGCTCGACACGCAGACATTCCAGCACCTTAACGGCCTCGGCCACGATCTCCGGACCAATTCCATCACCCGGTAATACCAGAACCTTGTTTGTCATGTTTTTACCGCTCACTGCTCATTCGCCATTGAATTAAACTTATCACTTTATGTATTGCCACTATTGGCCTGGATATTAGTAATGGGTGATGAGTGATGTGTAATTTCGATCGATCACCCTGATACCATTCATCACTCATCACATGATTCTCAGTCCTAAAGTTTTCCAGCCCCGAACAACCACGGCGCTTCCTGCCGCCGCCGTTGTTCGTAAGCCCTGATAGTGTCTTCGACCTGCAACGTCAGACCAATCTCATCCAGACCATCCAGTAAACACTGCTTGCGATAGGCGTCTATGGCGAACGAATAGCTGTCACCGGCTGGTGTTGTCACCATCTGCCGTGCAAGATCAATCTGCAGACGGTAACCCGGCCTGGATTCGGTTTCATCAAACAGACGGTCAACGATTCCGGCTTCAAGCACGATCGGCAATACTCCGTTCTTGAAGCAGTTGTTATAAAAAATATCGGCAAAGCTCGGGGCGATAACGGCACGGAAACCATCGTCCAGCAAGGCCCACACTGCGTGCTCCCGCGACGAACCACAACCAAAATTTTCGCGAGCCAACAATATCGCCCCGCCCTGATAGCGGAGCTGGTTAAGGACAAAATCCGGATTCGGCTGACGTGTTGTCGCATCCTGACCCGGCTCACCATGATCCAGATAGCGCCATCCATCGAACAGATTGGGGCCAAAACCGCTGCGCTTTATCGATTTAAGGAATTGCTTGGGGATAATGGCATCGGTATCAACATTGGAACGATCCATCGGCACCACCAATCCATCCAGTTGGGTAAATGCTTCCATATCCACTCTCCAGTTCGTTAGCCCGTAACCACTCAGGCAACCAGGGTGCGGGCATCGACAAAGTGCCCGGCTATTGCCGCGGCCGCCGCCGTTGCCGGGCTGACCAGATGGGTACGCCCGCCCTGGCCCTGGCGCCCCTCAAAATTACGGTTTGACGTCGAGGCGCAACGTTCACCCGGTTCGAGACGATCGGCATTCATCGCCAGACACATCGAGCAACCCGGCTCGCGCCATTCAAAACCGGCGTCGATAAAGACCCTGTCCAGACCTTCCTGCTCGGCCTGGGACTTGACCAGACCCGAACCCGGCACCACCAATGCCAGTTTGATGGAATCCGCAATATGACGGCCCTTGACAACCTGCGCCGCGCTACGCAGGTCTTCGATACGTGAATTGGTACATGAACCGATAAACACCTTGTCCGGTCTGATATCCGTGACGGCCATGCCGGCCTGCAAACCCATATACTCCAGCGCCCGCTGCATGCCCTCACGTTTGACAGGATCACTTTCATTATCCGGAACAGGTAAACGGCCATCGATAGCGACAACCATCTCCGGGGATGTACCCCAGGACACCTGGGTCATGATACGGGCGGCATCCAGTGTCACGACCTGGTCAAAGACCGCATCACTGTCACTGTGCAGGTCCTGCCACGTCGCCACAGCCTGCTCCCAGAGATCACCCTTAGGGGCGAGGGGGCGTCCACGCACGTAGTCAATGGTCGTCTCGTCGACAGCGATCATGCCGGCACGGGCGCCGGCCTCTATGGCCATATTGCACAGTGTCATACGCCCTTCCATCGACAGCGCGCGGATGGCGTCACCGGCAAACTCGACTGCATAGCCGGTGCCGCCGGCGGTACCGATATGGGAAATGATCGCCAGGGCGATATCCTTGGCCGTGACCCCGGGCGCCAGTTCACCATCAACCCTGACCAGCATATTGCGGGATTTTTTCTGATTCAGGCATTGCGTCGCCAGCACATGCTCGACCTCGGAGGTGCCAATGCCAAAGGCCAGCGCACCAAAGGCCCCATGCGTCGAGGTGTGGGAATCACCACAGACCACAGTCATACCCGGCAGCGTAGCACCTTCCTCCGGACCGATAACGTGGACGATCCCCTGGCGCGGGTCGTTCATATGAAATTCGATAATACCGAACTCGTCACAGTTGCGATCCAGCGTCTCGACCTGTTCACGCGACACCGGATCGGCTATACCCTGGCTGCGGTCGGTTGTCGGTACATTATGGTCAGGCACCGCCAGCACCGAATCACTGCGCCAGGGCTGACGGCCGGCCAGGCGCAGGCCTTCGAAGGCCTGCGGTGAGGTCACCTCATGGACCAGATGGCGATCGATATATAGCAGCGTGCTGCCGTCATCCTTGTCCAGCACCACATGCGCCTGCCATAATTTGTCATAAAGGGTGTTGCCTGCCATTATTTTATCCTGAATCCCAAAACTCTATATATATTACATATATTACAATATTTTGCGGCCCCGTCACCTGTGACTTCGCCGGAACCTGGCTTGCAGAGACAATCGGCATCATGCGATGATTGCCATTTTATTGTTCCGGACAGGCCATTCAGCCCATGACAGCACAACTCATCGACGGTAAGGCTATCGCGGCCACGGTCCGTAACCACATCAGACAACAGGTCCAGGAACGCCTGGATCGTGGCTTGCGCCCGCCGGGACTCGCCGTCATCCTGCTCGGTAACGACCCGGCCTCCGAGGTCTACGTCCGCAATAAACGCCGCGCCTGTGAAGAAGCCGGCATCCTGTCGCATGCCCATGACCTGCCGGACAGCACCGGCCAGGCGTCACTGCTGCAACTGATCGATGAACTGAATGAAGATCCGACCGTCGACGGCATCCTGGTACAGCTGCCGTTACCCGAGCACATCGATACCGAGACTGTCATCGAACGCATTCACCCGCACAAGGATGTCGATGGTTTTCATCCCTATAATGTCGGCCGCCTGACACTGCGCCTGCCGGCACTACGTCCCTGCACCCCTTTCGGCATCATGACGCTGCTGGAAAATACCGGCGCAGAGATTCGCGGCATGGATGCGGTCATCGTCGGCGCCTCGAATAATGTCGGCCGACCGATGGCGCTGGAACTGATGATGGCCGGTTGCACGGTCACCGTATGCCACCGCTTCACCCGCAACATACCCGACAAGGTCAGCCGCGCCGATCTCGTCGTCGTCGCTGTAGGCAAACCCGGCATTGTCAAGGGCGAATGGATCAAACCCGGCGCCATTGTCATCGATGTCGGCATCAATCGCCTCGACAACGGCCGCCTGGCCGGGGATGTCGAATTCGAGGCCGCAGCCGAGCGGGCCGGCTGGATCACACCTGTGCCGGGCGGCGTCGGTCCGATGACCGTGGCGACACTGCTGCAGAATACGCTGACGGCCTGCAATAACGCGACCAGCGAATAATCAGCCTGTCGTTCGAAAACGGGTTTAATTTGTAGGAGCGGCTCCGCCGCGATGCCGGGTTAGCGGTAAAACGATCGCGGCGGAGCCGCTCCTACAATGTTGTTTGTTCCAAGACTATCATTTATTTACGCCGCCAGATCGTCTTTCCGGCCTTGTCTTCCAGCACGATACCCTGTGCATCGAGTTCATCACGAATGCGGTCGGCTTCGGCCCAGTCCTTGTTCTTTCTCGCAGCATTACGCTGTTCAATCAAGGCATCAATATCTGCCTCTTCTATCCTGGTTTTTACCGTCGGCTGAGACATTCCTGCGGTCGACACTATTGGGCCTGCTGTCACAATCGTCGGATTACCTTTACGATAGGCATCAGGATAATCCTGTAACAAACCCAAGAAGCCACCAAGCCTTTTCAATACCGAGCCAAAGAATATCTTCTGCTCATCGTAAGTGGCCGTATTCAGGCGATGACGCAGTTCCGCCAAAATCACCAGGACTTCCGGGGTATTGAAGTCATCCTCCATTGCCGCATGGAAGCGTTGATTGTAATCGCCGCCGTCGACACCGGTATCAAGCCTGTTATACAGCTCGTTCATACGGAATAACGCGTCGTAGTAGCCATCCAATGCCGCCTTGGCGTGGTCCAGCGATTGATCCGAATAGTTTAGCGGACTGCGGTAGTGACTGGTGAGGATGAAATAACGGATGACCTCGCCGGAATATCTTTTCAGCACCTCACGAACGGTAAAGAAATTACCCAGCGACTTGGACATCTTCTCGTTATCTATATTGACGAAACCGTTATGCATCCAGGTGGTGGCGAACGGCTGACCGGTGGCTGCCTCGCTCTGGGCGATCTCGTTTTCATGGTGCGGGAACATCAGATCCATGCCACCGCCGTGGATGTCAAAGCTGTCACCGAGGCAATGGGTCGACATCGCCGAGCATTCGATATGCCAGCCCGGCCGACCCTTACCCCACGGTGACTCCCAGCTCGGCTCATCGGGTTTGGCCGCCTTCCATAATACAAAATCCAGCGGGTCATCCTTGGCCTCGTCGACGGCCACCCGCTCACCGGCGTGCAGGTCCTCGAGCCGCTTGCCGGACAGCTTGCCGTAGCCGTCAAAGCGGCTGACATCGTAGTAGACATCGCCATTGGCCGCCGCATAGGCATGGCCGTTATCGACCAGTATCTTGATCATGGCGATGATCTCGGTCATCGCGGTCGTCGCGCGTGGCTCGATATCCGGCGGCAGCACGCCTAGCGCGTCGGCATCCTCATGCATCGCTGTGATAAAGCGATCGGTCAGGGCCGTGAAGTCTTCATCATTTTCATGGGCCCGCTGGATGATCTTGTCATCGATATCGGTGATATTGCGCACATAGGTCACGTCATAGCCGAGGTGGCGCAGATAGCGGGCGACGATGTCGAACACCACCAGCACCCGGGCATGACCGATATGACACAGGTCATAGACGGTCATGCCGCAGACATACATGCTCACCCGCCCCTCATGCAAGGGTTTAAATACCTGCTTTGACCGACTCAGGCTATTGTAGATCTGCAACATGATAGCGCACCCGTAGCTGCCGCACCGGCAGGGGGGCCGGACTTTAAGCAATTGTTTTTCAAAACATTATACACTAGCCCAGCAGGACTGGACAGTCAACTGCAGGGCCTGATAAAGTCCCAGTCTATCGTTAACGCAGGTATCGGAAAACCCGCTGACGATTCCTTGACCAGGTCTTAACAAATCCTGATCCCGCCAGGGCCATGGATGACGCTGCACCTCATATCTGCCAATGGAACCCTGCAAGATGGCTAGACGTATCCTGTTATTGTTAATCCCGAGTTTATTATTACTGACAGCGGTTTACGCTGATACCGGCGCCCTGAAACTGAATGGCCAATACCGCTATGTCGAGATACAGACCAATCTCGGCGATATTGTTGTCGAACTGGATCACGTACATGCCCCGATTACAGTCACCAACTTCATGGCCTATGTAAACAGTAATGCCTATGACAACACCATATTTCATCGAGTCATCAAGGATTTCATGATCCAGGGCGGTGGTTTCAAAAGCGATTTCACAAAAACACCAACCCGTTCGGCCATCGTCAATGAAGCTGATAACGGCCTCAAGAACCTGCGCGGGACCATCGCCATGGCACGCACCCGCGAACCTGATTCCGCCACTAACCAGTTTTTTATCAATACCGTCGACAACGACTTCCTCGACCACCGCTCAAATTCGACCAGTGGTTGGGGGTATGCCGTGTTTGGCAGGGTCGTGGCCGGTATGGATGTGGTCGACAAGATCAATGCCTTGCCGACCAGCCGCTCGGGCCCGTTCAGTGGTGATGTCCCGGTCAATACCGTTCTGATCTATCATGTGATACCGTATCAGGAACACGGAACCACCGACGCCGGAAAGAAACAGCCATCACCGCCGTAGACGGCAGGCAGCCGTTACCGGCTTTTACTTCGCCAGGCGTCGTTGACGCCCTCAGCCCAAACCCGACAGGTGTTCGCAATTACCACTCTGTTTATTTCAGATCTGCATCTCAGCGAGGAGTATCCGGAAATCACCCGGCTGTTCCTGTCCTTCCTGCGCACCTGCGCGCCCAGGGCGAGACAATTATATATTCTCGGTGACCTGTTTGAGGCCTGGCTGGGTGATGATGCCGGCGACAGTCACAGTGATACTGTTATAAATGCTTTGCAACAGTTACATCGCCAGGGCACCGACATCGCCATCATGCATGGCAATCGGGACTTTCTGCTCGGTCAGGGATTTTGCGATCAGTCCGGCTGCCGGCTGATAACCGACCCGACCCTGATCGAACTGGACGGGAAACGGGTCTTGCTCAGCCATGGCGATATCCTGTGCACCGATGACCATGATTACCAGAAATTTCGCCGCCAGGTGCGCGACCCCGGGTTCCAGAAAGACCTGCTGGCGCTGTCAGTACAACAGCGCCGGCTGCAGGCCGAGCAGTACCGTGAAAAGAGTAGAAAGGCAACACGAATGAAGGCGCAGGACATCATGGATGTCAACGCCGCCGCCGTCGAACAGATGATGGATGAATATCAGGTCAACTGCCTGATTCACGGCCACACCCACCGCCCGGCCGTCCATATACTGGAGGACAAAGGTATAGACGGGCGGCAACGTATCGTGCTCGGTGACTGGGGACAAACCGGTAGTGTACTGATCCATGACCGCCATGGCCTGCATCTGCACAGCTTCGACGTCACAACATTGAACAAGCTGGCCGAATCGATAGCAAAATAATTCAAGTAACGGGCAACATGTAGGAGCGGCTCCGCCGCGATAGTTCCATGAGGCCCCAGCTATCGCGGCGGAGCCGCTCCTACAAACGAAACCCCATATCCTACGACAACCAGTCCTGCGCCGTCTGTTGTACCAGGACGGCCAGCATGGCGATATGTTCACTGCGGTCATTAAGCGCCGGGATATAGTGATACTCTTTTCCACCGGCCTCGATAAATACTTCGCGATTCATCATCGCGATCTCTTCCAGCGTCTCCAGACAATCCGCCGGAAATCCCGGACACAGTACATCGATACGTCCGATTCCCTCTGCCCCCAGGGCTTCCAGGGTCTTGTCGGTATACGGTTGCAACCAGGCCTCCGGCCCGAAACGCGACTGAAAGGTCAACTGACACCGATCATTGTCCAGTCCCAGGTGCTGCGCCAGCAAGCGGGCGGTCGTCTGACACTGATCATAATAGGGATCACCGGCGGCACGCATCGACTGGGGCGTGCCATGAAAAGACAATAACAGACGCTCACCCCGACCATGCTGTTGCCAGTATTCACGTACACTGTTGGCCAGCGCCTCGATATAGGCTTCCTCGGCGTGGTAGTCCATAACCATGCGCAACTCCGGCAGATGTGGCCAGCGACGCCAAACATCGGCGATGGCATCGAAGGTGGATGCCGTGGTCGAGACGGAATATTGCGGATACAGCGGCAGCACCACGACCCGTTCCACCCCGGCATCGCGTAACTGCTTCAGCCCCGATGCCAACGATGGCTGACCATAGCGCATTGCCACCACCACCGGGACATCGGGCGGCAGTAGCTGCTGCAATCCGGCCTGCTGACGCCGTGTGTAGACCAGCAGCGGCGAACCTTCCGACATCCAGATCTTCTGGTAGGCATGGGCCGAGCGTCGCGGGCGCAACTGCAGGATCACTCCGTAAAGGACCGGCAGCCATAACCAGCGGGGACGATCGACAACCCGTCTATCCGACAGAAACTCGGCCAGATAGGGCTTTACCGCCGCAGCCGTAGGTGCTGCCGGTGTGCCGAGATTGCTCAGCAGGACACCGATCTTTTTGACCCTGTCAGTATTCATTATTCATCCACATCAGAATCCAGTCAGGAATTTACCCTGCTGGATCAGGCTCCTGTATACGCCTCCCAAGCGTGGCTAGTATAGCGCGACAGCGCCAAAGTTAAACCATTTGGAGCCGGGGCCGATTTAACAGACAGGGATAATCTGTTTCAGGCATCTGGTCGTCAGCAGGGCAAGCCAACCTGTCTACCAGTTCGCCGGTACACGCAAGGTAGCAAATATACCATGATTCACAGTTCGATCATTAACAGCGCCAACGATATTCTCAATCAGGCCATCATCCACCATAACGACCAGCCTATTGGCACGGTCGCGGCTCGCGACAACAATCTCAGCGCCGGAAATTACAGCGAATGCTTTATTCGTGATTTTTTTCCTTCAGCGCTGGTGTTCCTGATGGATGGCCGACATGACATCGTGCGTAATTTTCTCCAGGCCGTATTGCTGTTGCGCAACCAGCAACGACAAATGGAAGGTCATGAACTGGCGGAAGGCCTGATGCCTGCCAGCTTTACCGTCATCAGTAACACTGGCAAACCAACGTCACTGGTCGCGGATTTCGGCGACCGGGCCATTGGCCGCGTAGCTCCGGTCGATTCGGCCATGTGGTGGATCATCCTGCTGCGCAGTTATACCATTATCAGTGGCGACATCGGACTTGCCCACAGTGAAAACTTTCAGCGTGGCATCCGCCAGATCCTGAATCTCTACCTGAAGGAAAGCTTTGAAACATCACCCGCGATGCTGGTACCCGATGGCTCATGCATGATCGACCGCCGTATGGGTGTTTATGGTCATCCACTTGAAATACAGTCATTGTTTTATGGCATGCTGCTATCGGCACAGGAATTATTACTGAATAATGACGCCAACCAGTCTTTGCTGGTCATGGTCAGGCAGCGGGTACAAACCCTGCGTTCCTACATCCGTCTCTATTATTGGCTGGATATCGAGCGTCTCAACGAGATCCATCGCTATAAATCCGAGGAATTCGGCTGGGATGCCGTCAATGTCCTGAATATTAATCCGGAAATCATCCCGGAATGGCTGGATGGATGGCTGCCGCTGGACACCGGCTACCTGGTCGGTAACGTCGGGCCGGGCAAGATTGATTTTCGCTTCTTCACCCTGGGCAATCTGCTGGCTATCCTTTTCGGCCTGACCACAGATAAGCAGGCCGCCGGCATCATGAATCTGTACGAAACCCACTGGGAGCGGCTGATTGGCCAGATGCCGTTGAAGATTATCTACCCGGCAGTCCGTGGTGATGAATGGGTATTCATGACCGGCAGTGACCCGAAGAATGTCGCCTGGTCCTATCATAATGGCGGCAACTGGCCGTCCCTGCTGTGGACCTTTGCCGGTGCCGCCTTACGTGCCGGACGAGAGGACCTGGCCCGCTCGGCCCTGGATGTAACACTAACCCGCTTGCACCAGGATTGCTGGCCGGAATATTACGATGGCAAGAGTGGCGCCCTGATAGGCCGTCGCGCCAACCTGAACCAGACCTGGTCCGCCACGTCACTGATCATTACCGATCGTCTGCTCAAAGACCCTGACAGTCTGGCCGTTTTTGATACGGTGGTTTTCTAACACCATGAGTATGAATCCGTCACAACCGGTATTTCCGCAGCTATCCCAGGCAGGGCCGGAGGCACTGGCACCGGTAAAACAGTTACTGAAACTCGATGACAGGTTCTACGAATCATTAAAAACTGAAATCAACGTCAGCCTGCCATCATAAACACCATCAGGCAACGAAGTGGCGAACGGCCGTTATCATCAGTACAACTACGGTAGTTAGTCGCTGGTGTATCCCTTGCGCTGAAAACGGTGAATACTCCGGCGCTGTTTCTTGTCCGGCCGGGTCACGGGGTGTGGAGCCTGCTGTCGGGATAATTTTCGCTGCTCTACATAGCGCTCCCGCTCCAGGCGTGAGTGCCCGGTTTCCTCATACAATTGCCGGGCAACTGTCGCCGGTCCCCGGCGCACCGAAAGGCCACGGACAATGACGGTGGTAACCAGTCCATCCCGGCTTATAGCCAGTTCATCATCAAGCGCCACGATCTTGCCCGATTTGACCCGCACGCCGTTGACATGAACCCTGCCGCCGGAAACAGCCTCGCTGGCGAGGCGGCGCGTCTTGAAAAAACGCGCCGCCCAGAGCCATTTATCGATGCGGGCCCTGTCCGCATCGGCAACACCGTCTTGAGCGGCTATCATGATCGATGAATAAGATACGAACCGGCCTCTAGGTCCCGAGCTGCAGCAATAACGTATTCATACGTTTGACAAAGGCCGCCGGGTCATCCAGCTGGCCACCCTCACTGAGCAGGGCCTGATCGAACAACACATTGGCCCAGTCATTGAACTGTCCGTCATCGCTCTCGGACTTGATGTTGATAACGAGTGGATGTTGTGGATTGATTTCAAGGATCGGTTTGCTCATCGGTACCGCCTGGCCCGCCGCCTTCAACATTTTCTGCAGGCTTATGGCCATATCATTTTCCTCAACCACCAAGCAGGCCGGCGACTCGGTCAGACGATGGGTCACGCGCACCTCCTTAACCTTGTCGTTGAGGACCTCCGAAATACGATCTGTCAGTGACTTCAGGTCATCGGCATCCTTTTCCAGCGCCTGTTTTTCATCCTTGTCTTCCAGGTCACCGAGTTCGAGGTCACCCTTGGCTACCGACTGGAATGATTTATCATCGAATTCATGCATATAGGACATCATCCACTCGTCGACGCGATCATGCATCAGCAACACCTCGATGCCTTTCTTGCGGAAGACCTCCAGGTGCGGGCTGTTGCTGGCCGCGGACAGGGTTTCGGCGGTAACGTAGTAGATCTTGTCCTGGCCTTCCTGCATGCGCCCGATATAGTCAGCCAGTGACACGTTCTGTTTTTCTGATTCATCATGGGTAGAAGAAAATCGCAGCAAGCCGGCAATCCGCTGCTGGTTGGCGACATCCTCGGCCACACCCTCCTTCATCACCCGGCCGAATTCAGCCCAGAAGTCAGCGTATTTTTCACTGTCATTGCTGGCCAGGTCTTCGAGCAGGCCAAGCACCTTCTTTACAGAGGCACCACGAATAATATCGATCTGGCGGTTATGCTGAAGGATTTCTCGTGACACATTCAACGGCAGGTCGTCCGAGTCAATCACACCACGGACAAAACGCAGATAGGTCGGCATCAACTGTTCGGCGCCATCCATGATAAAGATCCGTTTGACATACAGTTTCACCCCATGACGGTGATCGCGGTCCCAGAGATCAAACGGTGCCCGCTGGGGAACATACAGCAGCGAGGTATAACACTGATTACCTTCGACATGGGTGTGTACATAGGCTAAAGGATCCTGAAAATCGTGACCGATATGCTTATAGAATTCGTTATACTCATCCTCCTTGATCTCGTTACGCGGCCGCGTCCACAATGCCGAAGCCTGGTTAACCACCTCGTCCTCCGGCACCGCTTCCTTGTTCTCTTCGTTCTCTTCGTTCTCTTCGTCCTTGCCGTCACCACCGGCTTCTTTGCTCATGACGATGGGCAGGTCGATACTGTCCGAATACTTGCGGATGATATGACGCAGTCGGCTGCCATCCAGAAATTCATCTTCGTCGGCACGCAGATGCAGTATAATCTCGGTACCGCGCCGGGGCCTGTCGATGGTTTCCAGTGAATAACTGCCGGCGCCTTCCGATTCCCAGCGTACACCATGCTCGGCACCCAGACCGGCACGTCGGGTGTTGATCGTCACTCGCTCAGCAACAATAAAGGATGAGTAAAAGCCGACACCGAACTGTCCGATCAAATTGGCATCCTTGGCCTGGTCGCCGGTCAGGGATTCAAAAAACTGCCTGGTGCCTGATTTGGCAATCGTACCGATGTGATCCATGACCTCCTGGCGGTTCATGCCAATACCGTTATCGCTGATCGTGATCGTGCGTTGATCCTTATCAAAAGCAACACGTACCTGCAATTCCCCGTCGCCCTCGTACAGGGCGTCATCGGTCAGCGCCTCAAAGCGCAACTTGTCACAGGCATCCGAGGCGTTCGAAATCAACTCACGCAGAAAGATCTCCTTGTTGGAATACAGCGAGTGAATCATCAGCTGTAACAGCTGTTTGGCCTCGGTCTGGAAATCGAGGGTTTCTTTATGTGCTTCTACGGTCATGGTTTAAACTACGCTCCCTAGCTGACAGGTTTCAGTTCATCAATAAACTACTATGGGGACTCTGTCACGGATATCAAGGCCCTCCGCTCCGGCGACATTTATTTTCCACTTCAACAACTTGACATTGGACTGGCAAGGGACAATCATCGTTTGACCGGATTTTCGGCTGACGGCCTGCGACATGCAGCCACCGACATACTGATAAAATCCGTCACTGTGGAGATTATATAGATGCGTTTTATTCGTCGTTTTTCCGAGATTTCAATTACAGACATACCCCTGGTAGGCGGCAAAAATGCCTCGCTGGGGGAGATGTACAACAGCCTGGCCAGCCACGGTGTGCGCGTCCCCGACGGTTTCGCCATCACCGCCGAGGGTTACCGCCACTTCATCCGCCACAACAACCTGCACGAGCAGATCGCTGCGGAACTGGAGGCCCTTGATATTAATGATATCAATGCCCTGACACTGGCCGGGGCTTCAATCCGTGAACAGATCATGTATGCCGATATGCCGGAAGATCTGGTTGCCGAGATCCATCAGGCCTACCAGCAGCTGGCCGATGAGTATGGCAGCAGCAATCCAGATGTCGCGGTACGCAGTTCTGCCACCGCCGAAGACCTGCCGACCGCGTCGTTTGCAGGCCAGCAGGATACCTATCTGAATATCCGCGGCCGGCGCAATCTGACCAGCACCTGCCGCCAGGTGTTCGCCTCATTGTTCACCGACCGTGCCATCTCCTACCGCCACCAGCATGGCTTCAAGCATATGGAGGTCGCCCTGTCGATCGGTGTTCAGAAAATGGTGCGCTCCGATCTCGGTGTTTCCGGTGTCATGTTCAGCCTCGACACCGAATCCGGCTTCCGCGACGTGGTGTTTATCACCGCCGCCTACGGCCTGGGAGAAAATATCGTCCAGGGCAAGGTCAACCCGGACGAGTATTATGTCTTCAAGCCGACGCTGGCCGCGGGTAAACGCCCGATCATCAAACGCCAACGCGGTGACAAGGCCATCAAGATGATCTACACCGGCGATGCCACAGCCGGCATCTCTACCCGCAATGTGCGCGTACAGCGTGAAGGACGGGAGCAGTTTGCCCTCAACGATGACGAGGTTCTGGAACTGGCCCGCTATGCCGTCATCATTGAACGTCATTACACCGACCAGAGCGGCAAGGAACGGCCGATGGATATCGAATGGGCGAAGGATGGCAACAGTGGCGAACTGTTCGTGGTCCAGGCCCGGCCGGAAACGGTGCAGGCCCTGTCCGACATGACCATCCAGGAAATCTATCGCCTCGACAGTAAAGGACCGGTCATTGCCACGGGTAAAAGTGTCGGCCGCAAGATCGCCGCCGGCCGCGCACGGGTCATTTTTGAAGCCGCACAGATGAATGAACTGCAGGATAACGAGGTCCTGGTCACCGATATCACCGATCCGGACTGGGAACCGGTAATGAAACGTGCCGCCGCCATCGTCACCAATCGCGGCGGGCGCACATGTCATGCCGCCATCATAGCCCGCGAACTCGGCATACCGGCCGTCGTCGGTTGTGACGATGCCACCCATAGTATTAACAGCGGACAGGAAGTCACCGTCTCCTGTGCCGATGGCGACAGCGGTTATGTCTATGCCGGGCTGTTGCCGATCGATGTCAAGAAACTTGAACTGTCGACGCAGGTACGGCCGCAGACAAAGATCATGGTCAACATAGCCAACCCTGAAATGGCACTGGAACTGTCACGCCTGCCCTGCGACGGCGTGGGCCTGGCACGCCTGGAATTCATCATCTCCAACAGTGTACGCATCCATCCACAGGCCCTGATCGAGTTCGATAAACAGGATAAACAGGTAAAAAAATTGATCGAGCCGATCATCGCCGGTTACGCCGACCCCAGGACCTTTTACAGTGAAAAACTGGCCGAAGGTGTCGGCACCATCGCCGCCGCCTTCTACCCCAAACCGGTTATCGTACGCATGGGTGATTTCAAGTCCAATGAATATGCCTCGTTGATCGGCGGCCAGGACTACGAGCCGCATGAAGAAAATCCGATGATCGGCTTTCGCGGCGCCGGGCGTTATTTCTCGAAACAGTTTGCCGAATGCTTCAACCTTGAATGCGCCGCCATGACGATTGTCCGCGAGCGCATGGGACTGGATAACGTCTCGCTGATGGTGCCGTTCGTGCGCACCGTCAAGGAAGGCATCGAGGTACTGAAACTGATGGAAACTCAGGGGCTGAAGCGTGGTGAAAACGGCCTCAAGATCTATATGATGTGCGAAATCCCGTCCAATGCCCTGCTCGCCGACGACTTCCTTGAGCACTTTGACGGATTTTCCATCGGTTCCAACGATCTGACCCAGTTGACACTCGGCGCCGACCGCGACTCCGGCATCGTCACCGGCTTCGATGAGCGCGATCCGGCCGTCAAATTACTGATGCAGATGGCGATACAGGCCTGTAAACACCACGGAAAATATATCGGTATCTGCGGCCAGGCACCTTCCGATTTCCCGGAACTGACGGAATGGCTGGTCGAGCAAGGTATTGATTCGTTGTCACTGAACCCGGACAGCGTCCTGGAAATGACAAGGGTAGTACTAGAGGAAGAGAAAAAACTCCAGCGTTGATAAGCATCCCGCCGAATGAAATAGTAGTGTAGGAGCGGCTATGCCGCGATTGTGGTGGCTATCCAAAACAAATATCGCGGCATAGCCGCTCCTACTTTTTTTAGTTTATTGCAGGGTAATCATTCCGATGTGGTCACCCCCCAATACAACCAGTCAGACAGGATTATTCGTTTCAATCCACGCGCCCGCACGGGGCACGACCATAGGCAATGGCGCGCTTCACATTCGGATGCCGGTTTCAATCCACGCGCCCGCACGGGGCGCGACTTGTATTTCCGGACATCCAACTCGACCTGGTACTCGTTTCAATCCACGCGCCCGCACGGGGCGCGACGTAGTGCGTATGTTGATGGTGAGGTCGGTTTTGTGTTTCAATCCACGCGCCCGCACGGGGCGCGACATGATTATTTTACTTCTTGCTTGCCTAATCCACAGTTTCAATCCACGCGCCCGCACGGGGCGCGACCAGCGTGCGGAGATTACCGATGCCGATACGTTCGGGTTTCAATCCACGCGCCCGCACGGGGCGCGACCGGCATGCGCACGAAAACGATCGCCGTTAACAATGTTTCAATCCACGCGCCCGCACGGGGCGCGACCTCTGCCGGGGCTTTTTTTGCCTGGATTTCTCGGGTTTCAATCCACGCGCCCGCACGGGGCGCGACGCTCAGTTTACTTGTTGCCTCGCCGCCACCTGATGTTTCAATCCACGCGCCCGCACGGGGCGCGACGTTCACGCTGCACGGGTTTGCGGCCAAGCTGAGCGTTTCAATCCACGCGCCCGCACGGGGCGCGACCGCAAAACATCGCCGCGCTGCAATCAAACTGGATGTTTCAATCCACGCGCCCGCACGGGGCGCGACGGTGAAAATCAACTTATTCCGTTATCGTGGCTTAATGTTTCAATCCACGCGCCCGCACGGGGCGCGACCAATGCTACTTCTTTACTTTGCCGGCGTGCGACAGTTTCAATCCACGCGCCCGCACGGGGCGCGACGCGGCATTCCCTGGGCAATCACTGGAAGAAATCGAGTTTCAATCCACGCGCCCGCACGGGGCGCGACAGGCGAGAACGCACACCGTCGAAGGCGTCCTTGTGTTTCAATCCACGCGCCCGCACGGGGCGCGACAATTCGGCTTTCGACAAGCTGCCGACGATCACAGGTTTCAATCCACGCGCCCGCACGGGGCGCGACCCTACACTTGCGATAGTTGTCACTCAGGATAATCGTTTCAATCCACGCGCCCGCACGGGGCGCGACTCCTAATGGTAAATTCCAGCCGTTTGGGGATTATCAGTTTCAATCCACGCGCCCGCACGGGGCGCGACACGATCCGCGCCATGAAGATCATACCTATGTAATGTTTCAATCCACGCGCCCGCACGGGGCGCGACCCGAGCGCGTGAGCGTGTAGCAGGGCAAGTCATTGTTTCAATCCACGCGCCCGCACGGGGCGCGACCTGTTATAATACCGTTATGACTAAGCTTGCCTGTAGTTTCAATCCACGCGCCCGCACGGGGCGCGACATAAGATACTTGCGGCTCTTGATGATGCTGGACAAGGTTTCAATCCACGCGCCCGCACGGGGCGCGACATACAGAATACAATATTAAGCACCACAACAACTAGTTTCAATCCACGCGCCCGCACGGGGCGCGACCGCCAAGCAGGGCGAGCATCGCGTCACGTTCATCGTTTCAATCCACGCGCCCGCACGGGGCGCGACCTTTGAGTGAGGTGAGCCATGGCGATACGTTCAGTGTTTCAATCCACGCGCCCGCACGGGGCGCGACGGCCTCCGCTGCGCACGGCATCCAGTTTATCCCTGTTTCAATCCACGCGCCCGCACGGGGCGCGACCCCCTTCAGACGTTGCGCTTAATAGATTTTGTGCCAGTTTCAATCCACGCGCCCGCACGGGGCGCGACCGACGGCGCAATGTCAGGCGAGAACGCACACCGTCGTTTCAATCCACGCGCCCGCACGGGGCGCGACCGCCATCACCGGCGCCCTGACCATCGTTTTTGAGTGTTTCAATCCACGCGCCCGCACGGGGCGCGACCGACGCGAAACAGATCATCTTCCGTTAAAACGCAGTTTCAATCCACGCGCCCGCACGGGGCGCGACCACTTGATGCGCAGTTGGTTGTGCACCTGCCGCATGTTTCAATCCACGCGCCCGCACGGGGCGCGACCATTGGCCGGACCGGTTGGCCCTCGACTAATAAACCGTTTCAATCCACGCGCCCGCACGGGGCGCGACCATCTTGGTCCAGTCGGTGGTATCATAGATCGTAATGTTTCAATCCACGCGCCCGCACGGGGCGCGACCATTGTTATTCCGCTGCTCCAACAGCGGTGACGCTGTTTCAATCCACGCGCCCGCACGGGGCGCGACAACGATATCCAGATCAGCATGCTTGGCTTCCAGGTTTCAATCCACGCGCCCGCACGGGGCGCGACCTCTATTATCATCGCGTGCAGGGCGCGACCGAGTGGACGTTTCAATCCACGCGCCCGCACGGGGCGCGACCGTGCTATGCCCTGATATATCATCTGGCCGACGGCGTTTCAATCCACGCGCCCGCACGGGGCGCGACCCGCGCGCCATGTTATCGATGCCGTTCTTCTTGAGTTTCAATCCACGCGCCCGCACGGGGCGCGACCCTTAAAGGCATGGAGGCCGCAAACGATCTGATCAAGTTTCAATCCACGCGCCCGCACGGGGCGCGACCAACGCTTGGCGGCTGTCCGCAGGACGCGCTTCTGGTTTCAATCCACGCGCCCGCACGGGGCGCGACCCGAAACCAACCAACGGACAGGTGGCATCCATGGCAGTTTCAATCCACGCGCCCGCACGGGGCGCGACCGATCTATGACGCCTGGGTCGAGATACTGCGCCCGTTTCAATCCACGCGCCCGCACGGGGCGCGACCGCAAGGCCCACTACTTCAACCAGGACTTCACCCAGTTTCAATCCACGCGCCCGCACGGGGCGCGACGCCCTTTTCCGGCCCGCCTGGGCCTTCTTGGTGGGGTTTCAATCCACGCGCCCGCACGGGGCGCGACCGATTAAATTGTTTGACGCTCAATGATGTCGTTTAGTTTCAATCCACGCGCCCGCACGGGGCGCGACCCTTTTCCGACCCCGGGGTGGTATCGACCGCGGACTGTTTCAATCCACGCGCCCGCACGGGGCGCGACCGCTGATATTAAAGAACGCCTGATCATGTCATTTGTTTCAA
>Ga0210101_1000159_pt1 | contig 23955 bp, 22 predicted proteins | sample Muzzi_PWC_D1_FD_185534 | JGI IMG/M metagenome (GOLD analysis project Ga0210101, IMG submission 185534) | Wetland microbial communities from San Francisco Bay, California, USA, that impact long-term carbon sequestration - Muzzi_PWC_D1 (SPAdes) | ecosystem: Environmental > Aquatic > Marine >... | reverse complement strand
GCTCGGGCTGCGCCGGGCCGATGCAGATCGCCGACGTGCGCGAATCGCCCTGCAGCCCGGGTCCGGGGCCGACCCTTTGGGAGCGCTTCGGCCTCGACGCCAACGGTGACGGCGTGGCGGACGTCAACGACCCCGCCGATGCGACCTTCGCCGCCGCGCGCATCCTGCGCGTCGTCATGCACGCACCTGCGACGGGTGGCTCCTACGCCGCCTACCGCCAAGCCGCCTGCAACTACTACGGCGCCTGCGCCGACGGGGTGGCGAGCTACGCCGACGAGGTGATGCGAAGGGCGGTCTCCTACGGCTTCCGCGGCCAGGGATCGCCGCCGTCCTCCGAAGGCGATCTCTCGCAGTCCAGCGGCGAAACGCAGTCGGTGGCTTGCGAGGCGTCCACGAGCGGCGCCTCGGGTTCGGAAATCGTCCGCATCGCCGAGAGCCAGCTCGCCTACTCCGAGAGCCCGCGCGGCTCCAACTGCACCCGCTACGGCCCCTGCGTCGAATGGTGCTCGCTCTTCGTCGCCTGGGTCTGGGAGCGGGCGGGGGTGCCGCTTCGGGGCGGCACTGCCCCCTACGCCTACTCGGGCTCGATCTACGAATGGGCGAAGGCGCATGGAGGGCGGGTGCTGCCGCCGAGTGCGACCCCGTCTCCCGGCGACGCTGTCTTCTTCGGCTCCGGTCCAACCGACAGCGCCCACGTCGGGATCGTCGAGCGCGTCTTCGCCGACGGGGAGATCGTGACGATCGACGGCAACTACGGCGACCGGGTCGCCCGCGTCGGGCCGTTCCCACCCGCCCAGGCGGTTCGCCACGGGGAGCCGGCGCCGATCTACGGCTACGCGGAGCCACCGAGCCCCGGCGCCGGAGCGGGGGGTGTGAGCAGCCGTGCTTGAGCGCTTCCGCCTATTCCTCGAGCGGCCGCTCGACCCGAGCGCCGGACGGGCGATCCTGGCGCTCGCCGCCGCGATCCTGCTCGGCCTCGCACTCCTGTTTGTCCTTGCAGGCCGCGGCTCGGGGCGCCGTGCGGACCCATCGGCGACCGCGGTGGCCCACCGAGTGCCCACGCCGGCGCCCGAGCCCTCCCCGGCCCGGAGGCCGGCGACCGGGCAGCCGGCACGCCAGCGCTCGGTCCCGCGCCAGGATCCTCAGGACCGCAGGGGCGCCGCCGCCGAGCGCGCGAGCGAGGAGTTGCACACCCACCGGGCACTGCAACACGTGCCCTACCGGCACGGCCGGCTGAGGATCGAGCTGGTGGGCGCTCGTGGCGGCAGGGCGCTGCTGCGGGTGAGCGCCCCGACCGTTGCCGCCGCGCACCGCGGCTGGCGGGCCTTCCTCCGCCGCTACCGCGACAGCGGCCGGGCATACCTCCCCATCTTCAAAGCCCGAGGTGGCCGGAATGGCTGATGGCGCTCGGGTATCGCCGGGAATTGCCCCGCCACCCGCGCTGGGACAGGCGAGCGCGCCCCCCGAGCGCCTCAGCTACGGACGCGCCGAGGATGCGGGCGGCTCGGACTTCGAGTGGGTCGACGACGCGGGAGCCGCTCGGCTCGAAGTTGTTGCGCTAACCGCGGGGCGCGGGGTCCACGACGCGCAGCTTGGCGATCGGCGCGAAGACGATCCGCGCGGCCGCGTCGAGCGCAGGCTCGGTGATCTCGACCATCGCCTTGTCCCCGCCGCGCAGCTCCAGCACGCCCCCGCGGGCGCCGGCCGGCGCGTCGTCTACGGCCTCGGTCAACTCGATGACATCGAACGCAGCGATCTTGTGCGTGACAGCCATGACCCAATGCTAGAGGGTGGGGTAGGCGGTTGCCAACCGTGGTGCGGATCCCTCCCGCTCGTAGTGCCAGGAGACGGTCGTAGGGACCGTGCGGCCCTTGATCGTCAGCTCGATCTCGATTCCGCAGACGACGCCGTTCTCACCTCTGTCGCGCACATTCGCGATCGGCGCCTCGAGCGATGCCGCGGCGATCGCCTCCCAAAGGACCCCCGAGTCCTCGGGCCCGATGTGCAGGACGCGGCTCCATTCCCGGCCGTGCCCTCGGTCGGCGAGCACCCAGTCGTCCAGCTTCACCTGCTCGTAGCGGCACTCCGCGGAGCGCGGCAGCGTCTCTCCGACCTTCGGCGGCCATCCCATGCCGCGCGCACCCTACTGTCCTCGGCGCCGGAGGCGCTCGGGCGCTGTCGCGCGGCGGCGTTCGCATTGTCCGCCGAGGAGGAGCGGCGCCCGGCGTCAGGCGTCCACAGGGGGTTCGCGTGGGGGTTCGAGTGGCTGTTCGACTGGCCGGTCGCCTGGCTGTTCGCGATCAATTGCCGCCTGAGCGCCGGAATCTCGCACCGGGGCGCCGTTTGCGGCGTCGCGATTTCGCCGACATCTCTGCGGTCGATCGAGGTGGGGTCGTGAACTCGAACTCGAACCGCTCCGATCCCCGCCTGATGCTCGCGATCTTCGCCCTCGCCTGCCTCTACGCGCTCTGGCGATTCATCTCGAGCATCCAGGTCGATCACCTGCTCGCCTCGCTGCTCTCACTCGCGCCCTTCGCTCCCGGCGCCATCGCTATCGCCTCCGCGCTGGCGACGCATCGCATCCTCGCCACGCGGCGCACGCTGCGCTCGCGCGGCGCGGTCGCGGTGGTGCCGGCGGATGAGTTCGACGCCGATCCCGACGCGGTGCTGCGCTTCGCCGCGCAGCTCGCCGCCACCGAGCGCCGCGTCGCCGGCTGGGTCGACCGCCGCGCGAGCGCCGTGAGGGTGAGGCTCGCGAGCGACGCCGAGCGGCGGCTCGTCTACCTGCTCGAGGTACCCGAGCGAGCCGGCGGGGCGCTGCGAACGGCGCTGCGCAGCTTCGAGGGGGTCGAGCTCCGCCCCGCCGAGGAGGTGCTGGGCGACGGGGCGACGGAGGGCGAGGACGGCTCGCCGGAGAAGGACGAATGGACGGTGCTGCGCACCGAGCTGCGCCTGGCGCGACCGAGCGTCGAGCCGCTGGCGAGGCTGGGGACCAGGCCCGACCCGTTGCAGCCCTTCGCCGCCGCGCTCGCCGGCCTGGGCACCGGCGCCGAGCAGGCGGGCGTCTGCATCGACCTGCTTCCCGCCAGCGGCCTGCGCGCGGCGTGGCTGCGCCGCCGCCTGCGGCGCGAGGCGCGTCGCATCCACGGCGTGCGCCGGGACTGGTCGGCGTTGCTGAACCCCTCCGAGCGCCGCCGCCGGCCCGACCCCGACGAGCAGCTCGAGCGGCGCAAGGCCGTGCAGGCGCTTGAGGCGAAGCTGCACGGCTCGGGCGAGCTGTTCGAGGCGCAGATCCTGCTGCGCTGCGAGGCGCGCTCGAAGGGAGGAGCGAAGGCGACGATGGCGGCGCTTCTCGCCGCCTTCCGGCCGCTGAGCGAGCGCAACTACCTGAAGGCCTCGGGCCTGCAGATCCCCGGCCTCGCCTTCCTCGGCTCCGACCTGCCGCTCCGCCGCGGGCGCTTCGATCGCCGCTTCGCCACCGGCCTCTTCCGCCCGGCGCGCAAGACGATCCTTACCGCCCGCGAGCTGGCGGGCTTCCTGAAGCCGCCGACCCTCCACTGCGGGGCGCGCAACGTGCTGCGCTCGGGCGCCCAGCTCGCCCCGCCCCCCGAGCTGCCGGCCTTCGACAAGGACAAGGCGGAGCTGATCCCGCTCGGGTCCGTCGCCGGCCCCGAGGGCGAGCGCCTGGTCGCCGTCCGCGCCGCGGAGTCGTTCTTCACCTACGTCGCCGGTCGCTCGCGCTACGGCAAGACCGAGACCGCTATCGCCCAGTTCGCCCACCTGGCGCGCGCCGGCCAGGGCGGCCTCTTCCTCGACCCCCACGGCGACGCCCTGGAGCGGATCGAGCCCTACCTGCGCGACCAGGCGGCGGAGCGGATCGTGCGCATCGACCTCGGGCCCGCGAGCTCGGTGGCCGCGCAGCCCGGCTGGAACCTCTTCGAGCTCGGCACGGCAGGCGGTGCGGGCGAGGACCGGGTCGAGGCGATCGTTGACGCCTTCGCCTCGGCGCTGGAGTGGGGCGAGCGCTCCACGCGCGCGATCAACCTCACCACCCAGGCGGCCACCGCGCTGGCGACGATCGCAGGAAAGCTCGAACCCGAGCTGGCGCCGACGATCTTCCAGATCCCGACCCTGCTGAGCGACGCGAGGTGGCGGGCGGCGGTCGTGCGGTTCCTGCCGCCGAGCTCGCGCAAGTTCTGGACCGAGCGCTTCCCGCGTCTGGCCGCGGAGGCGATCACGCCGGTGACCAACATGGTCGACCGGCTGTATGCGTTCGGCGGCACCCGGGCGCTGCTCGGCCAGAGCGCCAGCACCTACCGGGTGCGCGAGGCGATGGACGCGGGCAAGATCGTGCTCGCCTGCCCGGGCGCCGGCGGCACGCGCGACCGGCTGGTGGCCAACCTGCTGCTCTTCGACCTCCTGCACGCGGCGCGGGGCAGGGCCGCGCTGGCGCCCGCGAAGCGCCGGCCCTTCTGGGTCTTCCTCGATGAGGTGCAGAGCTATGACGGCGCCGCCTCGGGCAACCTCGCGGCGCTGCTCGAGCAGAGCGCCAAGTTCGGCATCCGCGCGGTGCTCCTCAACCAGAACCCCGAGCGTCTGCACCCCGCGACCCTGAACGCGCTGACGACCAACCGCTCCCACCTCCTGGCGAGCGCGCTCAACTCGCGCGCCGCGGCGCTTCTGACCAGGGAGTGGGGCGGAGAGCCCTCACCGGCCGCGCTGACCCGCCTCGATCGCTTCCGCTTCATCGCCCAGGTCACCCACGAGGGCACGCTCAGCGCCCCCTTCGCGCTCGGCGGCGTGCAGGTCGAGGACGTGCTCGGGGAGCCGTCGTCGGGTGAGGACGTAGCGCACGGCCCCCGAGAGGCCGCCGGCTCCACCGCGGCGGAGGTGACCGCCCACCTCGACGGCCTGGACGAGCGCATCGTCGCCGCGCTGCAAGGCAACGCAAAGCCGGACCCCGGCGCCTCGAAGTCCGCGAAGCGAAAGCGCCAGGCCCGCGCGCGGCGGAGGGGGTCCGAGTGAACGCCGCCGACCCGGGGCTGCCGCTCGCGGCGGGCGAGCTCCTCGCCTCGATCGCCCAGCACCGCATCCTCTCCACGCCGCAGGTTCGCGAGCTCCACTTCCCCGAGCGCAGCCTGCGCTGGGCCCAGCGGGTGCTTGCCCGCCTCGCCGCCGCGGGGCTCGTCGACTTCGTGCCCAACCCGGGCCCGGCCGGCGCGCCGCGGCGGCTGTGGTTTGCGACCGAGCGCGGGGCCCGCGCCGCCGTGCAGGCACGCGCGCTGGAGGCGAGGCCGCGCCTCTTTGACGCCGAGGCGGCCTCGGGGCCGCTGCAGGCCCATACCCTCGCCGTGAACGACGCGGCGATCTGCTTCGCGGTGGCGGCGCGGGAGCGGGGCGACGATTTCGGGTCGCCGGCCTGGCGCCACGAGGTGCCGTTGCGCCTCGGCCACACTCGCCGGGCCCCGACGATCTTCGCCGACGCCGCCCTCACCTACCTGCGGCTCACCGACACCGACGTCGTCATCGAGCAGCGCTTCCTCGAGCTCGACCGCGCCACGCTCTCCGTCGACCGCTTGGCGGCCGAGCTGGTGCGCTACGGGCGCTACCTGGGGGCGCGGGACAAACAGGGCGAGCTGCTCTGGCAGCGCCGCTACCCCTACTTCCCGCCCGTGCTGTGCGTACTCGCCGGCGCCACGCGCGGTCGGCTGGAACGGCGGCGCGACACGGCTGTGGTGATCGTCCGCTCGAGCCCCGAATTCACGCAGGCCGCCGAGCTCTCGGTCCGCCTGTGCCTGCTGGAGGACCTGCTCGGGCGCGGACCCTTCGCGCCGATCTTCACCGACGTCCGCGACCCCGAGCAGCCGGTCGACTGGCTCGTGCCCGAACCCGGTGGGGAGGACGGCTGAGGTGGCGGGCCGGGGAAAGGTGAGAAAGCGCCCGCGCGCCCGGCGGCGTGCTCCCGAGATAGAGCTGCTCGAAGGCGACTGCCTGGAGGTGCTGGACAAGCTCGAGGCCGAGAGCATCGACGCGATCGTCACCGACCCGCCCTACGGGATCGGCTTCAAAGGCGAGCGCTGGGACTCGCGGGCGATCCGCGCCGCAGCCGGCGCCGCGGCGGGGGAGCGGCTCGGCCCGGCGGAGTCCTTCGAGGTCTGGTCGCGCATCTGGGGGGAGCGGTGCATCGCGGCGATGAAACCGGGCGCCCACCTGCTCGCCTTCGGCTCCCCGCGCACTCACCACCGGCTCGCCTGTGGCCTGGAGGACGCCGGCCTCGAGGTCCGCGACACGCTGATCTGGCTCTTCGGGACCGGGATGCCGAAGTCGCGGCGCTACCCCGGCGGGCGCGCGACGACGCTGAAGCCCGCCTTCGAGCCGATCCTGCTCGCCCGCCGGCCGCTGCGGGGGACCACCGCGGAGACGATCGAGCGCCACGGGACCGGCGCGCTCAACAGCGAGGAATGCCGCACGCACGGCCGCCACCCCGCCAACCTGATCGCCGCGCACGAGCCGGGTTGCGAGGAGGGGGGCTGCGCGCCCGGTTGCGCGGCGGCGCTGATCGACGCGGGCGCGGCGGAGGCGCGCGCCCGCTCGGGCCCGCGGGTTCCGCCGAGCCGCTTCCTCTATTGCCCGAAGGCGAGCCGGGCAGAGCGCGACGCGGGCTGTGAGGCGCTGCCCGAGCGCGCGCTCGATCTCTTTCCCAATGCCGACCGCGACCCGCGGCGCGGCGGCGCGGCGCGCAATCCCCACCCGACCGTCAAGCCGCTCGAGCTGATGCGCTGGCTCGTGCGACTCGTCTGCCCACCCGGCGGTCTCGTGCTCGATCCCTTCTGCGGCTCGGGGACGACCGGCGCCGCGGCGGCGATCGAGGGACGCCGCTTCGTCGGGATCGAGCTGGAGCCCGCCTACGCCGAGATCGCCGCCGCGCGGATCGCCCACTGGGCGGCGCACGGTGGACCCGCGGCCCGAGCCGCCGCCCCGGGGAGAAGCCGATGAGTCGCAAGCGCCGCTCGCGCAATCGGGTGCAGCGGACCCATGAGGTGCGGCTGGCGGCGGAGACGATCGCCGCCCTGCGGGAGATCGTCGCAGAAGCCCTCGGGAGCGCCGGGCAGGCCGCCGATCAGCCGCAGCTGCCGCCCCCGCGGCTCACCGCGGCCGAGGTGGCGGAATGGTGGGGCGTCGAGCGCTCCTGGGTCTACGCCCACGCCGACGAGCTCGGCGTGCGGCGGCTCGGCACCGGCCCGCGGCCGCGGCTGCGCTTCGAACCCGAGGAGGTGGCCGAGCGGCTCGGCGCCCCGCTGCCGGGGAGCCGCGATACGCGCCGATCGCAGCCGCTCGACGCGGCTCCGCATACCGACTCGCTTTCTGCGCGCAGCGGAGTTATCGTCGCTGAATACGGAAGACAAACGGCCGGGCGGCGCGACAACGCCCCCGGCCCGGCGCCGAAGGAGATGCTTCGGCGCGACACCAAGCCTAGCCCGCCTGGGCGTTCGCGTCGCCACCTTCCCGTCGCCGGAATCGAGGAGATGATCGACGATGGCAGCTAGATCGCAGGGGCAGGTGGTGGAGCGCCGCTGGAAGAGCGGGCGCGGCTACGCGCTGCGCTTCATGGCCTACGGGGAGCGGCGCTATCTCTCGCTCGGGTTGCAGAGCGAGGGCTGGAGCCGCAGCCGGGCCGAGGAGGAGCTGCAGAACGTGCTCGCCGACGTGCGGCGCGGCATCTGGGTGCCGCCGGGCCGCGGCGCGCGGCGGCGGGAGGAGGCGAGCGGGGAGGCGCCGCTCTTCGGCCCCTTCGCCGCCGAGCTGCTCGCCTCGCGCCGCGCCCAGGTCGGCGAGCAGACGCTGCAGGCCGAGGAATGGGCGCTCGGCCACCTGCTCCCCTACTTCGCCGAGTGGCCGCTGGCGGCAATCGACGCGAAGGCGGTCGATGAGTACCGCGATTTCAAGGTGCGCGAATCCGAGGCGCGCCGCCGCGCGATCGAGCGCCGCAGGCCGCTGCGAAACGAGCACGGACAGGTGCTGCGCCCGCTCGGACCCTCGACGATCAACAAGACGATCGACGCCCTGCAGTCGATTCTCGCTGTCGCCCTCGACTACAAGCACGTCGCCGAGAACGCCGCGGCCGGCAAGCGGCGGCGGTTGCGCGAGGAGAAGCGCCGTCCGGTCTACCTGGACACCGCGGCGCAGATCGAAGCACTGCTCGACGCTGCGGCCGAGCTCGACCGCGACCCGCGCCTGCGCTGCGCCGAGCGGCTGGCGACCGTCGCCACCCTGATCCTCGCCGGCCCGCGCGCCCACGAGCTCGGCCACCTGCTCTGGCGCGATGTAGATCTGGCGGGCGGGCGCATCTACATCGGGCGCTCGAAGACCCAGGCGGGGTTGCGCGAGATCAAGATCATGCCGATCCTGCGCGACATCCTCGCCGCCCACAAGGCGAGCGCCTACCGCTCCGGTCCCGAGGACCTCGTCTTCCCGACCGGCACCGGCGGGCGGCGCAACAAGGACAACCTGCGCGTCTCGGTGCTGCTGCGGACCTTCGAGCGCGCCGATCGGCTGCTCGAAGCGCGCGGGCACGTGCCGCTGCCCAAGGGGCTATCCGCCCACAAGCTGCGCCACACCTTCGCCTCGGTGCTGATCGCCTGCGGCGAGGACCCCGCCTCGGTGATGGCCCAGCTCGGCCACACCGATCCGACCTTCACCCTGCGCGTCTACACCCACGCGATGAGCCGCGATCCCGCCGAGCGGGCGCGGCTGAAAGCCCTGATCGCCGGAGAGCGCCCGGGCGAGCCCCAGCCGACCCCCGAGCCCCTCCTCCCCTACAGGGCCTACGAGCTGCCGATCCTGCGGGCGCTCGCCAAGCTCGGCGGCAGCGCACCACGTCGAGCCGTCGTCGCCGAGGTGCGCGCGCGAATCGGCGGGCGCCTCGGCGACCTCGACCGCCAGGCGCTGCCCTGCGGCCCACCGCGCTGGGAGATGCGGATCGACGTGACCCGCAAGCAGCTGATCGAGCGCGGCTGGCTGCGAGCGGACTCGCGGCGCGGCATCTGGGAGCTGGCGCCGGCCGGGGTCGAGAAGCTGCGGCGCGTCAAGCGGTCGCGGGGAAGCGGTCCTTCGGCGCAGACGCGCAGCCCGCAGGAGGTGGCGAGCCGATGATCCTCTCGGCGATCGGCTCGGCACTCCTTGCCGCGCTTGGCTTCTGGATCTTCGGCGGCTTCGCGCTACGCCTCGGCGGTGCCCTGCTCGTCATCGCAGGTGCCGCCGGTCTCGCGATCACCGGGGATGCCAACGGCCTCCTGCTGGTCGCCCTCGGCGCCGCCGCATGGTGGGCGGGACACCTCCACTATGCGCTGCGCCACGGAGCTTGGAGGAGCGCGCTGGCAGGACGCGCCTTCGAGCGTCTAATGCACGGGGAGGAGTGAGCTCCATGGGTCCGGGCTGCCGTCTCCGATCACCGGCTTGCCATCGTCTGGTGGGTAGATGGCGACGATCCCGGGCAGACTGAGGACGTCCAGAGGTGGGGCCAGGTCAAACGACGTGGAGTCGAAAATCGCGGCGGCGACGACGCATGGTCCGCTGTCGCAGCGTTCTTTGTCGTGGGCCTCGACCACCCATACCCAATGGGGCAGGCGTGCATAGCGAATGTCCCGGAGGATCTGGTCGGAGCTGGTCTGCTTTGCCACGTCGCGCTTGAAGGAAGCTCCGGTGCGGAGCATCGTGCGTAGCACGATCTCTCCGTTGACCAGGCGCTCGGCGAGTTGCTCAAGCCCCTCGGCCTGCGATGCGATCGACCGAAACACCCGGTGGGCTCGGCCCTCGGCGGACTCACCGCTCAGGAAGACCCTTGGAGGCAACGGCACCATGATGCTTTCCCACGGCGTCTTGTAGTGGTCGAACGGGTCATCGATCACCTCGTAGGGGCCAACCTGATCGTCGCAGGCGATGAAGCTGACCTCACCGTCGTCGCGACGGAGCCAACCGACGAGAACAAAGGCATGATCGCCTGCGCCGATCAGTACCGGGAAGCCCGAGTTCAGGTATCGGCAGATGATCGTGATCAGCCGCCGGTCCCAGCGACCGGGCGCCAGCAAGTTGCCCTCGGCGTCGGAGGCTGGGTCGGGTTCGGGCACACCGGGGACCCGCGGCATATTGCGCAGCCCGTAGAACAAGGCCGGCTGGTTCAGCGCTCCGAAAACCGCCTGCAACTGATTCAGGGTCATCCCCTTCGAGGGCAGGGCCCTCTCGGGAGAGAGCATCGTCGGAGTCATCTCGACGATTTCCGCGGTGCTGCGACGCCCGGTCAACTCTCGACGATGCGCGACGTAGTGGCAGATCCAGGCAGCCGCGTGCGCGCAGCGAAGGTACTCGCCGTCTTGCTGGCAGAATGGCACGCCGGTCACGCCGAGTTCGTTGCCGAAGAGCGAGACACGGTCGCTGACCGACGCGAGAGTCGCGCCTTGCAGCTCCGGCGGCGGCCGCAGAACCGTCCTGCCTACCCGGCCGTACTCGACCGGCCGGATTATCGAGTACCCGAGGTAGCCCGGTTCGTCTGGAAGCTCGTGGAGTCGCTCCTCATCGAGATCGGTGCTGAAGAAATGCAGCCGACGGGTGAACGAGGATTGACCGTCGAACTTCAGTGACCAGAAGTTCGAGTACTCACTGCGGTAGTCGACATCGACGTAGCGGTTCTCTACGACAACCGTCTTACAGCCATTTGCGCGTACGACGGTAAGGATCTGATCGAATGGCTGCGGCGCCGTGCCGCCACGGTAGTCGTCGGCCAGCTTCCCCCAGGCCGCCTCGTCCTCGGGCTTGATGACCCAGCCGTGCGAGTCGAGATCGACCCAGGGACGCACCGTGCCCCCGGGGTCTAGTTGACCTGGAGGAGACCCTCGTGCGCCTCTGCCTTGCGGCGGGCATCGACGACGGACTGCTCGGCCTCGTCGTAGGAGGTCCGCTCGGACTCCGGCAGGCCGTTCACGGTCTTCTCAAGGTTCGAGACGAGCGGCGCCAGGGACTTGCGCAGCGCTGTGAGTTCGGCGGTCTTCAGATGTTCCATTGCCTGGATGAGGGAATGGCTCCATTGCGGAGCGCGAGCGAGAACGGCAGGCGGAAGTGAGCTTCGGGATGATGCCCCACTCTCCTCCGGGTACTCGGGCGCACCATTGCAGAGCACACGCGAGCACTGTAGTCCATCCGCGCGACGGCATGTCGCGTGCCTGTCGATACGAGCCATAGCGGTCCCTACCCTGCCGCGCTCGTCGCCAGACCCGGTCGGAGCAGCCTTCCCATGGAGCGGAGCCGCGACTCGGGCGTCACGAGGACGAGCGCCGCGTACCCGGTGTGCATCCTCTCGACCTGCAGTAGCCGTCCCTGGTTGTTTACGTCAGGCGAGCTCCAACTTTCCTCTGTTTCGCTGGCGGCGCCCTGCAGTGCCGGTAGCAGCTGCTCCCACGGCGCTTTCTTGGCACGCCAAGCGAAAGCGCGCTCGAAGCGCTGGGACGCGTAGACGTGCGGCGGCCCGAGTCGACCTCCGTTGCCGCTGTGACAGACGACCAGCGCGACCGGTCGGCATGAGTTCTCGACCACGTAACGCGCGGTGGCGATGATCGAGGCGCCGAAGGCACCGGCGATCCGGCAGATCTCCGCCATGCTCGGGGCGGAGCTCTCAAACTCCTCACTCGCCTGACCCCCTTGCATGAGGATCTCGATTGCGGCCTGGTTTGCTTCACGCTCGAAGAGCTCGCGGGCGAAAGGCGGCATGCGGTCGCGGTCATCGATGTAGGCGAAGCTCTGGCGGTGTGCGGGGATGATGGCGTGGCCGATCTCATGGCTGATCACGAACCGGCGTTTGCTGGGATGAAGGTCGGGCTTCACCCATATCTCCCGGGTCCTGAAGTCGAAGCTGCCCTGCAGCCTGCGCCAGGCCCGGTTGACCCAGTGGCCGAAGCGGGCCAGCAGCCGTTCCCTGTCCTGGGCGTTGAGGCTGAGCTCGCCGGTGAGCACCAGCCGCGCCGCGGCCTGCACGTCCTCAAGAGGGGTCGGACGGGACCCGAGCGCGTCGGCCTCGCGAAGCAGTGAGGTCGCATAGCCCCGGACGAGGCGGGACGTTTCCGGGTCAAGCGGCTCATCACCGGCGGGCAATGCGAAGCCGGCTTTGCGGTTCTTCTGCAGAACGTCGACTATCGCCTGGAGGGCCTGAAGCTCCTCGTTGCTCGGCTCGCCGAGTCCGGCGACCGAACTGAAGGCGACCGCCTGGTTCGGTCCGACTGGTTGCTCGGCCTCCTCCACATACCCGGTCCACTTGAGCAGGTCGCCGAAGCGCAGCCCATATCCAGCAGCGACTTTTTGTAGGACCGACGGCGAGGGGTGGGTGATCTTTCCGTTCTCCAGCTGGCTCAGGTAGCCGCTGTTTAGGCCGGACCGCGCCTCCACCTTGCGCAGCGAATCACCGCTCCTGTCCCTCACCGCCCGCAGGCGCCTGCCGAACTCGATTGCGCGTTCTTTCTCATTCATGAACTGAATTGTTGCAGGTTTGCTGCAAATTTGCAGCGATGTGCTAGCCTGGTGTTGCTTCAAATCTGAAGCGAGACGCTACAGACCGAACCAAGAAAGGAGAAGGCGAATGCAGGCGACCGGAACAGAGGCGGCCAAGAAGCCAAAGGGGACCATCGAAATCCGCCACAACGGAGAAGGAAGGGAGTTCTCCTACAAGCCCCACCAGAAGGTGGGCAAGCTGCTCGAGGAGGCGATCGCCGCCTTCGGCCTCAGCGGCGCGGTTCACACCCTCGCCCTCTACACCAGCGAGGGCGTCGAGTTGGAGGACGAGCGGCAGACCTTGGCTGAGGCCGGGGTCGAGGCTGGCGACCTCCTCCGGCTGCGGACGAGCAAGGTCAAAGGCGGCGTGGGGCTCGCCCTCGGAGAGGGTCTGCTGAAGCAGACCCTCTCCGTCTTACGGCGCTGTGGCGCCGGGCGGGAGGAGTGCGTAGCGTTCTGGGCCGGTCCAGTCGGTGAGCCGCGCGTTGTCGACACGGTCCTTCACCCGGATCATCGTTCCGGTCGCGGCGGATATGAAGTCTGCGAGGAGTGGCTGGCCCAGGCATGGGAGCGTCTGGACGAGGAAGGCCTTGCCATCCGCCTGCAGGTACACACTCACCCCTTTGAGGCTTTCCATTCGGCGACCGACGACGCCTACCCGATCGTCGCCAGCCCGGGCTTTTACTCGCTCGTCCTGCCGCGTTTCGGCGAAGCGCCGCAGACGCTCACCGACGCCTATCTGGCGCGGCTTGAGGCCGACGGCGCCTTCGCCCAGGTCGATCTTTTCGAGTTGTTCGGGGACGTGGTGGTCGCATGACCTCGGTGCCGGCCCTCGACCGCACGATCGTGCTGCTCAGGGGCGATCTATTTCCGGCCCTCGACTCCGATCTGCTTGCCCGCGAGCTGAGCGCCGGCCACGTCCTGCTCGGTGCGGACAGCGCGAATGTCACGAGTCCGGCGGCGCAGACCGCGCTTGTGACCGCCTTTCTCGCCATCGCCCAGTGCGGGTTGAAAATCCACCTCGATGTCCCGAACGTCCCGATCGCCGGCTGGCAACCGCCGCTTCGGGGTTCCCGTCTACGCGACGCCCTGGTTGATCTGGCCTCTGACCTCATCACTCCGGCGAGCCTTGGCCCGGCGCCAGCAGGGACTCTCCAGGTCTTGCTGGGCGACAGCCCGCCGCCCGGAGCGGGGGCCGTGTTGCGGGTGGGTGGCGGTCCCTGGCGAGGAGAACTCCGGCTTGGCCGCGACGCAGAGGTCGAGTTCTTCGCTGGCGTCGAGCCGTTCGGAGCCGTCATTGCCGGCATCGCCGCTGCCGCGGAGGTGGTGCGGGTGCATACCCGGGGGATTCGAGATCGCTACGGACTCGACGTTGCGGGCGTGTTCGATCTCAATGGCCCGCACGAGGTTCAGCTTGATCTGCCGCCACTCTCGCTGCCCGCGATACTCGATGTCGGGGCACTCGACTTCATCAGTGCCGGGGCGATCTCCAATGCCTGCCTTTTCGTACTGCTCAGGCTCCCGGGGCTCGCCGGGGCAGTCCGAGTCTTCGACGCGGACAGCGGCGAGGAGACTAACCTGAACCGCTACGCGCTTCTACGTCGCTCCCAGCTGAACCGGCCAAAGGTGGAGATCCTTGCGGGCTACGGACGGCCGGGGTTGGACATCGAGCCCCGCGAGCTGCGAGTCGAAGCCGGTACCGCGACCGCGGTGGGATCGCTGGCGCCCCGCGTCGTCTGCGGGGTCGACGACATCCCTTCGCGTTGGTTGGTGCAGACGATGGACCCGCAATGGCTCTGTGTCGGCGGCACCTCGCACTTCACCACGCTCGTTTCCGAGCACATGCCTGGTATGCCCTGCGCGGGCTGCCTGCATCCCGAGGACGATCTCGACGCGCCGATCGAGCTCCCGACGATCTCCTTCACCTCGCTTCTAGCGGGAGCCCTGCAAGCGCACCGGCTCCTTGCTCACGTAACGGGAGCCGCCCCGGCAGACCCGGTGCTGGGCGCGAGCTTCAACCTGCGCGCGCCGTATTCCCTTGAAGAGATTGGCCTGGCGGCGCGTCGGGACTGCCCGGTGGGATGCGAGCCATCCGTTGTCCTACGGGGAAGGAATCCGATGGCCTCGTTCGCATAAGGCCGCTATCGCGCTTCGACGCATCTTCCGAGGACATCGGCGTCCGAGACGACGCGGCGCAGCGCGTGGTCTGAGACGTGGGTATAGATCTCCGTCGTGCTAAGGCTGGCATGACCGAGAAGTCGCTGGATATAGCGAATGTCGACGCCGGCCTCGATCAGCTGGGTTGCGGCTGTATGGCGCAGCATATGTGGGGTTACGTGCATGTCGAGACCGGCGGCGCGGGCGGCCTTGGCGAGCCGGGATCGCATCGCGGGCGGGGTAAGTGGGTCGTAGTGCAGGTTGAAGAGCAAGTGGGGATGGTCGAGGCTGAACGAGGTGCGGGCCTCGATATAGGCCTTCATGAGGCATGCAATCCAGTCGTTTGTCAAGAAAACCTGTCGCTCACGACGTCCCTTGCCTAGGAGGCGTAGCGTCCTGCCGGGCAGGTCGACATCGCTGCACTTGATGCTGACGCTCTCATTAACTCGTATGCCCGTGGCGACCATCAAAGCGACGGCGAGAAGGGTCGTCGACTCATGGGGCCTTTCCTCAATCGCCCGCAAGTCGGGATTAGCGCTGGCGGTAAGCCCGGCTGTAAGCGCAAGGAACTCCATTAGCCGGTTGAGTTCGTGAGTCGGGAGGGCACGAGGGAGCTTGCGGGGCCGGCCGAGCGCGAGGTTCGCGCCGTTCCAGGGGTCAGCGTCGAGGAGGCTTTGGGAGCGCAGCCAACGGCAAAAACCGCGTATGGCTGACGCTCGTCTCTTCAACGATGCCGGGGAGAGCTGGACGGCCTTCTGTTGCTCGATGAAAGAGACCAGACTGGCTTGGTCGATCTCGTCGACTTTGAGTTCGGCTCCCAAGTGTCGCTCGAAGCTGACGAGGTCCGCGTTGTATGCGCGGATCGTGTGTGGCGACAGGTCTCGGGTGGCGAGCAGCCAGCGTATGTACCGCCCTCGGGCTTCGTCTATCTGTATCAATTGATCGGTTCCTGCACTGGTGAACCAGCGCGTTTATCTCGGCGAGACAATCGATCGCCTGTATCCGCGGGAGAACTCCTGCGCGCCGGAAGCACGGCTTGACGCCCTGCGTCTGTGCAGGACCACCAGTCCAGGCCCAAGCGCGATCCGACCCTCGCCGGGCAGCTGCAAGCGCATCGCCCCGACTCTCATCCGATTTCGGAGATCCCCGGGGACGAGTTGAGGCGCGCCTTCTCGTCATTTCCGCACTGCGGCATCGCTTCTGGGTGGATCGTTCGCGTTGGCTGCCCGCGGATGCCTAACCTGGCCTATCGAGTTGCGGAGGTAGTCACCGCCACGGTTCCGCCAGTCTTTAGGCGTACCGAGCCAAGAATGACCTATGATCCTCCGTCGATGTCTTCCGGCTCAGATAACTGACGATTATCGATGCAGGGCGAGCTGCTCGCGGCGCTGCTCGGGCAGGACCAGGTCGAGCGCCGTCTGATCAAAGACCTGCAGGAGCCGCAGAATCGTCTCATCCGGCTGACGGGGGCAGCTGGCTCAGGTAAGTCCCGAATAGCCCGCCAAGTGGCTCGCTCCTGGCGAGATGGCGGCGACCCGTGCGTCGTGGCCGTCGGTGACGATGAGCACTCCTGGCGAGAACTGTTTCCGCTTCTGTCTGGCCTCTCGCGCACCCATCGCGATTGGGTTGGTCTCGCGAACACGGGTACCCGCTCGGCTGTGCGAGTTGCCGATGCAGCTGCAGGGGCCGGCGGCATCGGAACTTCGATCTTCGACCTTCTCACTGCTGGGTTCCGGCAGAAGACCGAGCGCGCACTGCGACCCTACTCCGAGCTTGAGCGTGATGTCATCCTCGATCTCAAGCGCTTGTCGCGACGCCATCGCCTCCTATTGGTCGCCGACAACGCCCACTGGTGGGACGCCCAGTCCCTCCGCCTGGTTAGCGATGTGATCTCGGATTCATTAAGCGAGGCAATCCCACAGCTGGAGTCGGTGGTGGTGGTGCTCGTCGACACCGCGTCGGAGCAGGCAATCGCTGCACCGGAGCCGTTTGAGCGTCTGGCCAACCGCTGTCGGAAGCACACGTATCGCGTCTCACGCTGTACCCGGGATCAGTTTCCGGACGTGTTGCGGCTGTTTGGCATCGCCAGTCAGTTGCCGACCGAAATCGTGGATGAACTGTTTGACGCTACTCACGGCCACCTGAAGTTGGCGGAGCAGATTGCGGCATACGGGGAAGACACCGACCTAGCAAATCTTACCGAGGCCTTTGACGGCGAATACCTCGCCACCCTCGTGGCGGCTCGATTCGCATCTCTGGGTTCGTTCAGCCCCGAGGTAAGCGACGTGCTGATTCGTGCTGCGGTTCTCGGCCTATCCTGTAACGAGCAGGATCTCCGCTGCATCTCCGATCGGCGCCAAGCCGAGTTGCGCAAGCTAGTTCAACAGGCCGAGAGCATCGGCTTCGTTGAACGCTCAGAAGAGGAAATTGCCTTCAGCCACGACGTGATTCGATCGGCGATCCTTGATCACCAGACCCCATCGCATCTGGAAGACCTACACCTAAAGCTGGCAAAGTGTCTGTCGATCCTGCGTCCGGGTGACTATGATGCACGCGCCCAGGCTTTACTCAAAGGCGGCGACAAGGAGAACGCTCGCGGTATGGTTGCACTCGCCGGGGTCGCACAGATCAGGCGGGGAGTTCCAATCGTCAGGGTCGTCCAGCGGACCGCTATTGATTTTCCCGATGACACCGACTTAACCGGGTACCTACAGATGATCGCCGAAGCCTACGCGGCGATCGCCGCTGGCGAGTTCACGGGCGAGCCCTCGCGGCTGCGGGTGCCACTGCCCAGCGAGACGACGATGATGGCGGCCGAGCGAAACTACCTCTCAGCAATTTTCTCGTTAGGGCGACAGACGATTGCTGGTGCCGACCAAGCACGACAGATTCTTTCTTCCTGGGCGCCCCGTCTCCATGACGAGTTAGAGCTGGAACTCCGGTTCTACGTGTTGCTTCAGCAAGCCCAGGTGCTTTCTGAGCGCTTCGACGAGGCGCGTGAGACCGAGCTTCTGCTAGAGCAACGACTTACCGGGCGCCCGCAATACGACACTGATGCTGCGGCGATGATTCAGATTCAAAACCGTCGCGCTGGAGGAATCATGGAACCCGAGTATGCCCTTGAACGAATCGACGAGTCGGCCGAGTTCTTCAGGAAAGGGACGGGTGATCCGACTGGCGATGCGCTGGAGCTCTTCCGCAGCCTCACTAATCTGTCGGCGATAGAGATCCGGCTCGGCGAGCATGCGAAGGCGTACGAGCATGCGCTTGAAGCGGAACGTATCGCGGTCGAGTCGCTGGACATCGGACACCGCCTCGATGTCCTGGCCAACAACCTCGTCCTCGCCGGATACCGATCCAGTGCGATCACGCTTGATGACGCGATCGCAAGACAGTCGCTGATCGTGCACAGTCCGGGCGGATCTGAGGACAACTTCCTCGAGCGCTGCAATCTCGCTGCCTACCTATTTCTCGGTTCGCACGACGACAGGGCCGCAGCCGAGATGGATCAGCTCGACTCTGAAGTCCGCGGCAATGAAATCGACGAGACCTACCTTGTCTACTACTGGTCCGCCCTGAGGGTCGCTGGCGCCGTCGTGGCTGGCAACCTGGAAGAGGCTAAGCGCCGCCATGCAGACCTCGACCCCTTCGTCGCTTCGCTCAAATGGCCGAGTGCGAGCTACATCCGTAGGCGTCAACACCTCCTCGCCACGAGGATCCCACATTTGAGACATGAAGCACCACGCAACGTACTCGATCATACGCTGCTCGCCGGCAAGGCGATTGAGGTGGGACCGGCCTGGTCGTACTACGCACGCCTATTCCCCTGCTGTGAGTTGTCTTTCTGGGCCGACTCCTGATATCAGCTGATGCTCTAGTAGGCCAATCCCAACCCAAAAGGCGAGGAGATCCTGGAGGGTGAAGTCGAGCTGCTTCATCGCCTCCGACCAGCACGTCCTTGAAAGAGGAGGTGGCTCGCCGTTAGTGTCGAATGCCCAAGCCCGACCGTCGCGATCGACACGGAAATCGATTCGCCCCACACCTTTCATCTCAAGCGAGTCAAAGGCAAGCACGGCAGCCGTACGCAGGGCGACAAGTTGGGCCCTGGGGGCTTGAAAGGGGGCATGCGAGAGATCTCGCTCAATGTGCTCGTCGCGAAAGGTCTTAGGGTGCTGGTCGTACATTTCTCCATTGGCCCGACGTTGGATGATCGGCGGCAAGGCCACGGTCGTCGTCCCGATCCTCGCCACAGGGACACCTACCTCCTCGCCGGAAACGAACTCCTGCACAATCGCTGGCTGTCCGAACTTGCGCACCTTCGACGCCATATAGGTCTCGAAGTCCGTATCGACGACCTGCACACTATCGTCGTCAACACCGATCCCCATCGACTCGTAAACCGGCTTGACGATCACCCGTGAACCCAGCGCGGGCCTGAGTCCTCCCACCCACCCGGAAGTCCCGAATTGCCTCGTCTCAGGTATCCGAACCCCAACCCGGCGTAGAACCGAATATGCGTGAAACTTGTGCCTAACGAGAGTAGCGGCATGGGCTCCGCAGTTAAGCGAGGGCACGCCTAGCAGGTTGCACATAGCCGGAATTAGCGCCCGGCGGCCAGCGCCACTGCCGCCCTCGGCGGTCGTGTACACAATCCTCCTACGAGGATCTGAGTCACCGTCGTCATGAAGAAGTGCCCTGAATAGCTCCTCCTCGCTAAAGAACGGCTCGACAGTCAAGCCGAGCTCTCGAAACGACCTAACCATCTCGTCGGCTTGCCGCCTCGTGTAGTACTGCGCGGTGTTCATCACCCCATCAGGTCCCAAATCCGTGAACTCTCCCGTACGAATGTTGGTAACAAAGAGGAGACGAGTGCCCTCGGCCACTGCGAGCACTTCGTTAACAAGCGAGCGAATCACCTGCGAGAGGCGGAAAATGTCGCCTATTGGGGCGTTGGTCATCGTCGATAATCGTCAGTTATCGCGCCTAAACAACCTCCCGGCATGTCGAATCGAGAGACGACACCTCGCAGTGCCACACACCCGAGATGTCAGTGCATATCTCTGCCGTACTATGCTCACGGTCGATGGCGCTATTTGACGGGGTTGAGCTGACACTGCGAGCCGCGGATCTCTCCGAGCCCGACATCGGAGCGGTGTGGGACTGGTGTATTGCCGCGGAGTACGAGCCCGATCGACTCGTCTCAGGTTTGACTGGCTGGCTGGGGCCGCCCGGAGGCAAGAAGATCCTGGACTGCGCATGTGGCAGCGGTTTTCCATCGTTGGCGTTACACCGGCTTGGCTATGACGTCACCTGTTCGGACGGGAGTGCGGCGATGCTTGAGCGGTTTCGCCGCAACGCCTCCGTTGCGGGCATTGCACTTGAGCCGGTTGAGGTCTCGTGGGAGCAAGCGGGCAGCCTCTTCTGGCAGCAGTTCGACGTCGTTCTCTGCCGGGGCTGCTCGTTTGTCTATGCCGGTACCTGGGACACCGATCGCGCTCCAGACCGCTCGGCACTCGCGGCGTCGCTGCGAGGCCTCGTCGGATGTCTTCGCGCTGGGGGCCGACTCTATCTGGACGTTGCGGATGAGTATGACCTCGAGGACCCCGAGCCGGGTTGGATCGTTCATCCGCCGCGCGCGATTGAAGGCCACCAGGTTCAGCTACGCGAGCGGGTGGTGGTGGACTCAGCGGAGCGAACGCGACACTGGGCGATCACTATTGACGTCGACGGGAGGGAGTTAAGACTCGAACGCAGTTCTCATTACTTACCGCATTGCGAGCTGATAACGCTGCTTTACGAGGCGGGCTTTGACGATGTCCAACGTGTAAGCGTGCCGGGGGAGCGCTATACGGTTTTCGTTGCCGAGAAGCTGTGATAGGCGCCCAATGACCGATGATGCTTGGCCAATCATAGGTGTCTGTGCCTGGCTTGAGTGCGTGCGCTGGGGCGCTTTTGAAGATCGGGTGGCGATGGTCGAGACGAGCTTCGTTGAGAGGCTTGGTGCCACCGGAGCTGAGGTAGTAGTTCTTCCGGTACAGCAAGCCGCTCCACCGAAGCTGGTTGACAGCCTCGACGGGATTCTGTTGGTAGGCGGTCCCGACATTTCAGCGGGCCAGGGCAAGGGAGAGCCCGGTCTATCGGCGTCAACTGACGTCGAGGAACGCGACCGCGCGGAGATGGCGGTCGCTGCTCGAGCCCTGGAGACTGGGCTGCCGCTACTGGGAGTGTGTCGCGGTTGCGAGATTCTTAACGTAGCCGCGGGAGGCACCTTGATGGCTGAGGTGGCTACGCAATATCGAGGGATAGAGCACAAGCGCGACAGGAAGAGCGATGCGGGGCCGTTCGAGTTCACCCGGCACGCAGTCGAGGCGAACCCGGGGACGCCGGTCCATAGGGCGATGGGTCAGCGCTTCGAAGTCTCCTCTTCCCACCACCAGGCGGTCGACAAGCTTGCGCCCGGGTTTGTCCCTGCCGCTCGTAGCCCGGACGGCTTGATCGAGGCAATCTATGCGCCCGAGCATCCGTTTGCAGTGGGCGTTCAATGGCACCCCGAGGCTGACGAGAGCGAGGAGCTCTTTGTCGCGTTGGTGGAGGCGGCTACGAGTTCGCCGCGTAGGATCGCGATCAAGCGCGGGGCTACGGCGGGGTGAATTTACTCGGCGGTGGGGGCGCAACCTGAGGCTGCCATGCGGCACCGCAATCTGCGGGCAAGCTTCAGGCACTCGTCTCCAGGAGTGCCTGAAAAGGGCCTGAATCGCCCCGAATCGAGTCATATCGCGGTGGATGTCGGCACCTTCCACCTCTGGCAAAAGGCCTGCAAACTACGCACTACACGTCACGTAGACAAGCACCCTCGCCACTCGTGCGATCCAGGCGCTCTGCCAACTGAGCTATAGCCCCGCGTGCTTGGCTGGGAGGATCGTCCCAAAGGCCTCGCAGATGCAAGGATACCCGCATAGTCTTTAGGTTCCCGGGGAGCTTTCATGGGCATTCTCGACGACGCGATCAAAGAGCATCTTGAGCTGAAGCGGGCGCACGGCGCGGACGCGTCGGAGCTGAAGCAGCTCGAGGACGAGGCATTCGGTGCCGCAGATCGGCCCGGGGACGAGGCTGTGGCCGACCCGGCGGCCGAGGCGCCGACCGAATTCATGCAGCAACCGGACCTCGACGCCGAGCCCGACGCCGTCGCCCCGGGGGCGCCCGAGGCCGAGCTTCCCGAGGCCGCCGCGCCGCCCGGCCGCCGCGCTGAACTCGCCGACCTGCAGGAGCCGCCGCCCGCGCCCGAGCAGGCGGTCGAGCCCGAGCAGCCCGCCGAAGAGGAGTCGCCGGCGATGGAACACGAGACGATCCCCGAGGCCGCGGCCCCGGTCGAGCCGAGCGGCCCGACCACCGAGGAGCGCGAGGCGATCGCCGAGCAGCCCACCGAGATGTACGACCTCGAGGAGGAGCTGATCGACGGGGAGGAGGGCGACAGCGGGGACGAGGTCGCCTACGAGGATGACGAGGACGACGACTTCTGGGACGAGAAGCGCCTCTCCGACGAGCTCGACCAGGCGCTGGAGGCGCCGAGCGAGGCCGAACCGCCGGCACCCGCCCCGCCCGAGGAGGCCCCTGCCGCCGAGGAGCCTGCTGCGCCATCGCCCGAGCAGCGACCGGCCGAGGGTGAGGAGGACGTGCTCGAGGAGACGCCCGAGTTCCTCGAGGAGGCGCCCGAGGCCGACCGGCTCTGGTTCGAGCAAAAGCCTCCGAAGGATTTTGATTTCGACGACTGAAGTCGCGTAGCCGGCCGGTCAGCCCGAGCGCCGGCGGTGAATGTAGAGCTCGCCGCAATCGATGACTGAGAGTTGATGGAGCCAGCCGGGTTCGAACCGGCGACCTCCTGCTTGCAAAGCAGGCGCTCTTCCAGCTGAGCTATGGCCCCTTGCGAGCCATTGTAGGCGTTTGAAAAGGCTCCCCTGCGGCATTTGATTCCGCGATACGGTCCCCGCCATCGACGTCACCCTCACCCATATCGGCGGGCCGACGGTGCTGATCGAGGTCGGTGGCTGGCGGTTGCTGACCGATCCGACCTTCGACCCGGCCGGGGGGCGCTACCGCTTCGGCTGGGGGACCGGCTCGCGCAAGCTGACCGACCCCTCGACGCCCGCCGAGCAGCTGGCGCCGATCGACGCGGTGCTGCTCAGCCACGACCAGCACGAGGACAACCTCGACGCGGCCGGGCGGGCGATGCTGCCGGCGGCGGGCACTGTCGTCACCACGGTCTCCGGCGCCAAGCGGCTCGGCGAGGGCGCCCGTGGGCTGGCGCCCTGGCAGGCGACCAGGCTCGAGGCGCCCGGCCGGCCATCGCTGGAGATCGTCGCCACGCCCTGCCGCCACGGCCCGCCGCTGAGCCGGCCGCTGGTCGGCGAGGTCGCCGGCTTCGCGATCTCCTGGGAGGGGCAGGAGCACGGCGCGCTGTGGATCTCCGGCGACACCGTCCTCTACGAGGGCCTGCGCGAGGTCGCCGAGCGGATCGACGTCGGCACCGCGCTGCTGCACCTCGGCGGCGTCCGCTTCCCGGTCACCGGCCCGCTCCACTACACGATGACCGCCGCCCAGGCGATCGAGCTGGTCGGCCTGATCGAGCCGCACGCGGCGATCCCGATTCACTACGAGGGCTGGAAGCACTTCCGCCAGGGCCGCGAGGCGATCGAGCGCGAGCTCGCCGCCGCGCCGCCCGACGTCGCCGCGCGCTTCAGCTGGCTGCCGCTCGGCGAGCCGGCGCCAGTCTCCGTCTGACGCCGCGGCCGGGGCCTACCCGGTCAGCCCGATCAGCAGCTGCGAGTGATCGTTCGGGTCGACCTTGACCGGCACCTGCGCGCCCGGCTGCAGCTGCCCGATCAGAGCGGGTGAGACGACCTGCGTGTGGGTGACGCTGGATTGACTGCCGCCCACGTCCACGGTCAGTTCGAACTGAAGCTCGGGCTGCATGTTCACCTGCTTGCCGGTCGCCTGCAGCTGCACGATCGTCGCCGTCCCGTCGACCCCTTCGTTGGCGAGCTTCTCGGCCAGCTCCTGATCCGCCTGCACCTGCTGCACCGCCTGATTGGCCTGGGCCAGCCCGTCTTTCATCATCTTCAGGCTGCCGCCGCGTTCCTTCTTCGCCTGCTTGCCGGCCTTGCTCAGGTCCCTCATGTCCTTGAACATGCCCATCGCGAAATCCTCCTTGGATATGGGGGACCCTGCCGCTCCCCGGTTGTCGCCCCGACCCTACCGCCGCCGCGC
>Ga0210101_1000158_pt1 | contig 23967 bp, 21 predicted proteins | sample Muzzi_PWC_D1_FD_185534 | JGI IMG/M metagenome (GOLD analysis project Ga0210101, IMG submission 185534) | Wetland microbial communities from San Francisco Bay, California, USA, that impact long-term carbon sequestration - Muzzi_PWC_D1 (SPAdes) | ecosystem: Environmental > Aquatic > Marine >... | reverse complement strand
CCGCCTGGCGATGATCGTAATCGGGGCTGCAAACCGGAAAGACTTCTTCCTCAAACAGCCGAATCGCGATGTATCCCGGCCAGTTGCCGTCGCCGTGCAGCACCGCGACCTGCACCTCGGGTCCGAGGCTTTCGCCGTAGTCGTCGGAGGCGACGATGCGCAGCCCGACATCCGGCATCCTGTCCCTCAGGCGGCCGAGCCGGGGGCACAGCCATTGTGTCGCGAAGGACTGGTCGCAGCCGATTACCAGATAGGGCGCGACCTCGATATTCTGGATGTCCGTGGTAGCGCCGGCCAGCTGTTTCAGGATCGCGCTGACGGTATGCTGGTATTCGCGGCCCTCGTTGGTCAGCTGCACCGCGCGATGCGAACGCGTAAACAGCTTGACCCGCAGCTTGTCCTCCAGGCTTCGAATTTGCTGGCTGATCGCGGCCTGCGACAGGTGCAGTTCGCGGCCCGCGCGGGTGAAGCTCAGCAGGCGTGCGGCGGCTTCGAAGGCGATCAGCGTATCGAGCGGGGGCAGGCGGTTTTTAATCATCTTTAAATAAGAATTTCTAATGCAATTAGATAACTTTTTACCGTTTGAGGCCTAACTTGCATTAGATTAAATTATTTATTGTCAAAACAATAGCTTTAATTCGAGGAGTCAAACATGTCGCCTGCGGCCTTGCAGAAACGCGCCGATGACGCGCCCTTCGACCGCGATCCCGCGCAATCCCATACCATCCCGGCGCGCTATTACCTCGACGCCGATATCCTGGCGCAGGAAGAGGAGTCGATTTTCTATCGCAACTGGTGGTATGCCGGGCACCAGAGCCAGCTGCCGGCGCCAGGCTGTTATCTGACGGTGCAGGTCTGCAACCAGAACATCATCGTGATTCGCGACAAGGGTGGCGAACTCAATGCCTATTACAACGTTTGCCAGCACCGCGGTCACGAACTGCTATTCGGCAGCGGCAAGGTGCGCACCATTACCTGCCCCTACCATGCCTGGTCCTACGGCTTCGATGGCGAACTGAAGGCGGCTCGCAACACCGAGCGCCTGGTCGACTTCGACAAGTGCCGGTTTTCGCTCAAACCGGTGCAGGTGGAAGTTTTCTGCGGTCTGGTGTTCGTCAACCTCGACCCCGATGCCGTGCCGCTGAAACAGCAGGCCGCCGGGCTGGAAAAGGAAATCCGTGAATTCTGCCCGCGTGTCGACGAGGTTACTTTCGCGCAGCGTGACGATTACGACGTCGCCTGCAACTGGAAGGTGCTGGTGGACAATTTTCTCGAGTGTTATCACTGTCATCCGGCGCACAAGGATTTCGTGTCGCTGGTAGATATGGACAGTTATCGCATCGCCACCCACGATATCTATTCCAGTCACGTGTCGAATGCGGCCAAATCGACCGACAACAATGCCTATCGATTCGAAAAAGGCGAGGTCGACTTCGGCTACGCGGGCTGGTTCCTGTGGCCCAACCTGACGATCTGGATCTATCCCGGGGAGCCCAATATCTCGACCTTGCAAATCATCCCGGCCGGCGCCGGCCGCTCGCTCGAGCACCAGGACTGGTACCTGCCGAATCCCGAACCGAGCCGGCAACAGCGCGCTGCGATGGACTACCAGCGCGACGTACTGCAACCCGAGGATGTCGGTCTTTGCGAAAGCGTATTTCGCGGCCTGCAGTCCAGGGGTTACAACCAGGGACGTTTTGTCGTCGATGCCGAGCGCAGCGAGTTATCCGAACACGGTGTGCACCACTTCCAGCAACTCTACGTCGACGCGATGGACTGCGACATCTAGGGCCCGAAGGTTCAATATCTGGAAACTCGCGGTCAGTGCAAAAATTCCGAGAGTGCTCTAACAGACGCCTCCGCAGGCAGGCGAAATCTTTGTTTGGGCAAATTAATCGTATCTTTCCCAGGTCTGGAAAAGTCATACAAAATCGCCAGTCTTTCCAAGGCCTGAAAGGCTCAGTCCGGAGCGACCCACGGCCGTAATCGAGGAGTCGTCGAGATGCTTTGCTCTCTTCGAGGGGGGCAGAGCAAACGCCGGTACCGGCGGAGACGACAGGCGAAGCGCGGCGATGCCTGGTCAGTCCCCAGCCTTCCTAAAGCTGAAAGGCCATCGACTGGCGATTTCGCATTTCACTATCGCGGTGTTTGCATTAACCCCGCGGCGGCGTAAACTCCTGATTACGATGGACTTTAAAAAGTACATCCCGGATCACGCGGTCACCACGCTGCCGATTTTGGCGTTGCTGTTCTCGGCGCATTACTTCCTGTCGCGTGACGAACCGGCCAGCAAGGGTATCGAGCTCGTCGAGGGCGCGCCGGCGTTTTACCAACACTGGCAGCGGCCGCCGGCGCAGGACGATTTCGATATCGATGCCGGCCTGCGGCGCCTGGAAATCGACGATGCAAAGCAGGATCACCTGATCCGGGAATTGCTGCGGCAGGGCAAGTATCAGCAGGCCCGAACCCGCTTGCTCGAAGTCGCCGCGGCGGCGGTCAGCGACGAGGACGAAGCCCGTCTCGGCGATACGCTGATGCTGCTCGGCGAAGTCGCGATCAACCAGCAGGAGCTGTCGGCCGCGGAAATTTACCTGCAGGAGGCGCTCTACCTCGCGATGGAGCGCGACGATCCGATGGCGACCGCGCAAAGCTACCGGCTGCTCGGCCAGCTGAACATTCGGGCGCGCGAACTGGCGCGTTACGCGTCGAACAGTAACGATGAGCTCTGGCAGGCGCGCAACGCGATATCGCGCGGTTACTACCGCGGCGTGCAGGACCGTCTGCAGCGCGTGATTCGCGACGATCTCGATATCCGCCGTTACGGCGCCGCGGCCGATGCATGGGAAGCGCTGGCTTCCTATCACGACAAGATGAGCGATGCTTACCAGGCGCAACAGGCGCGCATCGAGGCCGCCCGGCTGTACGCCTCCACAGGGCAGATGACCCACGTGCACCGTATCCTGGACGGTCTCGACCGCGGCCTGATCGGCGATGACGGTTACGCCGAGGTCGAAGCCGAGTTCCAGGCGCTATTCGATGGGTACCAGGGGGACCTGATCAAGGCATCACAGGCCCGCGACTACCAGATGCTCTACCATCATTACCTTCGGCTCGGCGAGGTCGAGCGCGCCTGGGAATTCAGAATCAAGTCCAGCGCGACGCTCGCCGACGGCAGCGAGCGCCTGCTCTACCAGCGCCAGGCCGACGTGATCGCGGTGCTGTTCAATTCCAACTTCGCGATGGACCGGGCACGGAAATATCTCGACAAGGCCGGCCTGATCTATAACGATAACGGCGTTGCGGAATTGCTCGAACAAACCCGGGGCCTGGAATCGCAAATCTACTGACCGGAAATTCTTCGCATGACCGAAACCGATCAAACCGGGTTCGATGCGCGCGATCTGCGCCGCGCCTTCGGTAATTTCGCCACCGGGGTCACCATCGTCACCACGCTGGACAAGGACGGTGCGCCCTGCGGCTTTACCGCCAATTCCTTCACCTCGGTTTCGATCGATCCGCCGCTATTGCTGGTCAGTATCGCGAAGTCGGCATATGGCTGCGGGATATTTACCGCTTCGAGCGGTTACGCGATCAACATACTCGCGCAGGATCAACGCCGTCTGTCGAATCGATTCGCACGCGCCGGGGAGGACAAGTTCGCCGATCTCGACTGGCATACCGCGACCACGGGTTCTCCGATTATCGACGGCGTCGTGGCCTGGTTCGATTGCATCCATTTCCAGCAGGTCGATGCCGGCGACCATATCATCCTCATCGGCCGGGTCATGGAATACAGTTACAATACTCACTCGCCGCTGGGTTTTTGCCGTGGCGCCTACGTATCCTACGGCCTGACGCCGACGATGCTGCAGCTGCTGTCTTCACCGGGATACCTGCGTGTCGGCGCGATCATCGAATCCGACGGCCGGATACTACTCGAACGGAATCCGAAAAGCGGCCAGCTGATGCCGCCGAGCTCGGATAATGTGGGCGATATAGACACCCCGGACAGCTTGCTCGGCAAACTGGCTTCCGCCGGCATCGAGGTTGACCTGCCGTTCATCTACGCGGCCTATCACAGCGAAAACGAGCGCGTGGTTTACTACCTCGGCGAACTCCTCTCGATCAGGGATGCGATCGAAACCCGCGGACTTCGATTTTACGACTTCGACCATATCACCTGGGAAGAAATCAACGATACCCTGACCATCGGTATGCTGGAAAGATTCATCCGCGAAAAGAGGCTCGGCAACTACAATATTTACATCGGTAACCACCAGCAGGGAGAGTTGCATCCCGCTTGATTTCGCGAATCCGGGAAAGGCCTTTCTTGGATTCCAAAAACCGATTAATAATCAACAATATCCCCTGAATTAGCGGGTGTCGCGTTAAGGCAATCCAGAGTCGCTGCAACGCCAGACCCCGGACCGCTTAAAACCTATTCTGCGTTTTCTATGGCCGTCCTTTGGCGGTCGGGAGCTGGGCGAGGTTTCACTAGATGGCCGATTATGATGACGACGACGAATACGAAGACGACCTGGATCTGCGGACGTTGCCGGACGATGAGCTCGTCGAACAAATGCACGACGACTTGTACAATGGTCTGAAGGAAGAAGTCGCCGAAGGTACCAATATCCTGCTGGAGCGCGGTTGGGATGCCAACAAGGTACTCAACGAGGCGCTGGTCGCCGGGATGACTATCGTCGGCATCGATTTCCGCGACGGCATCCTGTTCGTGCCCGAGGTACTGATGTCGGCCAACGCGATGAAGGCCGGCATGGCGATCCTGAAGCCGCTGTTGTCGCAATCCGACGAGCCCACCGCGGGCAAGATGGTGATCGGCACCGTCAAGGGCGATATTCACGACATCGGCAAGAACCTGGTCTGCATGATGATGGAAGGCGCCGGTTTCGAGGTCATCGATCTCGGCATCAATACCCCGGTCGATGAATACCTCGCGGCGCTCGAAGAACACAAGCCCGAAATTCTCGGTATGTCCGCGCTGCTGACCACCACCATGCCCTACATGAAGGTCGTCATCGATACCATGAAAGAGCAGGGTATTCGCGACAATTACATCATCCTCGTCGGCGGTGCGCCGCTGAACCAGGAGTTCGGTGAGGCCATCGGCGCGGACGCCTATTGCCGCGACGCCGCGGTCGCCGCGGATACCGCCAAGAAACTGGTCGCCGAAAGGCGAGCGCGCTGAACAGACCGGTTGCGAGCACGCTGCCCGGGTGTTAGAGCGAAATGTCAGATTCAGCTCCGATTCTGGTGATCACCTGTGCGGCGATTGCCCGCGAAGTCAATGAGATAAAAAAACTCGGCTGCTGGGAGCAAATGGACCTGCAGGCCATTACCGCCGACCTGCATTCGCGCCCCGAAAAAATCCCGGCCGCCGTCGCCGAGCGTATCGATCGCGCACGCGACCAATACCAGCACATCTTCGTGGCCTACGGCGATTGCGGCACCAGCGGCGAACTCGACCGGGTGCTGGAGGAGCGGGGCGTCAAGCGGCTGCCGGGCGCGCATTGCTACGATTTTCTGGCCGGCCGCGAAAATTACCAAAAAATGCAGGACGACGAACCCGGAACCTTTTACCTGACCGATTTTCTGGCCCAGCACTTTCAACGCCTGGTGATCGAGATTCTCGGCATCGACCGGCATCCGGAACTCAAGCAGATGTACTTCGGCAATTACACGCGGCTGGTATACCTGGCGCAGACCGAATCCGAGGAATTAACCGCCCTGGCGCGCGCCGCCGCCGACGAGCTCGGCCTGCGCTTCGAGCGCGTGTTTACCGGTATGGGAGAGATGGTGCCGTCGCTGGACGCGGCGATGCAGGAGGCGATGTGGCGCAGCTGAAGATCGTCTACTGGCGGGATATCCCCGGACAGGTGGTGATTCGCGAGGGTCGCCGCAGCACCCGGCTGCGGCTGCCCGGACGCTTCATGCAGGCGATCGAGCGGGCCGCCTACCGGCTCAAGAAAAAGCAGCAGGACGCCTTGTTCGAGCCCTGGCATGACGTCACCCAGCCGCCGGAAGGCGCGGATATCCGCATCCAGGCCCGGCGACTGGTGCAGCAACTGGAGTCGCACTACACGGAAGAAGTGCTGGAAACTTTAATCCGGGCAAGCGGTGTGGATAAAAACCGCAGCCCCGATACCTGAAAGGAGCGTTAGTGTATAGAGTTCGTCAATGGTCGGTGACGCATGCGCGCAAGCTCGATTTCCTTTACCGTGCCTTCGAGCCGGTGCTGATCAAACTGCATCCGCTGTTCAAATGGGTCGGATATTCGCGTATCGAAAAGCCGATGCGCTTCGTCGAGCATGCGATCAAGGGTTTCATGTTCGATTGCCAGATGTGTGGCAAGTGCGCGCTCTCCGCGACCGGCATGTCCTGCCCGATGAATTGCCCCAAGTCGATCCGCAACGGTCCCTGCGGCGGCGTACGTCTCGACGGCACCTGCGAGGTCAAGCCCGAGATGCGCTGTGTCTGGGTCGAGGCCTGGCGGGGCAGCCAGCAAATGCGTGACCCCGCCGCGATACAGCAAGTGCAAATCCCGGTAAACAATCTGTTGAAAGGCAGTTCTTCCTGGCTGCGGGTGGTGCGCCACGAGCATGCCGCGCACTCCGGTGAGGCGGCCGAATGACTTCTTCTCAGGAACCGAATCTGCCGCAGGAACCGAACCTCGGCCTGCCGCTGCCGGAGAAAAAAGGACATTCGTCACTGGGCCGCCTCGAGCGCCTGCTGCGCGCAGGCAAGTTCGCGGTCACCGCGGAACTCGCGCCGCCCGACTCGGCGCTCCCCGAGGACGTATTCGAACGTGCGCGGATGTTCGACGGCTACGTCGACGGCATGAACGCCACCGACGGCTCTGGCGCCAATTGTCACATGTCCAGCGTCGCCATGTGCGCGCTACTGACCGCGATCGGTTATTCACCGGTATTGCAGATTTCCTGCCGCGACAAGAACCGGATCGCGATCCAGGGCGATGTGCTCGGCGCCGCCGCGATGGGCGTTGCCAACATTCTTTGCCTGTCCGGCGACGGCGTGCAGGTCGGCGATCATCCGGAAGCCAAGCCGGTATTCGATCTCGACAGTATGTCGCTGCTGGAAACGATACGTACGATGCGCGACGAGTCGAGGTTTTTGAGCGGCCGGCCGATCACTTCGCCGCCGCAGGTGTTTATCGGCGCCGCGGAAAACCCGAGCGCGCCGCCGGTCGAGTTTCGCCCCCAGCGGCTGGCCAAGAAGATCGCCGCTGGTGCGCAATTCATTCAGACCCAGTACATATTCGATATCGAGCACTTGCGTCGGTTCATGGCGCGTGCGGGAGACCTGGGATTGCTCGAAAAGGTTTTCGTCCTGCCCGGTGTCGGTCCGCTGGCCTCGGCGCGCACCGCGCTGTGGATTCGCAACAACGTGCCGGGAATTCATATTCCGGACGCGATCATCAAACGCCTCGAGGGTGCGCAGCAGCCCAGGCTCGAAGGGCGCAAGATCTGCATCGAACTGATCCAGCAGATCAGGGAAATCGAGGGCGTCAGCGGCGTGCACATCATGGCTTACCGGCAGGAAGACGCGGTCGGCGAAATCGTACAGCAATCCGGTGTACTCGACGGCCGCGTGCCCTGGTATCCGGGCTGCGAAGTGAAATCCAGTACGGCCTGATGCCGCGTATGGGTCAACAGTAAGTAATTTGATATTCAGGGGACACAACCATGACTGAGACAGTTGTCAGTTCAGCTACCAAAGAGTTGGTAATCGGCTTCGACCGCCCGTTCGTCATCATCGGCGAGCGCATCAATCCCACCGGTCGCAAGATCATGGCCGAGGAAATGAAAAACGGCGACTACAGCCGCGTCGAAAGCGACGCCATCGCCCAGGTTACGGCAGGCGCCCACATGCTCGACGTCAACGCCGGCATCCCGCTCGCCGACGAACCGCGGATTCTCGCCGAGGCGATACAACTGGTGCAGAGTCTGACCGACGTGCCGCTGTCGATCGACTCGTCGATCATCGACGCGCTCGAGGCCGGGCTGTCGGTCTACCGGGGCAAGGCACTGGTCAACTCGGTTACCGGCGAGGACGAAAGCCTCGAGCGCGTAATGCCGCTGGTGAAGAAGCACGGTGCGGCGGTGGTTGCGATCTCCAACGACGAAACCGGCATCTCCGAGGATATCGACGTGCGTTTCAACGTCGCCAGGAAAATCGTCGAGCGCGCCGCCGATCACGGCGTGCCGCGCGAAGACGTGATCGTCGATCCGCTGGTCATGCCGATAGGAGCGATCAATACCGCCGGCCGCGAGGTGCTGAAACTGATTCACCGTCTGCGCACCGAGCTCAAGGTCAACACGACCTGCGGCGCTTCGAACATCAGTTTCGGCCTGCCGAATCGCAACGGCTTCAACGGCGCTTTCATCAGCATGGCGATCCAGGCCGGTATGACCTCGGCGATAACCAACCCGCTGCACGCGGAAGTCGTCGCCGCCAGCATGGGCGCCGACGTGATGCTCGGCAAGGACCCTGACTGCGCGCGCTGGATTCGCCGATTCCGCGAACCGGCGCCGGAAGGTGCGACCGTTCGCGGTACCGGCCGCCGCGGCGCCGGCCGCCGCCGCCCCGCGCCGGCCGCCTAGCAAACCTCCTGGTCCACGGTCGGCAAGCAGTATGGACGACGAAGCCAGCGTTTTGTTCATGCCTTCGGGGCTGCGCGGCAAGGTGCCGGTCGGCACCACCGTCCTGCAGGCCGCGCAGCGTCTCGGCGTCGACCTGGAATCGATTTGCGGCGGCCAGGGCAAGTGCCGCAAGTGCCAGGTATTGCCGCAGGAAGGCGAATTTTCCAAGCACGGCATCAGCTCGCGCGCCGACCACCTGTCCGCGCTCACCGAGACCGAGCTATACCAGCAGTCGAGGAACCGGCTAAAGCCCGGTCGGCGGCTGGGATGTAATGCGCGCATCCTCGGCGATCTCGTGGTCGACGTTCCCGAGGAGAGTCAGCAGCACAAGCAGCATATCGCCAAGGCGGTAACCGCCTACGACATTCAGGTACAACCCGCGCTGCACCTGTTTACCGTGACCCTGCCCGAGCCCGACATGCACGCACCGATGTCCGACAAACGCCGCCTGCAGCAGGCGCTGGTCCGGGAGTACGATCTGCCGGTGATGGATTGCGAAATGTCGCAGTTGCGGCTGTTGCAGCCGGCGCTGGCGAAAGCCGGCCGCCAGATCACCGTCGCGGTTTACCAGTTCCAGCAAATCATCGCCGTCTGGCCGGGGGTGAAAAAGGAAATTTACGGCATGGCCGTGGATCTCGGTTCGACCACGATCGCGGCGCAATTGTGCAACATGATTACCGGCGAGGTGGTGGCCACCGCGGATACCATGAACCCGCAGATTCGTTTCGGCGAGGACCTGATGAGCCGGGTGTCCTACGTGATGATGAACGAGGGCGGCGACCGGGCGATGACGCAGGTGGTTCGCGAGGCCTTCAACCAGCTCGCCCGGCGCGCCGCCAAGACCGCCGGCATCCAGGTCGAGGATATCCTCGACATGACCGTGGTAGCCAACCCGATCATGCACCACCTGTTTCTCGGTATCGATCCGACGCCACTGGGCGGCGCCCCGTTCACATTGGCCACGGATCAGACCCAGGTGATGCGCGCGGCCGAACTCGATATCCATCTGCATGCCGAATCCCGGGTTTGCACGCTGCCGTGTATCGCCGGCCACATCGGCGCCGACACCGCGGGCGTCATCCTTTCGGAGCGGCCTGACCTGGCCGAGGAATACGTGCTGCTGGTCGACGTCGGCACTAATGCCGAAATCGTGCTCGGTAACCGCAATCGACTGCTGGCCGCGTCGAGCCCGACCGGCCCGGCGTTCGAGGGCGCGCAGATCTCGGCCGGCCAGCGTGCCGCGATCGGCGCCATCGAGCGGGTGCGCATCGATCCCGCAACCCTCGAGCCGCGTTTTCGCGTCATCGGTTGCGAGCTGTGGTCCGACGATCCCGGGTTCGCCGAAAAGACCGCCCGCATCGGCGTCAGCGGTATCTGCGGATCGGGGATTATCGAAGTAGTCGCCGAGATGTACCTGTCCGGCGTCATCGACGGCGACGGTGTCATCGGCCCGGTGCCGGGCAAGCCGAGCGAGCGCGTCGTCCAGGACGGGCGCACCTGGTCCTATATCCTCCACGAGGGCCCTGACCGCAGCCTGCGCATCACCCAAAACGACGTGCGCGCAATCCAGCTCGCCAAGGCCGCGCTACACGCCGGAGCTCGTCTGCTGATCGATCACATGGGTATAGAAAGAGTTGACCGGATCGGCTTTGCCGGTGCATTCGGCAGCCATATCGACGTCAAATACGCGATGGTGCTGGGACTGATTCCGGACTGCAATCTCGAAAATGTCGGCTCGGTCGGCAATGCGGCCGGTACCGGCGCGCGCATCGCGCTGCTGAATTTTCCATCGCGTCTCGAAATCGGTGAAATTCTGCCGAAGGTCGAAAAAATCGAAACCGCGATCGAGCCGAAATTTCAGGAGTACTTTATCGACGCGATGGCGATCCCCCACAAGACCGATCCCTATCAGCAATTGCAGCGCACGGTCAGCCTGCCCGCGCCCAAGCCGAAAGCGGAGAAATCCGGGGGCGGCGAGCGCAAGCGCCGCTCGCGCCGGCGACGCGGTTAGGCCTGACCGGTCTTTTTCTCGCTGCCGCCGCCGGCCGATGGCTCTTCGCGCAGGCCGCTATCGGCATGCTCGACGTCACCCCGGACCTGTAATTTACGGCGCTCGTCGCGCGGTGGAATGCCAAACAGGTCGCGATAGCATTTGCTGAAATGCGGCGCCGAAATGAAGCCGCAGGCGAGAGCGATATCGACGATCGACTTGCTGGTTTGTAATAGCAACAGGCGCGCGCGGTTGAGCCGCAGGTTCAGGTAATAACGCGTGGGCACGCAATTCAGGTGCTTCTGGAACAGGCGCTCCAGCTGGCGCCTGGAAATGCCGACGTAGCTCGATAATTCGTCGAGGCTGATCGGTTCCTCGATATTGGCCTCCATCAGCGTTACCGCCTCGGTCAGTTTCGGCTGGTTCGATCCCAGCGCCAGGTGCAGCGGCACGCGCTGCCGGTCTTTGGAGCCGCGTATGCGCTCGCACATGAATTGCTCGGAAATACTGGTAACGATGGTATTGCCGTGACGTAGTTCGATCAATTTCAGCATCATGTCCAGCGACGACTGTCCGCCGGCGCAGGTGATGCGATCGCGATCGATCTGGTAGAGATCGTCGGAGACCAGTACCTCGGGAAACTCTTCGCGCAGGCTGGCGATATTCTCGAAGTGGATGGTGCACTTGTAACCGTCGAGCAGTCCGGCGCGTGCCAGCAGGTAACTACCGGTACAAAGCGCGCCGAGCTTCACGCCGCTGCGTTTGGCGATGCGGCGCAGGGCGAATTGCAACTGGCGGTTCCAGGTGCCGGCAATGTCGACGCCGCCGCAAACGAACAGGATCGAAATATCGTCGGCCTTTTCGATGCTGTGGTCGGGCGTGATTTCGAGGCCGTTGCTGGCCTTTTCGGGCAGCCCATCGATGGTATAGGTGCTCCAGCGATACAATTCCTTGCCGCTCTGGCGGTTCGCCATACGCAGCGGTTCGATCGCCGAGCAGAACGCAATCATCGAATAATTGGGCACCTGCAGGAAACCGAAATGCTCGGTCTTCAACGTGGAGGTACCGTCATTCATGAGTCTGATTTAAGGGCATTCGGATCCAGGTAGATCACCGGGCAGCTAATCCGCCAAAATACTAGACGCTATATCGGGCTATTGCACGCGATTTTTGGCCCGTCGCCGGTGCTCGCGAACCATACCCGGGCAACCGTGATGCGCCGTGCCGGTATCGATGGAGAGGCTCGAGGCCGCCTCAAATTATACCGTGCGGCGGGCTTCGGGAAATATTTCGGCCAGGTGCTGGCGAAATTTTCGCGCCGATTCGATGACCCAGTTACGAAAATCACTCTGCAATACCGACAGGCCGCGTCCGACTAACGATACTGGCTGGCTTATCTGGCGACTACCGGCTACCTGCTACCTGCTGTTTGCCCGGCTGGGGCATCCGCAAAGATACGTGAGGGGACTGGGCGACCTCGAACCGGTTCGTGTCGCCGCGACGGAAGACATGCAAGGTTTTTTCGCCATCCCCGAGCAGGGCATCGCGGCTGGACCCTGGTTCCTGGAGCGCGGCTTTACCGCGCTGAATATTTACCTGGCGATGCTCGTCGGATAGCATCCGGACAGGGAAGCCCTGTGCATCGAAAATCCCGGGATTGCGAGCCTGGTCGAAGGCCTGGAAAGCCGCCCCGCATATCGGCAAACCATCGCCGAACACACCCCGCCGGAACAGGATTTAACGGTTAATTCCTGAAATCGACAAGCTTTGGTTCCCGGTCGGGCGCTATTCCGGGCCGGGAATCGTCGGAGCAGTTTGCCGAACGGGTTCGTTCGGCCGAAATCCGGCCGCTAGGTGTCTTCCCACTTGCTCTTGTTGCAGCCGCCGGAAGAATCCCCGTTGGAATCGGTGTGCGAGGCCGAAACCGGGCCGACGGCGAATACCAGCATGACTGCCAGCGCGGCGATGAATGCTTTCATGTTTCCTCCCGATCGGGTTTCGATCTGAACGAATGTCTGCCTGGCCGGTAATCATAGCAGCGCCGCGGTCGGCTGTCTCGGATGAAATCCCCCGGTCTCCGGCGCGGCTTGCATTGCCGCGTCGGTTTCAATATAGTTGTATAATACAACTATAAAGAGTGGACTGCGATGGGGCTTCCCGATCCTCAGCTGGTGGCGGATATTCGTCTGTCCTCGCGCGAACTGGTGCGCGAGTTAGGCCTGATGAACCAGACCGTCGCCGGAACCGACCTGTCCCTGTCGGCGGTTCACGCGATCATCGAAATCGGCCGGGCCGACGGGCTTTCCTCGAAAGATCTCTGTGAACGACTGTACCTCGAAAAGTCTACCGTCAGCCGGCTGGTCAAATCCCTGGTCGAAGGCGGCGAAATCCGTGAAGTGCGCTCGAAAAACGACCGGCGCAAGAAGTACCTGCACTTGACCCCGCGCGGCAAACAGACTCTGCGTGCCATCGACGAATTTGCCGAATCGCAGGTATCGAACGCCCTCGGCAGGCTGGACGCCGATTCGAGATTCAATTTACTCAGGGGTCTGCAGCAATACGCGGCGGCCATGAAGTCGGCCTCCGCAGGATCGGGAATCGGCGCAGAGCGGGACCGATTCGAAATAGTCCCCGGTTACAAACCGGGTATCGTCGGCTGCGTCATCGAGATGCTGCAGCTGCATATGCACCGGCAATACGGCTTTGGGGTGAATTTCGAATCCCGGATCGCCGGCGATCTGGCCGAATTCGTTTCCCGCCTCGAGTCTCCCGCCAACCAGATCTGGCGTGCCGAGATCGGTGGCAGGATCGTCGGCAGCATTTCCATCGACGGCGAAGATCTCGGCGACGGTCTCGTTCACCTGCGCTGGTTCATTGTCGACAGCGGCCTGCGCGGCGGCGGTATCGGCGAGGCCCTGCTGACGGCCGCGCTCGATTTTTGCGATCGTCGAGACTGCCGGGAAACGCAATTATGGACCGTAAAGGGACTGGATGCGGCACGCCGGCTCTACCTGAAACACGGCTTCGTTCTGGCGGAGGAATATCACGGGAACCAGTGGGGCTCCAGGGTACTCGAACAGAAGTATGCCCGGCCGCTGCCGCGGCGATGACGATCGTATTGCCCCAGGCAGGCCGATCTGTTTTGATGAGCTTTAATATTTTTTCCGTCGACCCTGTCGTATCGGCCTCCATCCCCCGATCCTGACGGCAAGGACGACATTGACTGTATCCCCGACCACCGTGTTTACGGGAATTGATTCGGGTATTTTGGAGATCATGCCATCGATATTCATCATCTGCTGGACTGGATAGTCCGGCATCCCGACTGGTTGCTGGCGGCGGTCTTCTTTGTCGCGCTGACCGAATCGCTGGTGGTGGTCGGACTGGTCGTACCCGGCGCACTGTTGATGATCGGAGCGGGGGCGCTCATCGGCGTTGGTGCAGCCGGGTTCTGGCCCACGCTGATCGTGGCTGTCGCCGGCGCCGTCGTCGGTGACGGCCTCAGCTTCTGGCTGGGCCGCCACTATCGCGAGCGCCTGCCCGGTCTGTGGCCGTTTCGCAAACATCCGCGCTGGCTCGAACTGGGCGAGCGTTATTTTCATCGCCACGGCGGTAAAAGTATTCTGCTGGGCCGTTTCGTCGGCCCCGTACGGCCCTTCGTTCCGGCGGTCGCCGGCATGCTGGAAATGTCGCCGCGAAAATTCGTCTTCACCAATGTCCTATCCGCCCTCGCCTGGGCGCCCGCCTATTTGCTGCCCGGGATTGTATTTGGAGCCTCGGTAGCGCTGGCCGGCCAGGTCGCCGCCCGGCTGGTCGTCATGCTGTTGCTGCTCGGAGTCCTGATCTGGCTCACCTTGTGGTCGATCCGCCGGATATACCTGTTGTTGTCACCGCGCGCCGGCGCGATGACCCAGGCGATGCTGGCCTGGGGAAGGCGGCATCCCGTCGTATACCGGCTTGTCGGCGGCCTGCTGGATCCCTCACAGCCGGAATTTAGAACCCTGCTGTTCCTCGCGGCGCTGTTGATCGGCGCCACCTGGCTGTTTGTCGGCGTGCTCGAGGATGTCGTCAGCGGCGAACCGCTGGTGCGGGTGGACCAGGGTTTTTACCAGCTGATGCAGGCGTTACGCACGCCATGGGGGGATCGGTTCATGGTGCTGGTGACGGAACTCGGCGACAGCAGGGTAATCGGGGTACTCGCCGCGGTGGTTCTGGCCTGGCTGCTATGGCGTCGTAACTGGCGCATCGCGGGGTACTGGGCCGGGGCGGTTTTTTTCGGCATGGCGGTCGCATACATGATCAAGCATTTGCTGCAACGGCCGCGCCCGCTGGTGAATTTTTACGATGGAATTTCGACCTATGCATTTCCCAGCGGGCACGCCACGATGAGCGCGGTGGTTTATGGATTCCTGGCCGTGCTGGTGGCCCGCAATCTTCCCGTCTCGCGGCGCTGGATTGCTTATGGCCTGGCCACGCTGCTGATCGGCACCATCGCGGTATCACGTATTTACCTGGGTGCCCACTGGCTATCCGACGTGCTCGGCGGGCTCGGTCTCGGCTTTGCCTGGGTTTCGCTGGCGGGGATCGCCTATTATCGTCATACACCGGATTCCTCGCTGACCCGGGGTCTGCCGACAGTGGCGCTGGTCACGCTCGTGCTGGCGGTCGGCTGGCATGTCTCGCATCGCTATTCGAGCGACCTGGTCCGCTATACGCCGCATCTCGAATCTCAGCATCGGGATGCAGAAGCCTGGTGGCAGCAAGGCTGGCAAAACCTGCCGGTCTACCGCGAGGACCTCGGGGGCGAACGCGAACAACCGCTCAACCTGCAGTGGAGCGGCAAGCTCGACGCGGTGCGTGACAAGCTTCGCTCCCTCGGCTGGCGCGAACCGGTTGCGCTGAATCCGGGCAATGCGTTGCGCTGGCTGCTGCCGGACCCCGGGCTCACCGAATTGCCGGTATTGCCGCAGGTACATGACGGCAGGCACGAGGTACTGCTGCTGATCGGTCCGCCGGTGTCGGATCGGACTTCCGATCGGAACGCCGACCCCGGCGCGCGGCAACTGGTATTGCGTCTCTGGAACAGCGATCAGGTATTGGACGGCGCCGCGGCAGACCCGCTATGGATCGGCAGCGTGACCATGCAGCGCCTGCGGCACATCCTGTTATTGAGATTGCCCGTCACCACCCGCGAATACGACCTTTCGCTGCAGCGGTTGCAGGAATCTTTGAGCGGCGTCGATCGACGGATGGTGCGGCGAGCGGTCGGCAGGCATGCAGCGGAGCGGGGATGGAATGGCGACGTATTGCTGGTACGGGGCCGCTGATTCCGGTGAGTTAAGTCTAGCCGCCCCCGGGCCAGGCCGATTTCGGCTAGAACCCGTAGACCAGCGAAACCGTCACCAGGCGGTCGGTGTTTTCGATGCCGGGCGGAACCTCCGAATTGTGTTTTACCAGGTAACTGACCTTCGCCGACAGCGCCCCGTTGATGCGCGTTCTGAGCGCGGTTTCCGACTCTGCGTAAGTGTTTTGCTCGCCCCTTTCGAGTAGTAATCTTTCGCTCAGGGCGGCGGACTCGCTGATCGTGTATTCGTACCCGAGGTCGGCGCCGACGATTGCCTCGGCATCGGTTTTCCCGTCGGCACTGCTCTTCACCTGGCGCACACCCAGGCCGGCCGAGGTGTCGAGGAGATGCCTGCCGGAGGCGAGCAGACGCGATCCCGCGCCGACCGTCGCCGCGACCTGGTAGTCGTAACCGCTGAACTCGTCGTCTTCGTAACGCAGTTGCCCGTAGAGATAGGAACGCTCGCTGAGCCCGTATTCGGATCTTTCCCTGAACTCGAGGCGGTCGGCGCTGGTTTCACCGTCGGTTTTGGCTTTAAGGCTCTTAAGCGTAACCGAATGCTTCCAGTTGTCTGCTTCGCTCGACAGGCCGAGGCTGGCGTTGAGATTTTCGGAATCCGAATTACCCGATGTCGAACTGAAGCCGAGCTCACCCTCGCCTTTCCAGGCAGAGGTCGAAGCGCCGGTGTCGGTCCCGGCGGCATGCAGGATCGGAGGGCAAACCATACAGAGTAGAAGAGTCCAGCGTGGCATTGTGTCTCGCGGCCTAAATAAATGCCCCCGAAGGCTAGCAGAAGCTCGAAAGCAGTTAAAAGAATCGGACGCTTTTCGGGGTATCGGCACAAATTCGGTGCGGGTTACCGCGGTTACGCGGAGGATGGAGTCACCGGAGTCATCCCCGCGCAAGCGGGGATCATATAGCGCGCCGTCGTTGCAAGTTCCACGCGTTCGCGGGGATGACGTTTTGAGGGGGGCGCCTGCGGCTCGGAAGTGCCGGGATCTAGATGATGCATATAACGGTCGGCGTCGGGGCGGTACGAGATCCCGCGGTCGAGCCGCGGGATGACTTTTGAGGTGGGACACCGCGGGCGCGGTGTCGATTTTTTTAGACCATCGAATCGGGCATCGATTCCTTGCGTTGCCTGATGTAATCGATCAGGGCTTCGTCGATAGCGGGATCGAGAGGTGGCGCCTGGTATTCGGCGAGCAGTTTCTTGTAGCGGGCATTGGCGCGTTGCGCATGGTCGAGGCCGCCCTCCGATTCCCATTGCTCGAAACTGTTGTTGTCGGTAATCGGCGAACGGTAAAACGCGGTTTTGAAATTGCGCTGGGTATGGTTGCAGCCGAGGAAGTGTACCCCCGGTCCGACCTCGCGGATCGCGTCCATTGCCTGACCGTTCTCGGACATGTCGACGCCGCCGAGCAGGATCGCCATCATCGCGGCCTGGTCGGCGTCCATGACGAATTTTTCGTAACCCATCGACAGGCCGCCCTCCATCCAACCGGCGGTATGCAGCACGAAATTGACCCCGGCGAGCGCCGCCGGCAGCAGGGTATTGGCGGCTTCGAATGCCGCCTGCGCATCCGGCAATTTGGAGGCGCAAAGACCGCCGCCGGAACGAAACGGCACGCCCAGACGGCGCGCTAGCGCTGCCATCGTGTAAAGCACCAGCGCCGGTTCCGGGGTACCGAAGGTCGGCGCGCCCGACTGCATCGACATCGAGCTCGCGAAGCTGCCGAAGATCACCGGCGCGCCCGGGTTGACGAGTTGCACGAAAGTCATCCCGGCGAGCGCTTCGGCCAACGTCTGCGCCGCGGTGCCGGCCACGGTCACCGGCGACATCGCGCCGGCGAGGATGAACGGCGTAATGATCGTCGCCTGGTTGTTTTCGGCGTAGACCTTGGCCGCGCCGAGCATGGTTTCGTCGAAAGTCATCGGCGAATTGGCGTTGATCAGGCTGGTGGCGTAGGTCCGCGGCCGGCCGGTTTCGGGATCGAGATAATCTTCGCCGGCGATGATCTTGATCATCTCGACCGTATCCTGCGCGCGCTCGGGCGCAGTGACCGAGCCCATAAAGGGCTTGTCCGAGTACTTGATGTGCGAGTAGACCATGTCGAGATGGCGCTTGTTGACCGGGATATCGACGGGTTCGCAAATAGTGCCGCCGGAATGGTGCAGGGACGGCGACGCGTAGGCCAGCTTGACGAAGTTCTGAAAATCCTCGATGGTTGCGTAACGTCGTCCGCGATCGATATCGAATACGAACGGACTGCCGTAGGCGGGTACGAAAACCGTATTCTTGCCGCCTATGCGGACATTACGTTCCGGGTTGCGTGCATGCTGCGTATATTCGGCCGGCGCCGAGGCCTGGATAATCGAGCGGCACAGGCCGCGGGGAAACCTGGCGGTCACACCGTCGATTTCGGCACCGCCCTGTTTGAGAATATCCAGAGCTTCCGGCATGTCGCGAAACTCGATACCGATTTCCTCTAGTATGGTATCGGCATTGTTTTCGATGATTTGCAGCCCTTCTTCGTCGAGGACTTCGAAACAGGGGATCTTTCGCGTGACGTAGGGTGCGCTGGCGGTAACGGCCGAAGCCGCGCTGCGGCGTTCCTCGCGCCCTCCTCGTCCACGGCGTCCCCTGGCGGTTCGGTTGGCTTCACTCATTGTCGATACCTCGCAATCGAGCCCGTTGTCAGGGCCGCAATCGATCAAGTATGGTTTTTGACGTTTTAACGGGCTAACCTCCGAGCGACCCGGAACTGTTTGCCAGCGTCATATCGATTTTTCGGCAATTTGTCGACAGGGGTATTTTCGCTAGAATGGGCGAAACGGCTACGCCATGCAGCAAAGAGGCAAGACATTAGCGGCGACACCGAGAAGATCGGCATTTTACTGATCGAGGGCTACCCGATCATCCCTTTCAGTTGCGTGGTCGACTCGCTGCGCACCGCCAATCGACTGTCGGAACGCCCGCTGTACGCATGGCAATACTTCGCGCCCGACGCGAACCCGGTTACCGCCTCCTGCGGTATAACCGTGCCGACCCGTCCGCTTGCCGAGGCCGGCGATCTCGAAACCCTGGTCATCGTCGCGCCGAACACCGCGCAACTCTTCGATAACGCCACTACGCTGAGGCAGCTCAAGAGCTTCGACCGCCAGCAGGTCAACCTCGCCTCGGCCAGCTCCGGCAGCTTCATTCTCGCGCGGGCGGGCTTGCTCGACGGCAAGCGCTGCACCATCCACTGGGAGAATATCCCGGTATTCAGGGAACTCTACCCGCAGCTCGACGTGGCCTTCACGCTATACGAAATCGACGAACGCCGATTTACCTGCTCGGGCGGTACCGCCGCGCTCGATATGATGCTGAAGCTGATCGAAATTCGCCACGGCCGCGATCTGGCGCAGCAGATTTCGCAGCAGTTTCATCACGACCGGATCCGCAGTGAAATCGATTCCCAGCAGATGGCGGACCGCATGGATCTGGCGATGCACGCACCCAAACTGATCGACGTGATCAAGCTGATGGAAAACAATATCGAAACGCCGTTGCCGCTGCCGTCGATTGCGCGGCAATGCAAACTGTCGCTGCGCCAGATCGAGCGCCTGTTCCACAAATACCGCGACGTAACGCCGAGCCAGTACTATCTGTCGCTGCGCCTGATGCACGCCAAGCAGCTGCTGCTCAATACCAACCGCAGCGTGATCGACATTTCGATCGCTACGGGGTTCGAAACCCAGTCTTATTTCACCGCTTGCTACCGCAAGTATTTCGGCAGTTCGCCGCGCAACCATCGCTCGCAAATAGCGACCAAAAACAAGGGATAGATAAGCGTCGATGAAAAGTGACTGTTACGTACTGGGCGCCGGCATGGTCGGTATCAGTTGCGCGCTCGAACTGCAGCGCCGGGGCCACCGGGTGACTCTGGCCGATCGGCGCGGGCCGGGCGAGGAAACCTCGTCGGGCAATGCCGGCATCCTGAGTTATAGTAATATCACGCCCCTGGCGAGCCCTGCGCTCTGGTCGCGCATGCATCGTCTCGCGCTGAATCGCGAGAACGATCTGAGACTGCACTATCCGCACCTGCCGTTGCTGCTGCCGTGGTTTTTGCGCTTCCTCTGGCGATGCCGTCGCGATACCTACCTGCGGGACGGTGAAGCCATGGCGGTGCTGACCCGGGCCTCGATCGAGCTGCACGAGCGATGGATCGCCGAAGCCGGCGCGGGCGCGCTCGCCAATCGAAGCGGTGGCCTCAAGCTGTACCGCGATCACCGTTCCTTCCAGCGCGATGCCCTGGAGCGCGAACTGCTCGAGCGTTGCGGTATCCGCCATCGCCTGCTCGACGCCGATGAGATTTACGAACTCGAGCCCGACCTGAATCCGGTTTTCGACAAGGCAGTGCTCATCGATGACACGGTTTCGATTCGCGATCCGCGCAAACTTTGCCAGGCTTATGCGAAATGCTTTGTCGAGGCGGGCGGCGAAATCCTGCGCGCCGAGGCGAAATCCCTGCGGCAGGCCGGCACGGGCTGGGAACTGGCCACCGACCGGGGCAGCGAATATGCCGACAGACTGGTTATCTGCCTGGGAGCCTGGACGCCGGGCCTCATCGGCGGGCTGGGATACCGCAATCCGCTCGCCATCGAGCGCGGCTACCATACCCTCGTCGAACCGGCGGGCGGCAAGCGCCTCTCGCGGGCGATTTTCGACGTCGACTCCAGTTATGTCATGTCGCCGATGGAGATGGGATATCGCGTTACCAGCGGCAGCAATATCGTGCGCGGCGAAACGCGGGACGATCCGCGGCAACTCGAGCGTGCGCTGCCGCGCGTACGCGAGGCTTTCCCGGTCGAGCGCGTGTTGCTCGACGTTCCCTGGATGGGGCGCCGGCCGACCGTGCCGGATACCTTGCCGATCGTCGGCCGGGCGCCGCGCCACCAAAACCTGTGGCTCGCGTTTGCGCATTCACACATGGGATTCACGCTGGGGCCGGTCACCGGCATGCTGATCGCCAATTTTATCGACGGCCGCGAACAGCCGTTTTCGCCGGCGCCCTGCGACCCGGCCCGTTACCTGCGCTAAGACCGCCGGGCTAGCTGAACTTGTTTAGGCTGCGCACCGTCGAGGAACGCCCGAGCATTTCGCGGAACCTGGCAATTTCCTGACGCTTGAACTCGGTGGCCTCGACCAGCGCCTGCTGGAATTCCTGCGAATGGAGTATCGATACATAGCGCTCGACGACCCTGGCGGGCGGCGCGTAGGGGGCTTCGCAGGCTTGCTTGTACTGGTTAGTAGCCTCGGCGGCGATCTCGGCGGTCGTCGGCGTGTTGTCGACCAGGTCGAAGGACATGTGCAGGCTGCAGGGAGTTGCAGTCAGGCAGCGATGCGGTACCCCGGCGCGCACGTAGAGTGCATCCCCGGGGCGCATGTCGATCTCGTGCATGACCGGGCCGAGTTGCGCTTCGCTTTGATCGGTAATGCCCAGGTAGCGTCGCTGTTGCGGCTTGAATAATTGCCAGGTCTTCCGGCCCGACAATTGCACCACCAACACATCGTCGGCATCGCAATGTCCCTCGTAAGCTTCACTGTTCTGCTGCGAGAAAAACACCACGCTGTTGGCCATCACGCAGGGCAGTGATTCGTCCAGGCGGGCGACGAAGGCGTTAATCTCGGCATCCAGTATGTCGATCCCCTCGAGTACCACGGCCGCGCCCTTGTTGATTTCATTGTTGAGGGCCTGCTTGTCCATGAAGTCGAGCTTGCGGCTCTGCACGGTTTTGTAATAGCAGCACTTTTCGAGTTCCAGACGCTTGCCGTCGAGCTTGACATGCACCCACTCGGGGCGTAGCAGCGGGTTGTTGAGATGCCGTTGCAGGTCGGCGATGGTAAAGAACCCGGGCTTGTCGATGACGCCGGTGCCGTGGCTGAACTCCGCGGGTGGATTTTGCACCTGCTTCTGGTAAAAGCCCAGCAGGGCCTGCAAATCCTTGTGTAGCTTTTGTTTCATATCGAAAACTCGTTTGACTATGCCGGTTTATCGGGCGCCGCCTGCCGCGGCGATGCGGGCCGCGATGGCGGCTGAAAATGGAAGCTGGCGAATTCCCGCGGCATGGGTTGACGGCCGAGGATCGAGTCGGCCGCGCGCGCGGCGATCATCTGTGTCGGCGCGTTCAGGTTGCCGCTGACGATGTCGGGCATCACCGAGGCGTCGACAATGCGCAGTCCCTCGAGGCCGTGCACCCGCATTTCGGCGTCGACCACCGCGTCATCGCCTTTGCCCATCGGACAGGTACAACTCGGATGATAATCCGTCGACGCGGTGGCGCGGATCCAGGCCTCGATCTCCGCGTCGGATTTTACCGTCGGATCCGGGTTGGTGCGCTCGCCGCGAAAGGCGATGAAAGCCGGCTGCATGACGATTTCCTGGATCTTGCGAAAGCCCTCGATGAGTTCGCGTAAATCCTGCTCGCGGGCGAGGTAATTGAATTGCACCGCGGGCGCGTCCTTCGGATTGGCCGAATTCAGCGTCACTCGTCCCCGGCTCGCCGGGCGCAGCTGGTCCACCTGCAACGTGAAACCCCGTGACATGACGATCTTGCGGCCTTGATAACGGGCCGAAATCGGCGCGAAGTGATATTGCAGGTTCGGGTAATCGACCTTATCGTTACCCCGGACCAGGCCGCCGGCTTCCCAGATATTGGAAGCGCCGAGGCCGTCGTGATGCATCAGCCAGCGAACGCCGATGCGCAGCCTGTTCCACGGCCGGTTGGCGTATTGATAGGTAATCGGCTGTGTGCAGCGCCAGCTGCAGTCGATTTTCAAATGGTCCTGCAGGTTGCGGCCGACCGCGGGCAAATCGTGACGCAGCGGTATCGCGTGCCGTTGCAATTCATCGGCCGGGCCGATACCGGACAGCATCAGTATTTGCGGCGACTTGATCGCGCCGCAACTCAGGATCACCTCGCGCGCGGCGCGCACGATGCGCGATTTATCCTGGTGCTGAAAGCGTACCCCGGTCGCGCGACCGCCGTGTAGCAATATCTGTTCGACCAGGGCATGGGTGACCAGTGTCAGATTGGCGCGCGCGAGCGCGGGTTTCAGGTGCGCCACCGCCGCGCTGCAGCGGCGCCCGTCTCGAATCGTGCTGTCGAGGCGGGCGACTCCCTCGGGCCGGTAGCCGTTGAGGTCGTCGGACTTGCCTTGCCCGGAACTCTCGCCGGCCAGCAGAAAAGCATCGAACAGCGGATTCTTGAGTTTTGCGCGCGCCACCCCGAGCGGGCCGCTGTCGCCGCGCCAGTCGCTCCTGCCGCGCTCGGAAGTCTCGCCGGCCCGGAAGTAGGGCAGACAATCGGCGTAACTCCATCCCGCCAGGCCGAGATCGTCGTTCCAACGGTCGTAGTCCAGCGGGTGCCCGCGCATGTAGACCATCGCGTTGATCGACGAGGATCCGCCGACGACCTTGCCGCGGGGCAGTTCGAGATGACGCTGCTCGAGTTCGGCCTCGGCCAGAGTCTGGTAATTCCAGTTTATCGACGGGTCCCTGTAGACCGAGTGCACGCCGCCGGTCTCGCTGAGCCGGTTGGCGAGCACGCAGCCCGCCGAACCCGCGCCGAGGATGATGTAATCGTATTCGTCCAGCATCCGCGGAGCATCGCAACTGTCCGCGGACAGGTCAATCCCCGAAGGGGAATTTCCTTGGTCGGTGCGACGCCATCGCATATGATTATCGGCAAACTCCGAGCAATCGATTCCTATGACGACAACCTACGATTTCGACCAGCTGATCGATCGCAGCGATACCGACAGCATCAAGTGGGAAAAATACAACGGCCGCGACGTGCTGCCGATGTGGGTTGCCGACTCGGATTTCGCCGTCGTCGCGGAGATCCGGCAAGCCCTGCAGCGGCGTGTGGATCACGCGATCTACGGATACACGGCGGTTTCGAAT
>Ga0210101_1000156_pt1 | contig 24026 bp, 20 predicted proteins | sample Muzzi_PWC_D1_FD_185534 | JGI IMG/M metagenome (GOLD analysis project Ga0210101, IMG submission 185534) | Wetland microbial communities from San Francisco Bay, California, USA, that impact long-term carbon sequestration - Muzzi_PWC_D1 (SPAdes) | ecosystem: Environmental > Aquatic > Marine >... | reverse complement strand
GAGCAGCTGCCGCCCTCCCTCGCAGAAGGGGAGGTCCTGCTGCGCGGCGACTCGGCCGCCTGCGTGCACGCGGTTCTCGACTTCTGCCGCGAGGGCGGCATCCGCTTCTCGGTCGGGCACGACATCACCGCCCCGGTGCGCGAGGCGATCGCCAAGGTCCCCGATTCCGCCTGGGCAGGGGCGATCTCCCAGGACGGCGTGCCGGTCGCCGAGCACCCGACCCGCCCGCGCGAGGCCTACGTCGCCGAGCTGACCGAGCGCCTCGACCTCTCGGCCTGGCCGGAGGGCTCGCGGCTGATCTGCCGCCGCGAGCGCGCCCACCCCGGAGCGCAGCTCTCGCTCGTCGACACCGATGGCTGGCGCCACACCTGCTTCCTCACCGACCGACCGGGAGACGACCTCGCCGAGCTCGACCGCGACCACCGCGCCCACGCCCACGTCGAGCAGCGGATCGAGGACGCCAAAGCGCTGGGGCTGGCGAAGCTCCCCTTCCGCAGCTTCGCGATGAACGAGGCCTGGATGCAGCTCGTCCTCGCCGCCCAGGACATCGTCGGCTTCGCGAAGGCGCTGACGCTTGAGGGCGAGCTCGCCAAGGCAAAGCCCCAGACGCTGCGCTACCGGCTCTTGCACCAGGCCGGCCGGCTCGCGCGCTCGGGGCGGCGCACCCGCCTGCGCCTCGCCCGTCACTGGCCTTGGGCCGAGGATCTGGTCGCGGCCTGCCGAAGGCTCGACGCCTTGCCCCTGCCGGCGGGGTAAGCCCCGCCCTTCACTGTGTCGAGCACGGCGCGGCCGTGTCGTCTGCGGCTGCGCGGACCGCTTCAACGCCGTCGTGATCGTCACCGGAACCGGCTCAAGGCGGTTCCGCGGAACCGCATCAAGGCCACGCCCCGGCACTGACACCTCTCGTCACCCTCGACGGCGTCGTTCGGGGCCACTCCTGCGAGCTTGTTGCAAGATCTGGGTTAGTTGCACGGCGCTCAACATCGTAGGCGGCAGCCTTGAGGTGTTGGGCTTCGTCGTCGTCGCGTGGGAGCTAGCCCGCGGCTAGCGTCGAGAATTCGGCGCGCCGAAGGCGTGGAGAAAGCTGCGCGCCTGGGTTCGCCGGCGATTTGGTGTGTCCGAGGCAATCGAGATGGGCGGCGCCGCCACCGGTCGGGGCACCGTGTCGGCAGAGCTCACCGCCCGATATCGAATCGAAGGCTCAATGGACGATCGTGTCGAAGCCTTGGAGAAGAACCTTGAGCGCCTTGAGGAAGAGGTGACGCAGGAACGCCGGAAACTCCGAGGCGAGATACGGGAGGTCCGACAGAAGCTGGACGAGCTACGCGCGCAGGTAGAGCAGGAACGCCAGCAAGCCGAGGAAGAGCGTAAGGAAGCTCTCAAGTCCTCGCTGACGTTTCAGTGGACCGGCACCGGGCTGTTCGTCGTCGGCGCGGTTCTTACGACCATCGGTAACGTGTGCTGAGGCGTAGCCGATAGATCGTCTCCCACGGCGCTAGCGGCCTGACGCCCCGCTACTCTGCACGTACGTACTCCGGTTGCTTCGGGAGCCGGAGGGGGGCCGCCGCAACGCGGCCTCACCTTGGAAGGCTTGGATCATCGGTCACGCACCCGCCGCTCCCACCGGGCGCCGAGATCGTCCGAGACTCGACCCCTCTCGCTCATGCCCTAGGCAGCTTCGCGAGCGGGCTCGCGAATCGTTCGCCGACGCATAGGCGGGCCCGATGCGGGCTCGAACAGACCGTAAAGAACCTCTGGATCGAGATCGATTTCGCCCGGCCACTCGACGGTACCGCCGACCTCGTTGATGTCCACCTCGGAGAAAATCCGGGGATCGCGAAGGGCCACGAACACGCCGCGGGCCTCTGCAAGATCCTCGCTCAGGTCGATCTCCTTCACGGCCCTGTCCGAAAAAGTGACGCGGATGACGTAGCCCTCAAGGGCCTCAACGTCCGTAGCGCGGATCATCTCGGTCATGACAAAGGCTCGATTCGATAGGGCTGCTCTTCGTTTTCCACTCGCTTGAAGTTTAGCTCCAGCTCGGAGCGGTGTTGCTCCAGCCATTCGCGGACGAGTCGCAGCGTGCGGGGCGACAATGAGCCGCGCATCACCGCGCCGGTAGCGATTTCGATCTTGGCTTCTTCGTCTGCGTACCGCGCGTGAAAGTGCGGCGGCGGATGGTCCTTGAAGTACATCTCGATCACGATTCCGAAGAAGCTGCTGATGCGGGGCATGGCCGTGATCCTCTCATTTCGAGTCGTCTTGGAGGGGAGGGCTAGTCGCATTTGCGACAGGCGCGCCGACCTGCGTGCAGCGCATGTGTCGCCGGGCCGCGCTCGGTGAGGCCAGGGACCTTGGATGGGGCGGGCTGGACTCGAACCAGCGACCGACGGATTACGAGTCGCGCCGGAACCCGCCTATAGAGTCGAATCTCGCCTGATAGAGCGAATCAAGTCCAAGGAGTTCGGCTGAGTTGGGTGGAGTTGGGGACCAATTTCGGGACCAAGTTTTCGAGGCCCTCGGACAAGCTTGGGGGGCTGCTTTTCAGCCCGCCCCCGGCGCGGGGGCCCGACGCCCCTGCTACTTTGCCTGCACTTACTCCGGCTGCTTCGGGAGCCGGAGGGAGGCCGCCGCAAGGCGGCTTCATCTTTTTCAAGGCGTGAGCAGGCTGATCCATCAGTCGAACGGCACGTACGGAGCTCCGTCCACGATGCTCGCATGCAGCGCGGCAAGGCGGGCCTTGATCTCAAGCGGGTCGTGGGCAACGGCTCGCTCCCAGCCGTAGGCGCCGGCGACGGCCTCGTCGAGCCGGCGGTGGAGGTCGGCGATCTCCGACCAAGCGCCTTCGTCGATTCGGTTGTAGAGGTCGGTCAAGCCGATCTCGTTCTCGACGCAGATCGCCTGGCGTCGCTCGATCAGGTCCTTGGCGATCTCGCCGATCTCACCGCGAACCGCATCGTCGGGCTGCGGCCACGGAAAGGTCTCGAAGCAGGAGGTCGGCGTGTAGCGCGGGCGGTCCTCAAGGGTCGACGACTCCGAGTGCGCCCACGCACTGTGGATCGACGACGTGAGTATCCCCATCGAGTAGTCGTCCTCGAAGGCGAAGACAATCGTTAGATCGCTCGGACAGACGGATGCGTCCGCCCAGCAGAAAAGGAAGCGCTTGCCGATTCGGTTACCGGCGATGTAGCGAGAGAGGTATTCGATCGCTTCCCTCATCTCGCCACGAGGGCGGCCGAACCGCCACCAGTGTTCTCGAAATCCCTTGTCTCGGTTCACGTCGCGTTCGGGCTTGACCCGCTCACGTACCAGCTCCAGGGCCGCCGGGTACTTCATCGCCTCCTCCAGAGCCATGAAGCCGAAATCGACGATGAAACGGCGGGGCTTTTGCTCGGGCTCCTCGGTGATGTCGTCGCCGATCAGGTAGGGCCGGACGACATCGGCGTGGTTGGCGTCGTCGCGAGCGAGGATCTCGTTAGCTTCGGCGGGCTCCAGGTAGAAGCTGCCGGCGGGAATGGGGCCCTGAAACGACCTACCCAGGTTCGCCCGCAAGGGCTCGTACTCCTCGGTCGCCAGCTTCGACTCTCGCAGGCGGGTGTTGATTCCCTCCACCGGCTCGCCGTCAAGCACGAAGCGCTGCGGCGGCTCGGCCGGTTGCTGCACCCAGTTGACGATGCTGACGTTGACGACCGCCTCACCCGGCCACTTCTGGCGCGAGACGGCGTCGGTGATCACGCCGCCCTTCTCGACGACGTAGTTGAGGCTCGCTCCACGCGCCCTGTTCTGGCTGATCGAGTTCGTTCCGACCAAGCCGGCTCGGTCGCCTGGTCGCATCCGTTCCGCGGCACGCCGAAACCAGTAGACGCAGAGGTCCTTGAGGCCGGCGCCGAAGTGCTCCTTGAGCCATTCCACGTAGTCCTCGTCGAGGATCTTGCGGAGGTTCTGGGAGCCGTGGTAGGGCGGGTTGCTGATGATCGCGTTGGCCTCATCCCACTCGACCCGGAGCGCGTCGGCGCGGCGGATGCCTGAGAGATCGGCGAGCGGCAGGGTGCTCTCGTCGAGGCCGAGCTCCTCGACCGCGAGCTTGTGCCCCATCCAGAGCGTCACCCGCGCCAGGTCGACCCCGAACTGCTCGATCTCGATGCCGCGCATGTTCTGCAGCGGGAAGAAGGCGCTGAGGCCTTCCTGGGCCGGACGACCCTCCGCCTGTGCCAGCTCGGACGCGCGGGCGGCGAGCTTGGCCTCGATGCCGCGCAGTTCGCGGTAGGCGGCGTAGAGGAAGTTTCCCGACCCGCAGGCGGGATCGAGCACCACGTAGTCAAGGAGATCGCTCTGCGCCCGCCGCGCCTCCTTGAAGCTCGTCAGCGCCTCGATCCGTTCGGTCCACGGCACGACGATCGTCGGGCCGACGATCTTCTGAATCTCCGACTCGTGGGTGTAGTGCGCGCCGACCTGCCACTGCTTCTCGTGTCCGAACACGCCCTGCAGCAGCGAGCCAAAGATCGAGGGCTGAACCTCATGCCAGTTGGAGGCGCAGACTTCCCGAAGCAGGGCGAGCTCCTCTGGAGTCAGGTCGATGCGGCTCGGCTCCGCGAACAGCGATCCATTCGCGTAGGGAACTCCGGCGTAGAGCCCGTGCGCTGGCCGCTCCGGGCTCGGATCGTTCAGGTACTCGAACAGGCGCCCGAGATCGTCGGCGCTCGACCGGCGCGGGTTGGCGATCAAGTCGTCGACGACCCGGGTGAAGCCCTGCCCTGGAATCTGGCCCAGATCCTCGGCGAACATGCACCAGACCGCCTGCAGCACGAAGCGGCGACGCGACCCGGTGTCCCCCTCCCCGCGTTGCTCCAGCTGGCGGAGCAGGTCGGCGAGCTTGCCGACCGCTTCCAGGGTGACGCCCTCCTGGCGAGCCGTGAAGACGGGTTCGTCGCCGGCCAGGAAGAGCAACGACGTATAGCGATCCGGAAGCTCATCGAGCTCGAACTTCACGCGAGGCGCCCTCGGGAACTTGCCCGGCTCCCAGATCTCGAAACGCTTGAAGGCGCAAAGGACGACGTACTCGGGGGCCGGGATGCCCTTCTCATGGTCCGCGGCGCCGCGCCAGTAGTCGAGCGCCTGATCGCGATGCTTCGAGAGACGGTTCGCCTCGCTCGCCGACTTCATCTCGAAGATGCAGACGCGTGGCCAGATCAGGTCAACGAAACCGCCATCCTGGAAGCGCTCGAAATCAGCCACCTGGGAAAGCTGCTGCCCGTAGCACTCGAAGAGCTCGGTGAGGAAGGTCTGTGCCTCGCCGCGCTCGTAACCGGAGCGCACGTTCCAGCGCGCGACGAACCGCGTCAGGTTCGCCCTGATCTCCTCGCCGGTGAGCGGCATCGAGGGCGGGGCTAGGAGGCCAAGCGCTGCTGCTCGCCCTCGCCCGCGATCAGCTCGTCCTGGTCGCTGGAGGGCGGTCGCCAGTAGACCGACTTGACGAGGCGGGAGTGGTCCGCCCGGACAGCGCCGGCGGCTGTCTCCAGGGCGGCGATCAGGTGCGGGGCGGCACCGTCCTTCTTCAGCTCCTTTGCAGCCTCGGAGAGGCGCCGCGCCGCGTATTCGACGTCCATCATCGCGCCCTCGACCTTGCGGAAGTGCTCTTCTTCGCGGACTCGCTCTGCGGCATTCATCGCGCCCACTCTACGGGCGCCCCCGGACACGTGTGGCGCGCGGAATCGCAAAATCGGGGAACGAGTTCGGGACAATTCTCGCCATCGAGCGTCCCTGGCGATGGGGCGGGCTGGACTCGAACCAGCGACCGACGGATTATGAGTCCGCTGCTCTGACCAGCTGAGCTACCGCCCCTGTAGCGCGAGGGTAGCGCGCGGCGGGAGCGGCCGGTGGGGTCAGGACTCGGCGCCGGTCATCTTCTCGGCGACCTGGAGGAGCTTCTCGTCGGGGGTGTGGCCGAGCGCCTCGTTGCGGACCCAGTAGAGGAGGGCGTTGGTCGGCATCATCATCCGCTCGTTGCGGCGGCCGGTCTTCTCGATCGCCGAGACGTCGCCCTCGCGCTCGCGCTGGAAGGCGCCGAGGGCGTCGGGCAGCGTCGCCGACTCGTCGAGCAGGCGGACCAGGTGGCCGACGTCCTCGATCGTCGAGCAGGCGCCCATGCCGGCAAACGGCGAGAGGGTGTGGGCGGCGTCGCCGAGCAGGACGACGCGGCCGTCCTGCCAGCTCTTCGGCGGATAGCCGTGGCGGACCTCGGTGCGGACGATCTGGTCCTCGTCGGTCGCCTCGAGCACCGCGCCGACGATCTCGGGCAGATCCTCGACCCGCTCGAGCAGGTCGTCCTTGGAGAGCGGTGGGTCGTCGACCAGGGCGATGCCGCGACCGCCGAGGAACCAGCGCACCTTCTCGTCGCTGACCCATCCCACCCCGCAGCGCGCCTTCTCGCCCCACACCTGCTTGTGGTGGCCGCGCGGCAGGTGGCGCTCGTCGAACGGGGCGATGCCCTCGATCACCTCGTAGCGCGATCGCTTCAGCTCGACGCTCTGGCCGAGCACCTGGTCGCGGACGATCGAGTGGATGCCGTCGCCGCCCAGCGCCAGGTCGCCCGCTGCTCGCGAGCCGTCGGCGAGCAGCAGCTCGACCCCGTCGCCGCTCTCCTCCACCCCGGCCACCTCGGAGCCGAAGCGGTAGCGCCCGGCGCCCAACATGTCGATCATCTCCTCCTGGAGGCGGCGGCGGTCGACGTCCATGCTCGGCGCGCCGGCCTCCTCGGATGCCTCGCGGACCGGCAGCGTCATCAACGGGCGGTCCTTGTCGTCGACGATCTGGGACTCGACGATCTCGCGGCCAATCGCGTCGAGCCGCGCCTGGTCGAACCCCCACTCGATCAGCCGCTTGATCGCGTAGGACCAGACCGAGAAACCGGTCGCGCGGCCCTGCAGCTCGTCGAACTTCTCATGGATCTCGGCCTCGACGCCGTGATGGCGAAACGCCACCCCGGCGGACAGGCCAGCGATCCCGCCCCCGGCGATCTGGACCCGCTCGACCAGCATCGCTAGGCGCTGAACAGCTGGGCGAGGGAGCGGCCGACGTCCGGGGGCTCCTCCGCGCCCTCGGCGGCGGCGCTGGCGCCCTCGGAGAGCGCCTTCGCCGCGTCGGCGATCTGGTGGGAGCGGCCGCCGCGCAGGACGCCGCTCTTCTTCGCTTCGGCGAGGTCGGATTCCATCAGCCCCGCCAGCTCGGCGAGGCGTCGCAGGCCGACCGCGGCGGCCGTGCCCTTCAGGGCATGGGCCTCCCCCCGCATCGTCTCGAAATCGTCGGTCTCGGTCGCCAGGCCCGCCGCGATCACGTCGCAGCGCCGTCGCGCCTCCTCGGCAAACGACTTCAACAGCTCTGGGTCGGGCGCGGTCTTCTTGCTCATTCCCCCGTCACCTCTTTCACGACCCGGGTCAGGCGGTCGACGCCGAAGGCCCCCTGGATCTCCGCCTTGATCACTCCCTGGCGGTCGATCGCGAACAGCCACGGCTCGCTCGGCAGGTGGAAAGCCCTCACCTGCGGTCGCACTCCCTTGCTCGGGTCGTTGTCCTTGTAGATCTCCATATGGATGAACGCCGCCTTGTCACCGTACTGCTGCTTGACCTGCTCAGCCACGTCGACGACCGGACCGCAGACCCGACTCTGGCAGAACTGGGGGGTCGCAAACAAGAGGATGATCGGTTCCTTGCCCAGAGCTTCCGCGTAATCGACGCGATTCTGGGTGTCGGGCGGGATGCGGGTGGTTACCTTCGAGAGGTCGCCGCCGACGTCGGAGGCGGTCGGCGTATGGATCAGCGGTGCCTTTTCGCCGACCTTCGGTACGTCTTCGAATTCGCCGACCGAGGCGCTCGGCAGCAGCGCGGCCTTGGTTTCGCCCCCCTGCTTGATCAGCGCCGCGATCCGCCACTCGCCATCGCTGGTGAAATCGACCTTGGCGGCATAGACGACGGTCGTCGCGTCGGGATCGCTGCTCGTCGTCTGGCCGCGGAAAGCGGGCTCGGTGGTGAGACTTTCGATTGCCATCGGGAAGGGGCCGGCGGCCGGCTGTTCGAGCGCTTCGCTGCGAGCCCGCGCGACGGCGCCCTTCTTCTGTTTGCCGTCCTTCGCGGTCGAGCCGCCGCCCGCCTTCGCCCGTGGCACCTTGGCGACGTAGATCGCCACTTCGGCGTCGTCGACCTGGCTGCGGTCGGGATGGAAGACGCCGACCGGGTAGCGGTTCACGCCGCTGTGGAAGACGAGCGCCGCCGGCGAGACGACCAGTTCGGAGTGGCCATCTGCCGATTTGACGATCTCGCCCAGGGTCTTGCCGGCGGCGCTTGGAAAGGCGCTCTTCGGCGGCGCCGGACGGTTCGCCGCCTGGCTGGAGGAGGAGGTCGATTCGGAGCCGCCACCGCAACCGGCGACGAGCGCGGCAGCCGCAAGCGCGCAGGCGAGGGCGCTTGTGGCTCGGCGCGAGAGCATCCAGGAGTCGCATGTTATTGGGCGGCCGGTAGGGTGCGCCCGAAGGAGTCGAGCGGGAAGGGAGAGGGAGTTGGCGGATAGAGCGGCACTGATCACCGGGGCCTCGAGCGGGATCGGCCTGGCTATCGCCCGTGCGCTCGGCGAGGAGGGGTACGCGCTGACCGTCGCGGCGCGCCGCCCGGAGAAGCTCGAGGCCGCCGCCGAGGGCCTGCGCGCAGACGGGCTCGAGGTGCAGAGCGTCGCCGCCAACATGGGCGAGGAGGAGCAGCTGCTCGCGGTCTTCGCCAAGCACCGCGAGGCCTACGGACGGCTCGACGTGCTGGTCAACAACGCCGGGGTCGGGATCGGCGCGCCGATGGAGGAAATCCAGACCAAGTACCTCGACATGCAGCTCGCGGTCAACCTGCGGGCGCTGGTGATCGGCACCCGAGAGGGGCTTCCGATGCTTCGCGAAGCCGGCGCCGAGCACGGCAAGGCGCTGATCGTCAACACCGCCTCGATCGCCGGCAAGGCCGGGCAGGCGTGGCTCTCGGTCTACGCCGCGACGAAGGGCGCGGTGATCAACTTCACGCAGTCGACGCACCGCGAGGCGGGCGGCTCCGGGGTCCAGTGCACCGCCCTGGCGCCGGGCTTCGTCGACACGGCGATGACCGAGTTCGCGAAGGGGCAGGTTCCTGCGGAAGAGATGATCCGGCCAGAGGACATCGGCGAGGCGGTCCGATTCCTGCTGCGCACCTCGCCCAACTGTCACGTGCCGGAGATCGTCTTCACGCGTCCTGGCGAGGGGCTCGACACTCCCTGAGCGAGATGCGGTTCCTGGTCGGAGCCTTCGGCGACTCCGGGCACGTCTTCCCGGCGATCGCCCTGGGCAGGGCGCTGGCCGGGCGCGGCCACGAGGTGACGATCGAGACGTGGGAGGAGCGGCGGCCGGCGGTCGAGGGCGCCGGGTTGGGCTTCGCCGCCGCCGAGGAGTACCGGATGTTCCCGCCGCCCGACGCGGACTCGGCCGACGGCCTTCACGCGGCGGAGGCGGCGCGGGCGCTGTTGCCACTGTTGGAGGAAATGCGACCGCACGCGGTGGTCAGCGACATCCTCACCCTGGCGCCGGCGCTGGCCGCGGAGGTCGCCGGGGTGCCGCGGGCAACGCTGATCCCGCACATCTACCCCGTGCACGAACCGGGTCTGCCTTTCTTCGCGGTCGGCCTGCGGCCGCCGCGCACGCCGCTCGGACGGGGCGTGTGGAGAGCGGGACAGCGGGCACTGAACGCGGGGCTGGAGCGGGGTCGGAGCGACCTCAACCGGCAGCGCGGGCGGCTTGGACTGGCGCCGATCGAGCGCTTCCACGGCGGGATCAGCCCCGAGCTGGCGCTGGTCGGGACCTTCCCCCAGCTCGAGTACCCGCGGCGCTGGCCGCCCGGGGTCGAGGTGACCGGGCCGATGAGCTTCGAGCTGCCGCACCCGGAGATCGAGCTGCCGCCGGGCGAGGGGCCGCTGGTGCTGATCGCGCCGAGCACCGCCCACGACTCGGACAACCGCCTGGTGCGCACCGCGCTGAGGGCACTCGCCGACGAGCCTGTGCGCGTCGTGGCGACGACCAACCGGGTCGTCCCGCAGCGCCCGATCGAGGTGCCGGGGAACGCGCGGCTGGTCGACTGGCTCAGCTACAGCCAGGTGATGCCGATGGCCTCGCTGGTGATCTCGCACGGCGGCCACGGCACCGTCGCCCGGGCGCTCGGCGCCGGCACGCCGGTCCTGGCCAGCCCGTTCACCGGCGACATGCGGGAGACGGCGATGCGGGTGAGCTGGTCGGGCGTGGGGCTCTCGCTCCCCTGGCGCCTCTGTCGTCCCACGCCCCTGCGCTGGGCGGCGCGTCGCATCCTCGACGATCCGTCGTTCGCCGCGCGAGCTGCGGAGCTGGCCGCGTGGAGCCGGGGACACGATGGAGCCGAGCGTGGCGCCGAGCTGGTCGAGCGGCTGGCCGTCGCGCCACTGCGTAGAATGCGCGCTTAACGCCTGCTGAGGAGTTGGCGCGGTCCCCCGTGATGTAGCGGCAGCATGACTGACTGTTAATCAGTTCGCGGTGGTTCGAATCCACCCGGGGGAGCTAACGCTAAGTGTGCGGCCCAACCTCCGCGACGCCGTTCTCAACCTCGGCGTGGCAGTTCGCACAGAGGAGTACACACTTTGCCGCCTCGGCTTTCAGCTCCGCAAACGCCCTTGTGCAACCGCGTCGAGACAGTGAAAACGATTTCGTCGATGGGTCGAGGTGATGGAACTGGAGTGCGCCAAGATAGCGGTCGTAGCCGCAAACCTTACACTTCCCGCCTGCTTCCTCGACAAGGCGCTGCTTCGCTCGCCGGCGCCATGCAGAAACATCCGCCCTGCGACATTTCATGCACCGGTAGGAGCCACGATTCTCCAGAACAAACCTCGTCCGGCCGTGTTGCGGGCAACGTCTCTCGATATGCCGCAGTCCACGCTGCTTCGCTTCTCGCGTCTCTCGACGACGTGAACCACCGGTGGCCTTGAGGCCATAACGCCTTAACCAGTAGCGCACCGTCGAGATATCCCGATTCACCGACCTAGCCATTTCGTCGAGCGTCAGGCCATTCTCGACCGCAGCTTCCAATTCGCCGCGGTCGAGTCCCCCGCGCGGCGAGAACCTATCCCTGCCGACTGCGGTGAGCCCGTGCTTCTTCAGCCAGTAGCCGATTGTCGAGGGGTGTTTACCGGCTTTGCTGCCGATCGCTTCCAGCGACATTTCCTGCGCCAGGCTATCTTCGAGAAACCGCTTGTCCATGCGGGAAATACTTGCAAATGCCTCGGACAGAACATTGCGTTCTATTGAGGCGCGAAGGGCATCACTTCCGCGAGGCGCTGGAGGCTTGCCTCGCGCTCTCGGCGAGCCTGGCCCTCGGATTCTTTGGAAGTCGAAGGTGGTTTCTCCTCGGACTCTGCGTTCTTCTGCTCATCGTGCCGAATCTTCGGAGCCTTGGTTCTTGGCGGCATCAGCCCCTGCACCAGATCGCGGTAGAAGTCAGTCGCCTGCCGGCGCGTCTCGGCGACGAACGACCCCTCCTTGCGCCCTCGCTTCTTGCCCATCGGCTTCGAGTGGGCCAGGAGGAACGAGCGGGGGTCGCGCTTCGGGTCGTCCTCGAGGAGCAGCTTCTCCGGAGCATCGCGGCAATCGCGGAGCAGCTCCGATCGCGTTGCCCTCACCTGGCTGAACTTCACCTCGACCCTGAGGTCGCCCGGCGCGTCGGCCAGCTGGCGAAGCAGCCAGTTGACGCGGGTCTTCGGCCTCCCCTCCTTCGGAGCTGGAATCTCGACGGTCGTACCGACTCGCCTGGTGCGCAGGTCGGCCTCGACTCCGATCGGGCCCACAGCGTCCGGAACGCGGATCGAGCAACCGAGGATGCCCGACTCGGCAAGCCGATCGGTCAGGGCAGCAACCCGCTCCTCGGGGTTCTTGCTGCGCGGCCGCTGGTGCCTCACGTCCACGCCGAGCTCCTGGCTGAGGTGGAGGCACAGGTATTCCACGAACTGCTCCCACCGGGCCGCGACCGTCCTTGCCTCCGAATCGCTGGCTCGCAGCGTTCGGTTGCGGGCGCTTTCCCGCACCCGAACCCACGCGCGGCCCATTCCTTCGAATCCGCTGGCCCCAGAATTGCCGTCGTCGAGGTAGCGGATCAACTCGTTGAGTATCCAGGCTTGATCGGGGTCCTCGATGCCGCGGAAGCGGTGCTGCACGATCGCCTCGGTCAGCACCCGCCACCAGGAGAGGTGGTAGGCCTTCAGGCCGCGAAGCTTGCGCTTGTCGACCGAGTACGGAAGCGCCTTCGGGTCGCTGCGGATCTGATTGGAGACCGTGAGCAAACCGTCGAACCCGTGCTCTCGAGCGAGGTCGAGATAGCGAGAAACCTGGTCGGACTCCAGTGGCGCAGCTCCGGTCTTGACCTCGACAAGGCAGCCCCAGCGATTCTTCCCGCGCTCGATCACCACCGCCCCGTCCGGAATGTGCAGCTTCTCGTCCTCGTCCTTGAAGCGCAGCTCGGTGAACGTCGAGATGCTCCCCTTCGGCGCCTTCATCCCGGACAGCATGGCGCGGCAAAAGTCGGGAACGGCGCCCATCACGGCGAGCAAAGCGGATGCTGCACGTTGCTCCTGCTCTTTCTGATTGCGAATCCCAGCCGTCGACAGCAGGCGCGCCGGAATCCACTCATCGTTCGTCACCAAGTCAGAATTCGCCACAGCAACTCCTCCCGTACCGATAGAGGACGGAAGACTACCGCCGCGAGGCGAGGATGGCCGCCTACCCCCCGACCCGCTCGGTCCGGGCTATGCGCTCGACCAGGGCGGCGCGTTCGCGGCTGATCGCGGCGCGGCGCTCGTAGTCGTCGGCTTCGCCGGCGGCGGCTATCTCGGCCTCGAGGCGGCGCTGCTCGAGCAGCAGGTAGTTGAGCTCCATCGCCTCGGGGGAGGCGGGCTCCTCGTGGGCGAGGATGACCAGCTCGGCGATCAGGCTGGACAGCTCGCCGTCCTCGTGGGGCAGGTTGGAGGCCGGATCCTCGGGATGCTCGCGCAGCCAGGCCGCGGCGCGGGCGCCGCTCGGCGAGAGGTGGGCATCGGTGAGCCGCGACAGGTACTCGCGGCCCTCCGCCGGCAGGGCGATGCACATCGCCAGCAGGGCCCGCTCGCGCCTTTCGCGCGAGGTCGGTGCGCCGCCTCCGCGACGGCCCGGCGCGGAGGACGCTTCGCGGCCTCCCCGCCCCACGGACGGCTCCGCTGAGCCTCCGCTGGTTGGCTGGGCCGCAACCACTCTGCTCCTTACCGTCGCAGGGTCTATGTCAAGTCGTTCCGAAACCCGGCGTTCCGCCTCTCCGCGGCTTGCCGCCCGATCCTCTCCCATCCCCGCCAGGATCGGCGCCACTTTTCCGAGAGCGCGGTCTCGCTGCTCACCAGGCGAGGACGCGTGGACGCCGTCAAGCTCCAACCCAACCTGAAAGTCGTACAGCGCCACCGCTCCCTCGACCAGCTCGCGGAAGCGCTCCGCTCCCCCCTCCGCGGCGACCATCTCGGCCGGGTCCTCGCCCGCCGGCATCGCGGCCACCCGCAGCCGCACCTTGCGGCCCGCCGCGACCCGCTGCGCCCGCAGCATCGCCTCCTGCCCGGCCGCGTCGGCGTCGAGCGCTAGGACCACCTCGTCGACCATCCCCGAGAGCGCCGCCACCTGCTCCTCGGTGATCGCGGTGCCCATCACGCCGACCGCCTCGCCGACCCCGGCGTGGCGAAGCGCCAGCACGTCGGTGTAGCCCTCGACGACCACCGCCCGGCCCGCCTTGGCGATCGCCTCCTTGGCGAGGTCGATCCCGTACAGCATGCGGCTCTTGTGGAAGAAGTCGGTCTCCGCCGTGTTGACGTACTTCGCCCCCTGGTCGGAGCGCATCGCCCGCCCCCCGAAGCCCAGCGTGCGACCGCGCCGGTCGCGGATCGGGAACATGATCCGCTCCCGGAAGCGGTCGTACTCGCCGCCGCCCCGGCCACGCTGCGCCAGCCCCACCGCCCGCAGCTCCTCGACCGAGAAGCCGGCCCGCTGGCCGCGCGTCAGCACCGTGTCCCAGGCGCTCGGCGCGTAGCCGACCCCGAACGCCCGCAGCGTCTCCTCGCCCAGCCCGCGCCCGGCCAGGTAGTCGCGCGCCTTCGCCGCCTCGGGCGCATCCCAGAGGAAGTGCGCGTAGAAGGCGCCGGTGCGGTCGAGCAGCTCCCCCAGGCGGCGCCGCTGCCGGCGCCGCGCCTCCGCCTGCGGATCCTCCCGCTCGCGCGTCAGCTCGACCCCGTATCGCTCGGCGAGCAGCTCGACCGCCTCGGCGAATCCCAGCCCCTCCTTCTCCTCGACGAACTTGATCGTGTCGCCCCCCACCCCGCAGCCGAAGCAGTGGTAGAGCTTCTCCTGCGCGTCGACCGAGAAGGACGGCGTGCGCTCCTCGTGGAACGGGCAGAGGCCGACCCAGCGGGAGCCCTGGCGGCGCAGGTCGGTGTGGGCGGAGATCACCTCGACGATGTCGGCCGATTGCTTGACCCGCTCCAGGCTCTCCTCGGAGATCAGCGCCATCAGAACCTCGACTCCTCGGGGACGGTCAGCTCGGCGAAGCGGGCGATGCAGTAGCGGTCGGTCATCCCGGCGACGTAGTCGGCTACCCGCTGGCAGTCGCTGGCGCCCGGCTCGCCCTCCGGCACCTCCTCGGGATGCTCCAGGTAGCGGTCGACGAGGCCGCGGATCGCGCCGTGGACGCGCTGCTGCTCGCGGCGCGCCGCCTCGCCCAGGTAGACGCGGTCGAACATGAACTCGCGCAGCCGCCGCATCGCCCCGCCCACCTCCTCGCTCTGCTCGATCTCGCCGGCCGCGGCGGAGCGTCCGACGATGTCGCGCACCAGCGTGTCGATCCGCGCGGAGCCGGTCGGACCGAGCAGCTCGATCTCGTCCGCGGGCAGATCCTCGGGGCGCAGGATCCCGGCTCGCAGCGCGTCGTCGATGTCGTGGTTGATGTAGGCGACGCGGTCGACCAGCTTGACGATCCGCCCCTCCAGGGTCGCCGGCCGGTCGGAGCCGGTGTGGTTGAGAATGCCGTCGCGGACCTGCTCGGTCAGGTTCAGCCCCCGGCCGTCGCGCTCGAGGGCGTCGACCACCCGCAGCGAGTGGACGTTGTGCCTGAAGCCAGTGCCGCAGCGCTTGCGCAGCGCCAGGTCGAGCGCCTCCTCGCCGCTGTGGCCGAAGGGCGGGTGGCCGAGGTCGTGGCCGAGCCCGATCGCCTCGGTCAGGTCCTCGTTGAGGCGGAGCGCCCGCGCCACCGTGCGGGCGATCCCGCAGGCCTCCAGGGTGTGGGTGAGGCGGGTCCGGTAGTGGTCGCCTTCGGGGGCGATGAAGACCTGGGTCTTGTGCTTGAGGCGGCGGAACGCCTTCGAGTGGACGATCCGGTCGCGGTCGCGCTGAAATGGTGTGCGCAGGGGGCTGTCGGCCTCCTCGGCGCCGCGCCTCGCCGGGTAGGACGGCGTCGCCGAGTCGGAGAGGAACTCGGCCTCCCAGGCTCTGACCCGATCCTCCAGAGTCGCCGTGACCTGCACGGCCCGATCCTACGCTGCGGATCGAAGCTGCACGTGCGCATGATGCTCGAGCGTCTCTCCGATCGCCCGCTCGGCCTGACGCAGCGCCCCCGCCCCGGCGGCCGGCGCCTCGGCGAGCGGCCTGGCGATCGCCCCGACCATGAAGCCGTGCGCCTCCTCGCCGAGCGGGAAGGCGTCCGCTTCGCAGCTCGCGCAGACGACGCCGCCCGCTGCGCCGGAGAAGCCGACCAGGTGCTCCGCCTCGCCGCAGCGCACGCAGGAGGCGAGCTCCGGCGAGAAGCCGGCGGCGAGCGCCAGCTTCAGCCGGAAGGAGAGCGCCGTCTCCAGCGCCGCCGCCCGCCCGGCCGCCGGGTCGTCGAGCAGCGCCAGGTAGCGGCCGAGCAGGTTGTAGGCGGGCGGGTTGGGCTCGGCCGAGTCGAGCAGGCGCAGCACCGCGTCGCAAGCGCGCGCGGCGGCGCTCAGCGCCGGCCCGGAAGAACGCAGCCGCGGGTAGCCGTCGACGGTGGAGACGCCGGTCACGGTGAGCAGCTCGCCGCGCCCCTCGTGCAGCATCAGGTCGAGCCGGAAGAACGGCTCCAGGCGGCCGCCGAAGCGCGAGCGCGGCTTCCGGGCCCCCTTGGCGATCGCCCCGACCCGCCCCCGCTGCGCCGAGTAGAGGTGGAGGATGCGGTCGGCCTCGCCGTAGCGGATGCTGCGCAGGACGATCGCCTCCGTCTTCAGCGCGGTTCCGGGCATGACCGATCTACGATGAACGGCGCGCCGGACGGCGGCGCCGCGGTTTGCGGCGCAGCTTCGCCTGGCAGCGGGGGCAGAAGTAGGTCGAGCGCCCGGCGACGACGATCCGCTCGATCGCCCCCGCGCAGCGCGGGCAGGGCTCGCCCTCGCGGGTGTGGACGAGGAACTCGTCCTGCATCCTGCCCCGCTGGCCGCGCCCGTCCCGATAGTCGTCGATCGAGGCGCCGCCGCCGTCGATCCCCGCCTCCAGCGCGGCGACCACGCCGTCGCGCAGCGCCTCGAGCTGCTCGGGCTTCATCGACCCGGCCGGCGAGAGCGGGTGCAGCCGCGCCCGGAACAGCGCCTCGTCGGCGTAGATGTTGCCGACCCCGGCGACCCCCCTCTGGTCGAGCAGGAACGACTTCAGCGGCGCGCTGCGACCGGCGACGATCTCACCCAGCGCCTCGGGGGTGAAGTCCTCCGAGAGCGGCTCGATCCCGAGTCGCTGGTCGAGATAGGCGTCCAGGCGGGCATCGTCGACGAGGCGGGCCTCGCCGAAGCGCCGCGGGTCGGTGAACCAGACCTCGCGCCCGTCGTCGAGCCGGAACCGGACCCGCAGGTGGCGCTCCTCGGTCGAGCCGGTGGGGATGATCAGGTTGCCGGTCATCCGCAGGTGCATGACCAGCGTCTGTCCCCCGTCCAGACCGAGCAGCAGGTACTTGCCGCGCCGTCGGAGCCCGGTGATCGTCCGGCCCGACACCGCCACCTCCAACTCGCGCGGTGCCACCGGCCGCGACCAGCGCTCGTCGTAGACCTCGAGCCGCTCGATCCGCCGCCCCTCCAGCTCCGGCTCGAGCTGCCGGCAGACCGTCTCGACCTCGGGCAGCTCGGGCATCCCGCAGTTCTACCCGACCGCGGCAGACATTTGACCCGCCTGGCGACTCAAATGTCGACCGCGGTCGGATCAGCCGTCGATCGCCCGCGGGTGCGCCTTGAAGTAGACATCCTTGAGCTGCTGCCCGGAGAGGTGCGTGTACACCTGCGTGGTCGCGATGTCGGCGTGGCCGAGCATCTCCTGCACGGCGCGCAGATCGCAGCCCCCGGCCAGCAGGTGGGTGGCGAAGCTGTGGCGCAGGGTGTGCGGGCTCATCCGCCCGGTCAGGCCGGCCTCACGGGCGTGGCGCCGCACGATCTTGTAGAGGCCCTGACGGCTGAGCGGCCCGCCCCGGAAGTTGACGAACAGCTTCGGCTCGTGGCGCTCGCCGACCAGCTTCGGCCGGCCGCCGCGCTGGTAGGCGGAGATCGCCGCGATCGCCTGCCGGCCGAGCGGCACCAGCCGCTCCTTCGAGCCCTTGCCGCGAGCGCGCAGGAAGCCCTCGTGCAGGTCGACATCGGCCGTCTCCAACCCGATCGTCTCCGAGGCGCGCAGCCCGCACGCGTACATCACCTCGAGCAGCGCCCGGTCGCGCACCGCGGTCGGCTCGCCGCCGCGCGGCGCGGCGAGCAGCTTCTGCACCTCGGAGTAGTTGAGGACCTCGGGCAGCTTCTTGGCGCGCCGCGGCGCGCTCAGCGCCGCGGTCGGGTCGTCGCCGATCAGCTCGTCGCGGCGCAGGTGCTTGTAGAAGGAGCGCAGGCAGGCGGTCTTGCGGTGGACGGTCGCCGCCGAGCAGGCGGGGCGGCCGTTGCCGGTCGCCAGATCGGCGAGGAAGTCGCCGACGTCGGCGGGTCGCACCTCGAGCGCGTCGAGCCCGTGGTCGGCGAGGAACTCGCCGTACTGGAGCAGGTCGGTGCGGTAGGCGTTCAGCGTGTTGCGCGAGAGGCCGCGCTCCAGCTCCAGGTAGGAGAGGAAGTCGAGGACGAGGCCCTCGAAGCGGGGCTCCACCCCCCCGCCGGCACGCGCCGGAGCGGCAGGGGGCTTGACGACGGTCGCCATGCCGCCTGGTTCTCGCCACGAGCAGTCAACCCTTGCCGCGCAAGGCCCGGCCCAACCGGCTTGGCCTTTCCGTCCGAACGTCTTGCGTTCCGCCGCAGCGGCTGGTTTAGTGGGCCAGTGAAAATCCGCTCCCGGGCCGTGAGGTTGTGGGACTTGCGGCGGTCCGGTCGGGTCTTGATTCCGGCGGCGGTGCTGGCCGGGCTCGTCTTCACCGCCGGCGGGGCCTCGGGCGCCACGCCGAGCTGCTCGAACGGCGAATACCGCACCGTCGAAGTTGGGATCGTGAAGGCGATCGGGTGCTGGACGGAATCCACTCAGGAAGGCGCCACGGTGTATACGGCGCGGTTCCAGGACCAGGAACAGGGCATCGACCTCAACGGCTTCGTCCTCACCGGTCCGACCGGCGGGGCCCTGACGATCAACGCCGGCACCCGGGAGGTGACGACGGCCGTCAGCAGCGAATCGGAAGCGCTCAGCCAGGCCCAGCTCAACTCGAGCAACTGGCCGGTCCCGGGGCAGCTGGCGCCGATCGGGGAACCGATCAAGCTCGACTTCGAAGCACCCGAAAAAAGCGAGCTGGAACTCGAGGATCTCCGGCTCGGATCGAATGAAACCTTCAACCGGGCGCTGGCGGGCCTCTCGCCGGTCGGCAACGTCGAGACGCCGATCGTGCTCGAGGAGGAAGGCAAAGGCTCGATGGACCTGACCGTCGAGCTGACCGGCGCCTTCAGCCTGAAGGGCAAGCCGCAGTCGGTGACGATCGACCTGCCGACCGAATCCGAACACGGGACGAAACTGGACGGCTTCGACATCGACCTGAAGGAGATCGACGGCTTCAAGGTGATCACGATCAACGACCTCGAAGCGAGGTACTCGGCCGCCAACCAGGTGATCGCCGGCTCGGCCTCGGCGACCTTCCCCTTCACCAAGCCCGGCAAGAACGGGGTCGGGTTCGGGGTCGGGTTCGCGCTCGAAAACGGCGCCCTGACCGAAGTCAAAGCCAACGTCCACGGCCTCTCGATCCCGATCGGGGCGCCACCCGGAGGTTTCGTCACCGAAGTCGGCGGCGGCTTCCGCCTCAAGAACCTGAAGGAAGGCGGCAGCGAAATCCTCGTCATGGCAAACCTCGGCGCCAACTTCGGTCCCGAAATCCCGACGCCGTTCGGCAAGCAGGCGCCGATCTCGGTCGAAGCCGCCCTCCAGCTCGGCAACCAGGGCCACGAATTCTTCTTCAAGATCAGCGGCGGCGTACAGATCTTCCGCCTCCCGGTCGGCAACGTCTTCCTCGCGATCTACTCCAACGCCGGGGTCCAGTTCGGCGCCGGCATCGGGATCGGATTCCCGAGCTTCCGCAACAACGAAAGGGATCCGTTCTACATCGGCGCCCGGGTCGAAGGCTGGGTCTCGAAGGGGGAGTTCCAGTTCGAAGGCAAGGGCAGCGTCGCGCTGATCGGGGTGAAGATCTTCGAAGGCAGGATCCTCGTCAACAACAAGGCGGCCGGCGCCTGCTGGCGAGTGCTCGGCGTCCCCGGCGGGGCGGTGTACGTCTACGGATCGCCGGCTGTGAAGACCTTCGGGATCGGCTGCGGGCTCGACGACTACAAGGAGAAGTTCCCCGCCAACGCCCGCGTCTCTGCCGCCGAGCCGCGCAAGATCCGGCTCACCGACAAGGAGGTGATCCTGGCCGCCAGGGGAGCCGGCCGGGCGCCCCGCTTCGCGATGCGGTCCGCAGGGGGGCGGGTGCTGCGAACCCCGGTCGGCGTCGACGGCGTGCGCCGCAAGGACAACGCGGTCTTCGTCAACGAAGGCGCCCACACCACCTACGTCGTGCTGCCCCACCCCAAGGGGATTTGGACGATCCTCCCCTACGAGGGATCGGCGACGATCACCGATCTGAAGTCCGGCCGGCGGGCGCCGATGGAGCACGTGAAAGCCTCCGTGCAGGGGCGGGGGGCGCACCGCACCCTGGTCTGGAGCTCGCTCAACCGGCCCCACACCCGGCTGCTCTTCACCGAACGCCTCGCCAACGGGGTCGAAGTCCCGGTGCTCGAGACCGGTAAGGCCGGGGGCCGGCACCGGTTCACCGTCAAGCGGGGCGGCGGATACGGGACCCGGGCGATGCGGGTGATCGTCGTCCACGGCTACGGCTCGCGCCAGGCCGGCGTCGTCGATCGCTACCAGGTGCACCCGCCGCGGCGGTTGCCGGCCCCCCGCGAAGTGAGGGCCTGGCGCGACGTCCACACCGCGCAGGTGACCTGGTCGCGGGTGCGCGGGGCGCACGGCTACCTGGTCGAGATCTCAACCGCGGCGCACGGGAAGCGGGTCGTCAACTTCGTGCGCCGGACCTCGCCGAAGCAGCGGCGAGTCTCGATCCGGAGCCACCCGGGCGGCAACGGCTCGGTGGCGCGGGTGTTCGCGGTCGGCGCCGACGACCGCCTCGGCCACTCCGCGAAGCGGGCCTACGCGACCAACCCGTCCGCCAACACCCTGCGCCAGGCGGCCCGTCGCAGCGCCGCGTCCGCCGTCTACCGCCACGGCGGGGTGAACATGCGCCTGCGCTGTCCCGAAGAAGGGCATTGCCGCACCGTCGTCGAGCTGCGGCGCGGTCGCCGTGTGCTCCGCAAGGCCCGCTTCCAGCTCGTCCCCGACACCTTCGATTCGATCCGGCTCGAGCTTCCGCCTGGCGCCACCGCGCGGGTCCGCAACGGCCGCGGCTTTCAGGTCGTCGTGAGGATGCGCCGGATCGGCGAAAGGGCCGCCGCGCGGGGGGACGCGAAGCGCTGAGGCAACCGGCCTCAGCGCCGAGCGGCGCCCAGGCTGGCCCCCGCTGCGAGGGCCGCGGCGAAGAACAGGGGGTCCTCCGAAAGATCGCGGCCCATGGTTCGCGTCGGCAGGCCCGATGACGAGTATCCGGTCAGGTCGGGGGCCGCTTCTTTGAGCCGGTGCCGCCAGCCCGCCGCCTCGGCGAGCTGCGCGATCGCCACCGGCTCCCCGGCCGGCACCGGGATCTCGACCCCGCCCAGCAGCATCCGCATCGCGGTCAGCGTGTGGTGGCTGACCGTGCGGTGGCGCTCGCGGGGGTCCGCGGAGGAGAGGCGGGGCGAGAGCAGCGTCGGCAGGCCCAGGGCCAGGGAGGCGTGGGCCGTGTCGAGCGCGGCGATGCCGCCATGGCCGAGCCGGGTCTCGGATCCGACGATCCCCGGCCCCGGCCCGGCCAGCGCGGCGTCCCAGCCGAGGCGATTGGCGGCGGCGTCGAGGGCGCCGGCGACCGAGAGCGCCTCGTGCTCGCCGCCGTATGCGGGCGCAGCCGTGACGTGCCCGCAGAGCAGGCCGCGCTTGCGCAGCTCGGCGAGGTCACGGCTCAGCGAGCCGGGCAGCGCTCCGCCTGCCGTCTGCACGTAGCCGAGCTTCAGGTCCGGAGCGCCCTGCGCCGCGGCCCAGGCGGCGGGCGCGAGGTGCCCGTGCAGCGGCAGGACGAGGACCGGCATCGCCCTCCCCTGCGCAGGCTCGCCGAGCGGGCGCTCGACCGGCTCGACCGGGTGCTGGAGCGGGGTGTAGTTGAGCTTCATCACGTGCTCGCCGCCGTCCTCGCCCCCTTCCAGGCCGCGGGTCAGGTTGACGTGGACGACGTCGAAGCCCCCCGACCCGAGGCCGAGGTCGAGCGCCGCCACGTTGACCACCACCTCGTCCCCTTCGCGCATCTCGCCGAGCAGCGTCTCGTCCGCCCAGGCGGGCCGCCGCTCGCCGTCGATCTCGACCGTCAGCGGCTCCGCGTCGACGACGACGCCGCGGCGCAGCTCGAGGCGGCCGTTCACCCGGCAGCCGGCGCAGCGCCGGCCTCGGCGACGATCCCCTCGCAGACCTCGAGCATCGCGTCGAGGTTGCGCGCCGGGACGCTCTCCTCCGCCGTGTGGTTTGCCGCCGTGCCGTTGGCGAGCAGGACGCAGTCGAAGCCGGCGAGGCGCAGTGCGTTGGCGTCGCTTCCGCCCCCGGTCGCGATCCGCTCGGGCTGGAAGCCGGCGCGGCGCAGGCCGGCCTCGGCGAGGCCGAGGGAGGGCGAGGCGGGGGGAATCTCGTAGCCGCGAAACAGCTCCTCGACCCGCACGTCGACGTCGCAGCCGTGCTCGCTGGCGCCCCAGGCGCAGGCCTCCGTCAGCTCGCCGGCGACCGCGGCGGCGCGGTCGGCGCCGTGGCTGCTGCGCGCCTCGGCGACGATCCGGCAGCGGCCGGGCACGACGTTGCCCGAGGTGCCGCCGGAGATCACCCCGACGTTCGCGGTCGTCTTCTCGTCGAGCCGTCCCAGCTCCATCCGCGAGATCGCCTCGGCCGCGGCGGCGATCGCGCTGTTGCCGTCCTCGGGGCGGATCCCCGCGTGCGCCTCGACCCCGGAGAAGTCGGCGCGGATCTGCTGCTGGGTCGGCGAGGTGACGATCACCTCGCCGATCGGGGTGGCGTGGTCGAGAACGAAGCCGCAATCGGAGCGCAGGGCGCTCGGGTCGAACGCCTTGGCGCCGCGCAGCCCCTGCTCCTCGGCGACGGTGAGCAGCAGCTCGATCCCGACCGGCGGCGGCTCCTGCGCGTGGCGGGCGACCAGCTCGACCAGCACCGCGACCGCCGCCTTGTTGTCGGCGCCGAGGATCGTCTCGCCGCGGCTGCGGAAGACCCCGTCGGCCTCCACCACCTCGACCTGTCCCTGGTGCGGCACGGTGTCGATGTGCGCGCAGAACATCGCCCAGCGGTCGGAGCGGCCGGGCAGCCGGGCGAGGAGGTTGCCGGCCCCGGCTTCGGCCGGCCCCGTCGCGTCGTCCTCGCTCACCTCGAGGCCGAGCGCCCGCAGATCGGCGGCCAGCGTGTCGGCGACCTCGCGCTCCTCGCCCGTCGGGCTGCGTATCTCGCAGAGACGGACGAAGGTCTCGTGCAGCCTCTCCACGACGGACAGGCTAGTGGGCTACGGAGGAATCCTCGCGCTCGCCGATCTCGGCGCCGTCGACCGGCCGCTCGCCCGCCTGGCGGGCGGCCGCGCCGACGAACTCGCGGAACAGCGGCTCGGGCCGGTTGGGGCGCGAGTTGAACTCGGGGTGGAACTGCGAGGCGACGAAGAACGGGTGGTCGGGCAGCTCGATCATCTCGACCAGCCGCTCGTCGGGCGAGGTGCCGCCGCAGACCAGCCCCTCGTCTTCGAGCCGGCGGCGCAGCTGGACGTTGACCTCGTAGCGGTGGCGGTGGCGCTTGTAGATCACCGCCTCGCTGAAGATCTCGCGGGCCCGCGTCCCCTCGTGCAGCTTCACCGGGTCGGCGCCGAGCCGCATCGTGCCGCCCATCTCGGAGACCTCCTTCTGCTCGGGCAGCAGGTCAACCACCGGGAACGGCGTCTCGGGGTCGAACTCGGCCGAGTTGGCCCCCTCCATCCCCGCCACCGAGCGGGCGAACTCGACCACGGCGATCTGCATCCCGAGGCAGATTCCCAGGTAGGGGATCGAGCGTTCGCGGGCGATCCGCGCCGCCGCCACCTTGCCCTCGATGCCGCGCTCGCCGAAGCCGCCGGGGATGAGGATGCCGTCGGCGCCCTCCAGCCGCTCCGGCTCGAAGTCCTCGGAGTCGACCAGCTCGACCTCGACCTCGACCCCGTGGTGGTAGCCACCGTGCTTGAGCGCCTCGATCACCGACTTGTAGGCGTCGGCGAGCTGCACGTACTTGCCGACCAGCGCGATCCGCACCCTGCCCGAGGCGGCGTCGGCGCGGCGCACCATCGCCTCCCACTCGCTCAGGTCGGGCG
>Ga0210101_1000155_pt1 | contig 24231 bp, 12 predicted proteins | sample Muzzi_PWC_D1_FD_185534 | JGI IMG/M metagenome (GOLD analysis project Ga0210101, IMG submission 185534) | Wetland microbial communities from San Francisco Bay, California, USA, that impact long-term carbon sequestration - Muzzi_PWC_D1 (SPAdes) | ecosystem: Environmental > Aquatic > Marine >... | reverse complement strand
CATCGACAAACTGGCGGAGGCCGGTTATGTCTATATCGGTATGGATCACTTTGCCCGGCCGGATGATGAGTTGGCTATTGCCCAGCGTGAACAGACCTTGTATCGGAATTTCCAGGGTTACTCGACCCATGCCGATTGTGACCTGATCGGTATCGGCGTGACATCGATCGGCAAGGTCGGCCGCAGCTACAGTCAGAATCACAAGGCTATCGATGACTATTACCGCGCCATCGACAGCGGCCACCTGTCGGTCTTTCGTGGCATCGAGCTGGATGATGACGATGTCCTGCGCCGCGATATCATCACCCGCCTGATGTGTCATTTTGAACTCGATATGAAGGCTATCGAGCAGCAGTATCAACTGGTTTTCTCTGATTATTTTTCCGTCGAACTGGAGGCCCTGCAGGCCATGCAGCAGGATGGCCTGCTCGAAGTGACGGATGATCACCTGCAAGTCCAGCCGCGCGGCCGCCTGCTGATCCGCAATGTGTGTATGGTCTTTGACCGCTATTTGCGCGAACCTTCGCAACAGCGGTACTCGAAGGTTATTTGAGAGTGATGAGTAAAGAGTAATGTGTGATGAATTATAGGAGCGGCTCGGCCGCGATAATCCTTGCCACCACTGCTTCACCACTCCAGATGCGTTCTAGAAACACATCATCCATTACTCATCATTTTTTACCCATACACATTCCACATCCACCCGGCTGAGAAAAAATGCGCCGGCGACGAATAACAGCAGTAGCACGAGGATCGATGTCCGCGGGCTGCCGCTGACGGCACTGGTCCAGCCAACCAGCACTGGTCCAAGCACAGCAGCAAATTTTCCCAGCATGTTGTAAAAGCCGAAAAACTCGGCCGTCTTGTCTGTCGGGATGAGGCGGGCATAGAGCGAACGGCTGAGTGACTGGATGCCGCCCTGGACCAGACCGATGACAACTGCCAGCGTATAGAATTCACTGACCTGTTCGAGGCCGGCGGCCCAGATGACAACAAGGCCATAGATGCCGATAGCTATATAAATCCCTGTCTTTGGTCCGAGGCGTTGGCCCAGATGGCCAAAGACGAGCGCGGACGGAAAACCAACGAACTGGGTGATCAACAGGGCGATGATCAGGCTGTTGGCTGCAAAACCGAGGGCCAGGCCATAGTCAACGGCCATACGGACGATGGTATCGACACCGTCGATATACAGCCAGTAGGCCAGCAGGAACAGCAGTACGGTACGAAAGCGGCGGATGTCGGCGCAGGTGGTGCGTAACTGCAGCAGCCCGGCCCTGATCGCTGCGCCGATCCGCTGTTGCGGCCCGATGGGTTCCCGGATGCATATAGCCAGCGGCAGTGTGAACAGAGCCCACCATAGCGCAACGATGACAAAGGATAACTGCATGGCCTCGCCGGCATCGGCCAGACCGAAGCTGGCCGGGCTCAGGGTCATCCAGACATTGACGGCGAATACCAGGCCACCGCCCAGATAGCCGAGGGCGTAACCGAGCGCCGAGACGGAATCCAGGCGCCGTGGCTCGGTAACGAACACGATCAGGGCATCATAAAAACTGATACTGCCGGAAAAGCCGACTGTCGCGATGACATAGAACAGGGCGGCCAGCCACCACTGACCCTGGTGCACCAGTGGCAGCAACGCGGTCATCAAGATGCCGATAAAGGCAAATAGCAACAGCAAGCGTTTGCGTGCACCTAACTGGTCGGCAATTGCGCCGAGTAACGGTGCCATCAACATGATGATCAGGCTGGCGCCGGAGTTGGCGATGCCGAGGTAGTAACTGCTTTCACCGACACTGACTCCGGCACCCCAGTATTGTTTGAAATAGATCGGGAAGAAACCGGCCATCACCGTCGTTGCATAGGCTGAATTGGCCCAGTCGTACAGAGCCCAGGCGAGTAAAGTGCGTCTATCAGTGGTTGATGCGGATATCCAGCGTAGCATGGAGGCAGCATACATGAGTTTGCACCGTGAATCTTTCACTGCTGCCGGACAGTTTCATAAAATCTATCGTGTCAGTAGCAGGTCTTGTGGTATTGGAAAGTATCCTTGCTCCGGGCAGACCACAAATCCGCTCTGTTGCGATTTATGCGTCGTCGAGAATCGCAGACAATATCGGGTCAAAAGCGCATGTTCTGATAATGCAACAGCTGGATGATAACAGCACTGCTGCTGATGAGGAATATGGTCAGTGATATAACGAGATACCGACGCCTATACCGGGTTTGTTGTAGCGGGTTGCTGGTGAGTATGAACGGGCGGCGTCTGTCCCGCGAAGGACTGATGGTGTTAAGCCCGGATTTGTACGACCCGCTGTCCTCCACACCGTTCTTTGCGTTGGTCGATGATTGAGGCTGATGTTGTTCGGAGCCGAACTGGCCTATTACATATATCGGGTCGCCGTCATGTATACGTTCCTCGAAATAGGTATATCCGTCTTTCGGGTGAAGCTGTATGGGGCCCAGTGAAAAGCCGTAATGTTGTGACGGGGTTGCCGAAGCGTCACCCGGGGATGTGGTCTGTGGCCACTCCGTCAAGCCAAACCAGCGCAGTTTCTTGGTTGCGGTTTTTTTCGCGCTCAATGGGTCTATGGCACACAGTCCGGTACCATCGTTGATAAAAAAAATGTCATTGCTTTCGCCCTGTTTAATGACGGTGTTACGGCTGCCGCGGCTATGGAACTCGACCTTGTAACGATACCAGACGCAGGTGCTGCCGCTGAGTGGCGCATTTAACATGTTGTTCGGCATAGCCCGTGCCTGTCCTTGCAGCATGATATAACCGACCTCTGCCGTGTCGATCGTTCCCTTGGGGATGCATGCCAACCGGATGATACCTTTGGCAACGATAAGGGTCGATATACACGCTGCGACGGCTATTATGCCTGCAATTATCAGCCAACCACTCTCGGGCCAGGCCTGCCATACTGTATCGAGTTTATTCATTTCAGGCAGCTTAAGCGATACCTATCGGTCGAGCAGGACAGTTCCAGTAGACGGGTTATCTGAGACAAGGCCGGTGCGTCTAACATTTTTTCCGGTTTTGGCGCCCGCCTGCCGGCGAGTTCGGCCTCCCTTGTTAGCGGTAACCGCGTCATATACTTGAAAACAACCTCCTGGATTTTCGTCCACATCCCTGATCAGGCCGGAGCTTGTCGGTGGCTTTGCTTAATTCAGAGATAATGTGTCAAGCAATTGAAATAGAACTGAAAAAAATCAACGGCGAGGCTGAGAAGCGGGTATTGAGTCTTGTTCACATATTCAGATATTTCGTATTCAGACGATATCAATAGTTACTCCATATGTATTGACGGAGACAATAAGTTAGTAATAGGGATTTGCTCATATCGATGCGCATGAATTTTGCAAACTTGGAAGCTAACAGGGCGGAAACTGCAGCTTGGCTGAGAACAGTATCCCTGTAGCGGCAAGTTTTAACTCTGAAAGATACGATGATGAATATCAAACAACTGCTGTTATACCTGGTTCTATCGCTGACGCTGTCCGGAGTCAGTGCAGAGCAAGTGAGCAAGGAGCAGATCAAGGGCCTGGATGAACAGGTGCAGGACATAAAGAAAGATGTTCTAGGTATCTCGGCCGAACTCAATCTCCTGGAAGAGAAACTGCTGTTTCCTTCCAATACCCAGATAGCCATCTTTGTTTCATTGGCCGGGAATAGTGACTTTGAACCCGATGCGATCCATGTGCAACTGGATGGCAAGGATGTTGCCTCTCATGTCTACAGCTTTACCGAGGTAGAGGCAATGCACAAGGGCGGGGTCCAGCGTATCTATACCGGTAATGTGCGTACCGGAGAACATAATCTGCAGGTAGATGTTATCGGCAAGAAGGGTAGCAGTAAAAAAACCGATAACGCATCAACGACAGTCAATAAAGGGGTCGGCCCACAGTTTCTGGAAGTCAGAATGAACGACTCGGGTATTGAATTCAGAAACTGGTGAAATGGTGATGTCGCGTCCTTTTATCAGCGCTGTTGTTGTGCTTGTATTATTATGCAACATCGTTAATGTCGCAGCGGCAGTGCGTACAGAGGACGCGACGCGGCCCCGAGGGGAGCTGAAGGATCTCTACTTCGGCGAGGCGTTATTCGAGGCCTATCAGGGTAATTATTTCGATGCCATTTCAAGACTCGATACCGAATTGATACAGTATTATGGTCTTGACGAACCTAAGCTGAATTCGCTTTATTATCATATCGATAACGCCGAGTTTTCGGTCGGAGATTTCGAACTCTATTACCGCATGCATAACCGGGCCGGTCGTGCCATCACGGCGGTTATCGAGGGTAATGTCGAGGAGAAGGTCCGAAACGAGGCGATTTACCGTCTGGCCAGGATCTATTACCAGAAGCAGCAGCCACAGGACGCGCTGAGCACGATAGAAAAACTTGTCGGTGCCGTTCCGGAGCAACTCCGCTACGAAGAACCGTTCCTGCGTTCGCAGATCTATATGGAAAACGGCATGTATGCCAAAGCAATCGAGCTTCTCAAGGGTATCCAGAATGCCGAGGGTCTGGAGGCCTATGCCGGATACAACCTGGGCGTTGCATATTTTCTGTCCGGTATGGAAACGGAAGGTATCGCTCAGCTGGCCAGGGTCGGTCAGCTTGATTCTGCAGATGAGCGGATGCTGGCGATGCGTGACAAGGCCAATCTGGTACTCGGTTTTAAGTTGCTGAAGGCCGACAAGCCCGAGCAGGCCAAACAATATCTACAACGGGTACGCATTGAAGGGCCTTTTTCAAACAAGGCCCTGCTGGGTGTAGGCTGGGCGATGGCCGCTACTGAAATGTTTGACCGCGCCCTGGTACCATGGACAATGTTGTCGCAGCGGAATATCACCGACAAGACCGTGCAGGAAGTGTTGCTGGGTGTGCCCTATGCATACAAGAAACTTGATATCCACGGTCGGGCGGCCCTGCTATACGGTCAGGCGCTCGATGCCTATGGTAAAGAAATCAAGCGGCTTGATGCCTCCATTGCCAGTATTCGTGAAGGAAGGTTTCTTGAGGCGGTCATCCGCGAGGAACTGAAAACCGATAAGAACTGGCTGATTAATCTCCGCGCATTGCCTGATACACCGGAAACCTATTATCTCGCGCAGATGATGGCATCACATGATTTTCAGGAATCATTGAAGAACTATTACGATCTGACTGATCTGGATAAACGGTTGGCGCGTTGGGCTGATTATCTCGATGCCTATGAGGACATTATCCGGGTCCGACGTGCCTATTACGAACCGATGTTGACCGACATCGAGGCCCGTTTCCGGACGCTTGATTCAAAGATGAAACTACGGATCGAGCAACGGGAAACGCTGGAAAAAAGGTTGCAGAAGATGCTGGTATCACCGCGGCCGGATTTCCTCGCAACAGCGGACGAGCGCATATTGCTGCAACGGATCAGCACGCTTCGCCAGCGCCTGGACAAGCAGGGTGTTAGTGATGAGATGTTGCGTCATCGGCTTGACAGACTGCAAGGCATGATTACCTGGCCTATAGACATTGAATACTACGAACGCTTTGCCCATGCTGCTGAAAATCTGAGGCAACTTGATGACCATGTCGAGGAACTGAAAGGTATTTATGAGTCGTTTGTCCGCACCCGGCAGGCAGCTACCCAGAGTTACCGGGGCTATGATGAGTTGCTGCAGGGGCTGCGGATTAAGATAAAGGCCGCACAGGAAAAGGTCGATCAGCTGATAACTCGACAGGGGCATCTGATCAATGTGATGGCGATCAACGAGCTCGAGCTCCGCCACCAGCGACTGGAGGAATATGAGGTCAAGGCCCGTTTCGCGATGGCTGAAAGTTATGACCGCGCCACCAAAGAAAAGCAGAAACGGTATGAGGAGGAGATACGCCAGCGGCAGGAGCTGCAGGACATGAAGCAGTCGGGGCAGCCAGAGCAGAAAGCTGAGAGTGTTTCCCGGTGATGATGAAGCGGCTTAGCATTGTCGTGTTGAGCCTGCTTGCGGTGGCATGCGCCCATGTATCGAGACAGGATACAATTGCCCAGCTCGAAAGGATGCATATCGAACTTAAGGATGCTGATATCGAGGATGGTCTGGAAAAGGCCATGGAAAGCTACCGGCGGTTTCTGGAGGAGACCCCGACATCAGGCATGGCGCCCGATGCCATTCGTCGGCTTGCCGATCTCAAGCTTGAAAGTGAATTCGGAGCCGTTGTCTCCGGCGAACAGGCCGAGGTCACAACCAGGGCAGTGTCCGCCATTGTCACGGCGGACGGCGTGGAGGCTGGCACGGACTATGGTGGTGTTGTCGGCGGCGAGTCTGAAAAAGACTTCGAGAACAGGGCCAGTCATCTGCCAGAGAACGGGGGTGACGCCCAAGCGCAGCCATCGGGGGCCGAAGAGGCGATTGCCCTGTACAACCGTCTTCTTGATGAATATCCGGAGTACGGGGGCAAGGAGCAGGTACTGTACCAACTGGCGCGCGCCTATGATGAGGTAGGTGAAGTCGACAAGTCTATGCAGGTCATGACCCGTCTGGTTACCGAGTATCCGCAATCACACTATATGGATGAACTGCAATTCCGACGTGGTGAATATTTCTTTGTGCGCAAGAAATTTCTGGATGCCGAGGAGGCCTATGGCGAGGTCCTGACCCTGAGTGCCAAGTCCCTGTTCTATGAGCGGGCACTGTATAAGAAAGGGTGGTCGCTCTACAAGCAGGGTATGTATGAAGAGGCCCTGGGACAGTTCCTGGCCATGCTCGATTACAAGGTCTCGATAGGCTATGATTTCGACCAGACCGAGAATGATATCGAGGCACAGCGAGTCAGTGATACATTCCATGTTGTCAGTCTTAGCTTGTCCAATATGGGTGGCTCGGAATCGACGAAGGAGTATTTTCTCAAGTATGGGTCGCGTGTCTATGAGCACCGGGTCTACAAGGAGCTGGCGGAGTTTTATTTTGCCAAGCGCCGCTACAGTGATGCAGCCGCTTCATTCAATACATTTATAGAGGCCAATCCGTTTCATGAGAATTCGCCGCATTACAGCATGCGGGTGATTGAGATATACATGAAAGGTGGGTTCCCTCGCCTGGTGATTAAGGCCAAGCGGCAGTTTGCCTCGACCTATGGTCTGGATGCGGAGTACTGGAATCATTTTGATCAGGGAAAATATCCGCAGGTTCTGGGCTATTTGAAGACCAATATTGTCGATCTGGCCAATCACTATCACTCCTTGTACCAGAACAAGGAATTAGTCAAGGATAAGCCAACAAATTTTGCTGAGGCTGTTTACTGGTACCGCGAGTTTCTGAAATCATTTCCGCAGGATGATCAGTCTGCCGGAATCAATTATCAGCTGGCGGATTTGTTCCTCGAGAACAAAGACTTTGAAAAGGCTGCGATAGAATACGAGCACAGTGCTTACGATTATCCTGTCAATGAGAAGTCCCCAAAGGCCGCCTATGCAGCCGTCTATGCCTATCGTGAACATCTGAAAACGGCGCCTGACTCACAAATCGGCAATGTCAAACGGGAGATTATCCGTACCTCATTGCGACTGGTGGATACCTTCCCCGATTATGAGAAGGCGGTTACCGTCCTGGGCGCGGCTGCGGATGATCTGTACATGATGCATGATTATCCACTGGCCATTAAGGTCGGTCATCGCCTGGTTAATGAATATCCGGATGCAGACGTGAAAATACGGCGTGGAGCCTGGCTGGTTGTTGCCCATTCGTCCTATGAAAGCGCGTTGTTCGCGGATGCGGAGCTGGCCTATACCGAGGTGTTGAATCTGATGGAACCGGGTAACCAGGATCGTGCCAAGTTAGTGGAAAATCTGGCGGCATCGGTTTACAAGCAGGGTGAGCAGGCGAAGGAGAAAGAGCAGTACAGGGAGGCCGTCAGGCATTTCCTGCGTATTGCCGATGTCACTCCTGCTTCCGAGATCAGACCGGCGGCGGAATATGATGCTGCGGCCGTACTGATACAGATCATGGACCTGGAACAGGCGGTTACCGTGCTGTTGACATTCAGGGAGAACTACCCTGAACATAAGCTGCAAAAGGATGTCACGAAAAAGATTGCCTATGTATACAAGGAGATGGGCCGGTTTGTCCTGGCTGCTAATGAATATGAACGCGTTGCTGCCGAGAGCGAAGACAAGGAACTGATCAGGGCTGCCATATTGCAGGCGGCCGAACTTTATGAGAAGGCAGATGACAGTGACAACGCCCTGAGGATTTACCAGCGTTTCGTCAAGGAATTCCCCAAACCGCTCGAGTTTGTGCTGGAGACCTATTTCAAGATCGCGATGATTTACAAGGGCAGGAACGACATCGATCATTATCATGACACCCTGGCATATATCATCAAGGCCGATGCGAAGGCTGGTGATGAACGCACCGATAGGACACGTTATCTTGCCGCGCAATCCTCTCTGGTGCTTGTTGAACCTGACTTCAATGAGTTTCTTGCGCTCAAGCTGGTCAAGCCATTCAAGGACAGTCTGGGTAAGAAACAGAAAGGTATGAAGGCCTTGGTGAAAAAATTCAGTGAATTGCTGAACTACAAGGTCGCTGATGTGACCGCTGCCTCGACCTACCATCTTGCCGAGATCTATTATAACTTCAACCGTTCTTTGCTTGAGGCTGAAAAACCGGACAACCTCAGCGATGTGGAACTGGAAGAGTTCAACCTGATGGTTGAGGACCAGGCCTATCCGTTTGAGGAAAAGTCAATCAAGGTCCATGAAAAGAACGTTGAGCTTCTTGGTATCGGTGTCCATAGCCAGTGGATAGATAAAAGTATCGAAAAGCTGGCGGTGCTTATGCCGGCACGTTATGACAAGCCTGAAGAGAGTGTCGGTGCTGTCGTCCAGCTTAATGGCTTTGTTTATCTGTCACCTCGTTATGTACGTGATCAGGCGCAGCAATCGGAATCGGCGCAAGAGTCAGTAGCGGCCGCGGTTACTGCGGAGGAAGGCACGGCTTCAGCTGAAGGATCGCCGCCTGGGACGGATGATCAAGCAGATACGGGTAAAGAGTCAGCCGAATCTGGTGCCGTTGGATCTGCGGTGACGATACCTGGATCTGGCGAGGGGGTCGTCAACGTAGTTGGTAAGGCTGGGTCGATGGCGCCGGACGCTCGGGTCGGTAGCGGCTCAGACGTTAGTACTGAGCCTGAGGCCGGCATCCCGACTGATGAAGCTGCCAGTAAGGAGACCGTGACCGCTGCCGGTGTGGCTGAGGCGAAGGTATCGGATTCACAGGGTGGTGATACGCCAGGTGTTGAATCCGAGGGGCAAGAGGCGCCTGCTGCTGATGGTGCTGCGGCGGGAGAATCCGCCAACGCACCAGTGACCACGGGTGAATCGGCGCCGGTTTTGGAGGACGCGGGTACCGGGGGCAGCGAAACGCCGGTAACGGAGGAACCGGTCACGCCGGATGAGGTGCAGCCGACTCCGGCTGAGTCTGCCGGTGGTGGGTCAGGTGTTAAAACCGAGGGGCAAGAGACGCCAGCGCCTGATGGTACCGCAGTGGGAGAATCCGGTGAGGCTGAGGCGAAGGTATCGGATTCACAGGGTGGTGACACGCCAGGTGTTGAATCCGAGGGGCAAGAGGCGCCTGCTGCTGATGGTGCTGCGGCGGGAGAATCCGCCAACACACCAGTGACCACGGATGAATCGGTGCCGGTTTTGGAGGACGCGGGTACCGGGGGCAGCGAAACGCCGGTAACGGAGGAACCGGTCATGCCGGATGAGGTGCAGCCGACTCCGGCTGAGTCTGCCAGTGAGGATGAGTCTGCGAACGAGCTAAGTCTAAGTGATCCGCCAGTCCCCGATTCCACGCAGGATGATGGCAGCTATGATTCCGGGAAAAAATCGAGTGAGGAAACGGGGCAGGAGTCGCCTGAAATGGCCGATAACATCAACGACAATTGATATCGCGGGAGACGGGTCAGTGTTCAGGGAGCATGCATCTCCCTATGCGCTGCATATGTTATCCGGGATCTGGGTTTTCCTATATTTACGGGCAGAAATCTGGCCCGGGCCTGCACGGCTAATTCTAACACTGTGAATTAATGCACTTTTTTCGCATTCAGGGATCATGTCTGCTCATGATCTGACGATATATCTCATACTCAGGAGAGAGCCTTCCCATAGATAGGATGGTCCTCGGAGAAGGGCCGCCTCACATACGGGGCAGGAGCCACAATTTCGAAAGGGTTAATTTTTGGAGTCGAATGGACGGCTGTGGCTCGTATTTGCCTGAATTTATGCAGCCGGGTACCTCGACGAATTTGTCCACACAGGGCTCAACAAGCAAGGTACCAGGTGATGTCAACGGAACTACATTCACTCAAAAAGCGATTCGAACTGCTGGTGTTGTTCGCAGCCATCATGATGGCTACTGGTTGTGTTACCACCGGTGGGAATCGTGGTGGAGCCGGCTCCGAAGGTAGCGGTGCGATTGCAAGCGCAACCGGGTCTAAACAGGTTCACGGGCGGATCGAGATTAACGAGAATTCTGAGGTCGCGCCCGAATTAAGGGAGCAGTTTGATAGCGCGGTTGCGTTGCTTGAGGAAGGGAATTATCCCGAGGCGGTCGCCCTGTTCAGGAAGGTGGCAGGACAAACCAGCCGATTCTCTGCGCCGTATATTAATCTGGGGATTGCCTACTCTCATATGGGAGAGATGGAGAAGGCGGAGGAAAGCCTGCAAAAGGCTCTCGGTATTAATGGGCGGCATCCAGTGGCCTTGAATGAGCTGGGCGTTGTGTACCGCAAGAGCGGTCGCTACCAGGATGCGCAGGTCATGTATGAAACGGTTTTGTCAATGTACCCGGAGTTTCTGCCGGCGCTGAAGAATCTTGGCATCTTATGTGACATATATCTGCAGGATTTGGAGTGTGCCTACCGGGCCTATGACGAATATCTAAAAATCGCGCCCGGTGACGAGAAGGTAGAAATCTGGGTCGCTGATCTCAAGCGCAGGGTGTGAAGGATCTGAACCGGACTGGATGAGATGAATAAGAAGATTGTCAGAGTAATCTTGTTATTTCTGTTGGTCAGCGTCGCAATAACCGCAGGCGCTCAGGATGGGCCGAAAAACAAGGCAAAAAAAACGGATACCAAGATAAAGGAGTTATCCGGAATTTCAATCATGGGTGACGAGGAGGCGCCAAAATCCTTGTTCATTATCCCATGGAAAAGTTCGGATCTGGGAAATGAGGTCGACCTTTCCTCATGGTTGCTGAACGAGGAGATGCGCGCAGTTGATAAAGAAGTGTTTGAGAGAGAGCTTGATTTTTATTCTGCTGTAAACAAGCAGAAGTGATTTGTTGAACATGCAGTAACGAAAAATTTGGATGATAAAGAGGAGTCGATGATGACTGCAATACTTAGCTTTTTCCAGACGGGTGGGCTGTTTATGTACCCGATCCTGATCGTATTTATATGCGGTTTGGCAATAGCCATAGAGCGGTATATGAAACTGACGAAGGTGCAGAGTTCCAATCGCAGCATGTGGGACAAGCTGTATCCGGTCGTCGTTGAAGGTGATTTTGATACGGCGAGAGATATGACGGCGGAGGATGATTCGTCGATCAGTCGGCTACTGAATTCCGGTCTGGAAATGCAGGGCGCGGTCCGTCGCCGTGACGATATCGAGATCGCCATGGAAGAAACGATGATGGAGATTATCCCACAGCTGGAAAAGCGGACCCCTTACATCGCGCTGTTTTCCAACATTTCAACCCTGTTGGGTTTGCTCGGTACGATCATGGGATTGATCGAGGCATTTACTGCAGTGGCAAACGCAAATCCTGCCGAGAAGGCCGACCTATTGTCGGCCAGTATCTCCGTGGCGATGAATACCACGGCTTTCGGTCTGATGGCCGGTATTCCACTCCTTATTGTTTATGTTGTGATTACGGCTAAAACCGGCGAGATCGTTGATAGTCTGGAAATGGCATCTGTTCGGACGCTGACCTGCATAACCAAACTGGCCAAGCGCTACAGAGATGCCGCCACGGGGTCGGGTGCGGCGGCCGTAGCGACGGATCAGTAGGCACAGAAGGGTACCGACATATGTCGAGACGTGGTTTTAAACGGCAGCGTAAGGAACCGCCGGAACTAGATATTACAACCTTCCTTAATCTGATGGTTGTACTGGTACCGTTCCTGCTGATTACGGCGGTTTTTTCCCGGATTACGATTATGGAGCTGGATATCCCGGCTGGTAGTGGTGGGGCTTCTAATAAGCCCAAGACCGTTGTCGAGGTCATAGTTAGGGAAAAACGCCTGGAGATGGGTAATGGGCAGGGCGTGATCGCCAGGATAGCTAATGTTGATGGCAAGTACGATGTGGCGAAACTTTCGTCCTATCTTTTGAAGATTAAGAACAACTATCCTGAAAAGACCGATGCCACGATCCTGATCGAGCCGGATATTGAATATGATGCGATGGTGCTGGTGATGGATGCCGTCCGCAGCATAGAGATACCGCAGGGAGAGGAGCAGGCTGTGCAGAAGATGGCATTGTTTCCGGATATGTCCCTGGGGGATGCGCCATGAAAGAAACCCGTCGTATGAAGCGCATGGCGCGAAACCACAAAAGGAAATTGCCGGGACTTAATCTGACCTCGTTGATGGATGTGTTTACCATCCTCGTGTTTTTCCTGTTGGTGAACTCTTCAAACAGCGAGGTTCTGGAGCCGCCCAAGCAGATAACCCTGCCCAGTTCCGTTGTCGAGACTAAGCCCAAGGAGACGACGGTCATTGTTGTGTCCAAGGATGTGGTTACAGTACAGGGCGAAGCGGTGGTATCAATCGCCGATGTCATGGCCTCCAAGAGCGAGGCGATCATCCAGATAAGCGACAAGCTGAAAAGTGTCAGAAGCAACGTTATCGGTATCAGTACCAAGGCCATAGCGGAAAGCAATGAAGTGACGATCCTTTCTGACAAGAGCATACCCTTCAAGGTTCTCAGGAAAATCATGTCCAGCTGTACCTTCGCCGGATATGAGAAGGTGTCTTTGGCAGTAATCCAGAAGGCCAAGCAGGGATAAGTGGTGCTGTCTTGTTCAGACGTCTTGTTAATGACAGCGGTTACAGGTTGTGGACCGGTTGCAGGTCGGAAGGAATGTTAATCAGCGGTGACAGTTTATCATAGCTTATGAATACATCAGTTACACAGTTGGAAGAAAATTTTGATCTGGATATAGACAGATTTACTGCGCGCATCACAGCGCTCAGCTCTGAAATAGATCAGCTCAAAACCGAATTGTGTTCTATCGATGCCGATCTGGATGCGATCGCCGATGAGAGGCGGCAATACGAGGTCCTGGCTGGTGTCTGTGAGGGACTGGAAACGCTGGACGACATCGGGGCCAGGGATCTGTTCTGGTTCGGCCTCGCTCAGGGTGATCGGATCACTACCCATATCACCCAGGTGCGAGACAAGGTCTCGTTTTTCGAAAGTCGGATTGGCAAGGTGACTGGCCGACGGGATGCCCTCGCTGCTGATATATCGAGTAAAAGAGATGAGATCAGCTATCTCGAGCAGGAGATAGATAATCTCAGGGATCAGAAAGAGCAGGCCCAGCACTACTACGTCATTGAGCGAGAGATCAGGCCTCTGCCGTACCGCGTCGTGGTCATGCCATGGACAAAGAACGGTGAGGATGAAAGGAAGTTCCGCAAGATCATGCTGATTGCGCTGCTGATTGGCATCATTCTCGGCGGGTTAATCCCTTTATATAAGATACCAATTCCGGATCGAGCTGAAGTGGTCGAAATTCCCGAGCGTCTGGCAAAACTTGTCAAGAAGGAAATACCCAAGCCGAAGCCCAAACCCAAGCAGGAACAGGTGGAAAAACAGACTGAAAAGAAGAAGGAAGCGACCAAGGAAGAGCGTAAGGTGGCCAAGGAGAAGGTTAAGAACAAGGGTGTTCTAGCATTCAAGAACAATTTTGCCGATCTCCTTGACGATGCCTCACTGGACGATCTCGGCGCCAATGCCAATCTGAGCGATGCCGGTTCAACCGCAAGAAGGACGCAACGTTCGATTCTGACATCACAGGTTACCAGCAGTAGCGGCGGGGTAAGGACTTCATCGCTGAGTCGTAATGTAGCCGGTACCGGTGATCGGATAGAAGCCGTGGCCTTTTCACGCGTGGACAGTGCGATTGGTACTGCGGTGGCAGAAGACCGCCCGCTCAGTGACGGCCCGGGACCTTCGCGAACCGATGAAGAGATCCAGATCGTCTTTGACAAATACAAAGCATCACTGTACCGAATCTATAATCGTGAATTGCGTGTCAATCCTACCCTGCAGGGTAAGGTGGTTTTACGTATCACCATTGAACCGGATGGCAGCGTGTCATTGTGCAAGGTCGAGTCCACTGACATGGATGCGAAGAAGCTTCTGGTTGATATCGCGGCCCGAGTCAAACGGTTCAACTTTGGTGCCAAGGAAGGTGTTCCCGCCACAACCATTCTTTATCCAGTGGATTTCCTGCCTTCCTCCTAACGAGGGGCGAACAGGATTATCGTGGTTTATGGCCTGCATGACCAACATAATGATAAACATAAAGGAGTTGGTGTCGATCATCGGCGGCACGGCGATGATCATTTCGGCGTCTATTCTCTCATTATTGCTTATTGCAATGGCAAAGGTTGTCGCTCATGACCAGCCAAATTGTTGTGTATATGACATTAACTTATCAGCCACGCGGCGAACATATGTACAGATGCCGTTTGCAGGCGCCATGTTGCCGGGCGCGCATCCGTGTACTTCGATGCTGACGATCAATAATAACGGCCCGGGAATATCCGGGTCGTTATTATTGTATGCTATCGCATCAGCCATTTCTGGTTACGTAGCCGGGCATCTGCCCGGTTCCGGCTATTCTAAATACCATGAAATTTACTGTCGTGCGCAAGCCGTAGGCAAGCGCCGATGAAGATTTACCTGAAGAAACCGGTTGCACTGGCGTCGGCGTTGTCGGCTGCGGTTTGTCGACTGTGGGGGATGGTGTCTTTAGCCGTTTGTGATCGTGAACCGCACCATCAGCCACCGAGGAGACCGCATCATCGTCAGGTTGGCACCGGTTGTCCTGGCTGGCGCGGTCTGATTCTGGTCCTTCTCCTGAGTATTTCCACTACTGCTCATGCCGGTATGTTTTGTACGGATTCCCCATTTAATGGTGTCGTTGACGGCTCGATCGATTACACAACGACCATTCCATCTATTTCCAGCTTTCCGACCCAGATCACAGTCGATACGGATTGCACGTTCCAGAACTTTACCGCTGATAATCCACTGACGGTAACTATCAATTTCCAGACCAATGACCCGTCGATCTATCTGATCATTTTCGATAATGTAGTTTTTACCGGTAACATGGCCTGTTCCAATATTGAACATAAGATATGGTTTTCGAACGGTTCGGATTACGGTTCCAATAACAGCTGCCAGGATTTATTTATCCCGGTTGAAACGATTTCCAAACAGGTTCCGGCCGGCAAGACCACGGTGGGTATAGGTGAAACGTTCACTTATACCCTCACTCTGCCGTCGATGCAGTTTCCGGTGGGTGATCCGTCACCGAATGATTTATACACGGTGATCCTCGGCGATGATCTGACGGCGACCGGTGCCGATCTGACCTATGTGGGGATCAATGCTTACTATAAGGGGACACTGGCTCCGGTGACCCTGGTCCCTGAAGATGGTAGCAGCGCGGACCAGAAATGTGGTGTCTGGTCACCTAAGAACTTGTGTTACAAACCGATCCCGCTGATTTCGGCCGGTGAGCAGATCGTCGTGGAAATTACTGTCTCCGTCGATGACGCAGTGGCCAATACTCCGGGTACCGTATTCGTCAACACGGCCAAGTGGTGGTTCGGTCGAGAAATCGATATCAATGGCGATGGGGTTATCACTCCGCAAGAGTTGTTTACCCCGCTGCCAGGCGAGTGGGGGGTCAGTCCGCCTCTGACCATTGCCGAACCCAGTCTCGTGGTGTCGAAGACCAGTCCTGATACTGCGCTGAATCTGGGTATTCCGGCCAATTTTACCATTGATGTCCGGAACAACGGTGGCAGTGGCGCCTGGAACGCTGCAATCGTTGATCGCCTGCCCGACGGTCCGACGGCGGGGATGTGCGATTATGACCCGACCAGCGGGCCGGGCGTAACGGCGCAAATTTTCGCCGCTGACGGTGTCACGCCGGTCACAGGTCCGTTGTTGCAAGGAGTTGATTACACCGTCAGCTATAGTGGCGCGCCGACCTGCGAACTGACATTGAACATGTTAACGGCAGGGGCCGTTATTGGACCGAGCGAGCGCCTGATCATCACCTATCAATCGCAGTTGGATGCCGATACCACCGCCGACGGTGCTGCACTGACCAATGTTGCCGGAGCCACGCAATGGTATAGTGCCGACGGCGCCTACCCGCGCCAGAGTTTCAGTAACGTACTGACCGATGGCAGTCAGGCGGTGAATGATTTCCAGGATGCCTATACCATCACTACCGGCCTGTCCGGATATTATTTTCAGAAGACGGTACGTAATCTGACCAGTGGTCAGAATCCGGCTACTACCGCTGCGCCGGCGGATACGCTGAGTTATCGTTTACGTATATTTAATGTCGATCAAACGATCGATAATATTACCATCACCGATACCCTCGATCCGACCTGGTTCGATACCTCTACATTTTCGATCGTCACCTTGCCGGTCGGTTCCACTTTCAGCTTTGACTCCGTCAGCGGGGTATTACAGGTATTTGGCAATGGCACTCCGCTGAATGTTAGTGCTGGTAATGAGTTGCTGGTTGATTTCAACATCAAGCTGCGTAGCCCTATGGCGAATGGCATTGTTGTCTCCAATCAGGCTACATTCGCTGCCAACGGACCGTTGCTTGCCAGCAGCGATGATCCCTACGTTAATGGTATAGCCGCGCCCGGAGATCCCGCCGATGCCACCGATATCGTCATCCAGGCGCCGGGTCCGCTGAGCAAGACCGCCACTCAGGCGACAGCCACGATCGGTGACAGGTTCACCTATACTATATCGGTTCCGGCGACACCGGTCGACGTGCCCTTGTACGATGTACGCATCGTCGACGATCTCAGTACCGCCGCTGCCGATATCAGCTTTGTCAATGCCGCGGTTGTATCGGGAGGTAGTTGGACGATCAGTAATACCGGTACGGCCACATCCGTGGTTATCGAGGATACCGTTACCGGTATCGATATCCCTGCCAACGGCCAGGCGGTGATAGAGATAACGGTCGAGTTGCAGAATACCAGCGTTAACCAGAGCGGGCTGAACTTCAGCAACAGCGCCGCCTTCACCTATAACCGCTCCGATGGCGCCACTGCCACCCAGACCAGTGGTCAGGCCGGCGTTAGTGCGGCCATGTCTGTTGTCGAACCCGGCATTACCTCTATTACCAAAACAGCGGATAATACCGCGCCCGTTGCCGGAGAGACTGTGCGGTATACGGTTACGCTGACAGCCGGTTCTGGCGCTGGTTATTCCGATGTATTTGACGTCATGATCAGCGATAGTCTGGATATAGGCCTTGTCTACGCCGGCAATCCCAGCGTATCCGTGGGAACCGGTGTCGGTGCGGATAACAGTATCGGCGCACCGGATATCAGCGGTGATGGTATCGCTACGCCGCAGACCCTGCTGTGGTCGCTGACCAGCAATAGCGTAACGGATATCGATATCAGTGCCGGCGACACGATAACGATAGCCTATGATGTCCAGGTGCTCAATGATGTGCTTGCCAATCAGACGCTTAATAACAGCGTCGAGGTTGGTTGGAACAGTAATGACGGTGTGACCAGCGCTGAACGTGATGGCCGCGACGGCATCGGTGGGCTGAATGACTACGTAAGTACCCCGGTCGTCGCATCGGTTACCACGCCGGACAGTATCGCCACGATAGTCAAGACACGCACAAATGACACCTTTGGCAGCACCGATGACGATGTTCGGGTGGGTGATATCGTCGAATACACGCTGACATTGTCTCTGTCCGAAGGCACATTCGGAAATATGCAGTTGGTGGATACGCTGCCACAGGGCCTGGACTTTGTTGAAATTGTCAGCATCAACGGCAATACCGGTCCGGCTCCCTATACTGCGGTTGCGCCGTTTGTTCATGCGGATATTGCGTCATCATCCGTGACGGAAACGGGCGACCCGATGCTGGGGGCAACTACCGTGACCTGGGATGTCGGTACAGTCACCAATACTCCGAATGACGGATTGAGTGACGACTTCGTTATCATCTACCGTGCCAGGGTACCGGACAGCGTGTTCGCCCACGGCAGTCTGAATGTGCCGCTGAATAATACCGTGGATGTGAACTACGATACCGCAACTGGCAATGTCCAGATACAGGACCCCACTACGACTATTACCGTCCGGCAGCCGGAATTGACGGTTAGCAAGACGGCTCAGCCATCCGGCGGCGATATCTTTATCGATGCCAATGAAATAGTCAGATACACAATAGATGTTACTAACAATGGTACCGCACCAGCCTATGACCTGCTGTTGCAGGACACCATACCCGTGGGTCTGCGTAAAGGGACTGCTTCGGTTACGATGGTCAGCACCACGTTGGCAGGTATCGTTGTTGCGGATGTAACACCTGTCTATGATTCGGGGACCGGCGTGGTGGACTGGAATTTTGATACCGGTATTGCTGATGCCTATACCATCCAGCCCGGTCAGACACTTTCAGTAGTATATGATGTGCAGGCCGATAGCGTAATCAGCCGGGGACAGGTATTGAGCAATAGTGTCCAGGGTGTTAGCTATAGCTCATTTGATGATGAAGCCGTACCGACCATGGGTAGTGTCGCGGGTGTGGCGGAACTCTATGGTCCTACCAATACCGCTGTTACCTCGCTGTTTACCAGTTCACCACCGACAAAGACGCTGGTCTCACCGTCGTCTGCAGAAGCGACTATCGGTGAGGAACCGGCCTATCGCGTGACGGTGCCAGGGACGTTAAGCAGCAGTACCCTGTACGACCTGCATATCACCGATGTTCTGGATGGTAATCTGGAGTTGCTTGGCGCCACCGTCAGTGGCGGTATCGGTATAACAGACAACAGTACCGCAACGACGCTGGATATCACAGTGTCCGAGATTCCCGCCAATACCCAGGTGGTGATCGATCTGAATACACGACTGCGTAACGTTCAAGCCGCGCAGCAGTCCGTTACCGTCAACAATACTGTTGCCTACGACTACACCTATTCGCCGGGAGGTACGACGGTTCCGACCCTGGTCAGTACAGGTGCCGTCACCTTCAATATTGTCGAACCGGATATTGCAGCCATTGTTAAAAGCGTTGACAATCCGACCCCCAGCGCCGGTGAGATCATTCGCTATAGTATCGATCTGACGGCTGCCGCAGGTATCGATGCTACGGATGTCTTTGATATCGCGATCACTGACACCCTTGATCCGGGCCTGGTGTATACCGGTAACCCGACTGTGACGCTCAGCAGCGGGGTCGGCAGTGACAATTTTATTGGCGCTCCAGTAGTCAGTGGTGATGGTATAACCGTGCCGCAAACCCTGCTGTGGAGCCTGGCGAACGCTAATGCCGATATCGATATCTCAGAGGGTTCGGTCGTTACCGTCTCCTATGATGTTCGTGTGCTTGACAGCGTGCTGGCCGGTGAAGTCCTCGCCAACAGCGTGGAGGCACGCTGGACCGGTCTGGATGGTGTGAGTGCCTTTGAGCGCGATGGCAGCGATGGTACCGGACTGCTCAATGATTACATCACCACGGCACCGCCGGTGGCGGTGACTACACCGGCCATAAATGCCACTCTTGTCAAAACACGAAGCAACGATACCTTTGGCAGTAGCGATAACAGTGTCCGTATTGGTGATATTGTTGAATACACCTTGACGATGTCGCTGGCGGAGGGTACCGCGGGCAACGTGCAACTGGTGGATACACTGCCACAGGGACTCGATTTTGCCGGTATTGTCAGTATTAACGGTGATACCGGACCCGCACCCTTTACCGCTGTAGCACCTTTTGTCCATGACGACATTCTCGCCACCGATGTGACAACGGCGGGTGATCCGACTGTCGGCCCGACCACGGTGACCTGGAACATAGGGAATGTGACGAATCAGCCCGTGGATAATATGAGTAATGATTTCGTCATCATTTATCGTGCCCGGGTGCTGGATAATGTACATCCTCAGCTCAACACGATAAATCTGAACAATTCTGTCACCCTGAGCTATGCTGCCGCAGCGGGTACGGTCACGTACACTACCGGGGCCGGGGTGACACTGCTGCAACCGGCGCTTGTGATAAGCAAGAGCGCAGCCCCTGCAGGTGGTGACACGGTCATCGCTGCCGGTGAACTGGTGACCTATACCGTTGATATCACCAATAATGGTACCGCGCCGGCCTATGATCCGGTTGTGCAGGATATCATCCCGGACGGTATGCGCTACGGCACCGCGACCATCACGGTGGTGAATACGATGCTGGGTGGCGTGGCCGTCAGTGATGTCATTCCTGTATATGATCCGGCAAGCGGCGTTGCCGTCTGGGATTTTGATACCGGAGTCGCCGATGCCTATACCATACAGCCAGGCCAGACATTGTCCATCGTCTATCAGGTCCAGGCTGAAGACACGCTGGGAACAGATCTGAGCTTGAGCAATCAGGCACAGGTACAGACTTACTCTTCATTCGACAACAATGCCGTGCCATCACTGGGTACTGTTAGCGGTACTGCCGAGGTGTATGGTCCCAGCAATACAGCAGTGGTTACCCTGACATCACCTGTCCCGGCCAGCCCGGCCAAGCAGAATACGGTCAGCAGCGCCGCTGTCGGCGACCAGTTCAGTTATCGTATTATTGTTCCGGCTACCCCTCAGCCTGCGGCTCTGTATGACGTGCGAATACTTGATGACCTGTCGAGCACAGCCGCCGATCTTTCCTTTGTTTCTGTCAACAGGATTTCCGGGACCATGCCCTGGACACCGGTAAACACCGGTACGGCCACAAACCTGGTGATCGAGGATACATCGAATGGTATCGATATTCCTGCGGGGACACAGGTTGAGATTGAAATTACCGTATTACTGAATGATACAGCCACTAATGTGTCGGGCCTGCTGTTCAATAACAGTGCTACCTATACGTTTGACCGTTACGATAATGATGCAACTCCCCAAAACAGCAATCTGACCGCTACGACGGCCGATATGGTCATTGTTGGTCCGGATACGTTGACCCTGGAGAAGAGTGGTCCGGCAACGATGCGTGCCGGTCTTCCGGGTACGTTTACGCTGGATATCCATAATGCCGGTACCGCAACCGCCTATGATGCAACGATTATTGATGTGATACCGGATCCTGTGCCGGGCGGTATGTGTAATACGGCACCTGCCGGTATCGGTGCCCAGTTATACCAGGCGGACGGCGTGACTCCGGTGGGTGCGGCGCTGGTGCAGAACGTCGACTTTAGTACCAGTTTTACCAAGGGTACATCCGACTGTACGTTGGTCTTCACGATGAAGACTCCGGCTGCCGCTATCCCGCCCGACAATCACTTGATCATCAATTACGACCTGGAACTGGATCTGGACTCGCTGAATAACGTTTCACTTACCAACAAGTCCGCAGTGACGGAGTGGTTCAGCGGTGATACGTCCGGAACAGGGGCCAGTGGCCAGATTCGTACCTACACTCGAACCTTGACGGACGGCAGCGTGGCCACGCTCGATCACGAGGATGCCCATACCGTGATTACCGATTCGCCGATCATCCAGTTTCAGAAATATGTGATCAATACAACAACCGGGCAGGATCCTGGCAGCAATGCTGTGCCGGGAGATACACTGCGCTACCGGATCGTTGCCACCAATGTCAGTATGGTCAATGTACCCAATTTTTCCATTATAGATGATCTGGACCAACTGAATGGTATTCCCGCATTCGTTCCGGGTAGTTTGACCCTTGTCAGCGTACCGGTTGGTGCAGATGTTTCTGCCACGGATCCTTACGGTGGGGTCAATGGCACGGGACAGGTGGATGTTCGCAATCTGTCGCTGGGCGTGGCTGGCGGTGGCAATGATACGGTCAGTGTCGAGTTTGAAGTCATACTGGCACCTGTCATCGACAGTGGTACCGTTGTATTGAACCAATCTTTTCTGCAGGTACTCAATCTCCCGCCGCAGCCAAGTGACGATCCAGTCGTCAACGGTGTCGATGATCCGAATGTGATCGGTGATGAGGACCCGACCCAGACGCTGATTGATTCGGCGCCGCTGTTCCAGGTCGACAAGATCTCTGATGATCTGAGTGGCTCAACGAATGTGCTTCTGCCGGGTGATACCCTGCGTTATACCATCAGCGTAAAGAATATTGGTGACGAGAATGCGGTCAATACCGTGTTGCAGGATACGATACCGGCTAATACGACCTATATTGCCTCGACGACGACACTGAATGGCAACGCGGTAGCCGATCCAACACCCGGCATATCAGCTGTTGAGGGCGGTCTGGTGATTAATGCCGTAGAGGACAGCACGGCCGGCTTTATGCGTGCAGATGCCACTGTCACCAGTACTAATGTGGCGACAATCACCTTTGATGTTCAGGTCGATTCCGCTGTCATCAATGGCACGGTCATAGCCAATCAGGCAACTGTCGATGCTGAGGGCGCCGGTGTCAGTGGCCCTGTTGCCCAGCAGCTTTCCGATGATCCGGCCACTGCTACAGTCAACGACCCGACCCGCGATATCGTTGGCAGTCTGCCGTTGGTGGATGCGCAGAAGACTGTTGCGTTGAGTATTGATAACGGTACGTCCGGAGTTGTCGACCCCGGTGATGTTTTACGTTATACGATAACAATCGGCAATTATGGTGCGGTAGAGGCTACGGGTGTCACACTCGTCGACGCGGTACCGAGCAATACCACTTATGTAGCCGATTCCGTTGTCCTGAATGGTCAGTCGGTCGGTCAGCCTGATGGCGGGGTCTCGCCGCTGGCAGCGGGTATTGCCGTCAATTCGTCTGATCAGATACCGCCGGTGCCGGGAACGTTGTCGGCAGGCGGAGAAGCCGTGATTACCTTTGATGTTCAGGTCGATGCAGCAACGCCTTCCGGCACGATTATCAGTAATCAGGGCGTTGTTTCCAGTAATGAGCTTCCGGCTGAATCTACCGATGCGGACGGCCTGGATGCCAACGGCGACCAGCCTACGCTGATCACGGTTGGTAATGCACAACAGCTGATGGTTACCAAGGATGTGTCGGTTGTAGGCGGCGGCCCGGTGCTGGGCGGGGTCCAGCTTGAGTATGTCGTCAGGGTAACAAACATCGGCACGGTCGATGCGACGGATGTTGTGATAGAGGACAACCTGGATCCGGCGCAAATGACCTATGTCAGTGGTTCGGCGTTACTGAACGGTCTGCCGGCCGGAATTTCAGACAGCTCGCTGCCAATGCTTACGGCCGATTATGGTAATACCTACGGAGCGTTACAGCCCGGGCAGTTTGCCGAATTCCGTTTCCGGGTTGTGCTGGATCCGGGGCTGGTCATCGGCCAGACCGTCACCAATACCGCCCAGAGCTACTGGAACGCCATGACGCAGACAGCATCGGCCAGTGTCTCGATCGATATCGGGGCCATGCCGGGTGTCGCCAATCTCAATGGCCGAGTCTGGCATGACAGTAATTTCGATGATATGACAGATAGCGGCGAAACCAGGCTGGAAAACTGGGCGGTTGAGGTCTATTTCAGGGGGAACCTGCTGGGCACCGTATTTACCGATGTCAATGGTGAATATCATATCGATGGTCTAATGCCCAGTTATCTGGGTAGCGATCGTTATGAGTTACGCTTCGTTGCACCGGGTGCCGGAAGCAATAGCGCGAGTCTGGGTGAGGCGTCATCGGTGTTTACCAATACCTTGCAAAGTATAACCGATATCATCGTTTATCCGGGTACTACCCTGCAGGATCTTAATCTGCCGCTTGATCCCGATGGCGTGATCTATGATTCCGTTGTTCGTGTACCGGTTGCCGGTGCCACGGTAACCATGCTGCAGGCCTCCTCGGGAACGGTGTTGCCGGCGGCCTGTTTTGATGACCCGGCGCAACAGGGACAGGTGACACTGATAAACGGCTTTTACAAATTTGACCTGAATT
>Ga0210101_1000154_pt1 | contig 24254 bp, 24 predicted proteins | sample Muzzi_PWC_D1_FD_185534 | JGI IMG/M metagenome (GOLD analysis project Ga0210101, IMG submission 185534) | Wetland microbial communities from San Francisco Bay, California, USA, that impact long-term carbon sequestration - Muzzi_PWC_D1 (SPAdes) | ecosystem: Environmental > Aquatic > Marine >... | reverse complement strand
ACCTTCAAGGTGAAGCCTCCTGAGTTGGGAAATGGGTCTCGACAACCACATTTTCCCCGCTCAGGAGGCGGAAAAGCGCCGCTCAGGCTTGCTCAAGCGGCGACGCTTGGCGCATGATCTGGGCTAGCTGTGCGCGATAGGTGCCATCGTCCTGAGCAAGGCGCTCGCGTGCTTGAGCCGCATCGAAGCCTGCGAGGCGACCTTGATCGAAATCGAATAACTCATCGTCGGTGAGCGGCATCGAAGCGACGTTAAGAGCGTCGGAGGACGGAATCGCTCGGAGGCCGCTTGCTGTCGTGATCCAACGACGCGATTCTGTGGCTCAGCGTGATGCGAGAAATCGCAGGCCAAGCAGCGCCAGCCCGCCGTAGACGATCACCTTCGCCGCGATGTCCTGAGCGGTTGCCGTAGAGGCTCCGCCCAGAGTGGCGACGAGCATCACCGAGAGGCCGACGAGAGCAACCAGGAGAACGGCGATGATGATCCAGCGACCGCCCGCCATGAGGCCGTTCCAGGCATCCATCGGGGTGGGGTTACGGGTAGAGCGGGAATAGATGCTTGAGTCAGGTGTAGCGCCAGGAAAGGGCTGGCTCTCTGGTGGCGGCGGTGTCCAGCTTGAGGAACGTCGATGCTCCGTCCACTGCTCGCCGTCCCACCAGCGCGAGCCGCTTCGCATCTCCGGGTCTGGATACCAACCGGCTGGCGGGGTCGTCATCCCCACTCTCCGTTTCCGGGGCAGCCCGCGTCTCCCGCCTCGCCACACTTGAAGGTCAATTCCCCATCGAATTCGCGGTCGATCTCGAACCAGTTGCCGCTCTTGGAGCCAACGGAGATCGAGAAGTATTCGAGTCCGGTTTCTTTCACTTCGAGACTCGACGGCAGGGTCGGCTCGATCTGGCGCAGCTTGGCCGGGGTCGCGCCTTCGTATGAGCCGCGATGATCGACCGCGTACGTCTCCAAGGCAACCTGCGCCAAGTGCATCTGCTCCTTGGCCAAGGCGTCTGCTTCTACGTGAGCAGCTTCGGCGGTCGCAGCCGCAACCGCGTCGGCTCCGCCGGTCAGGGCATTCAGCCGGTGCCGTGCCTTTGCCACCGCGTGATCTGCATCTAGCCAGAGTTCCTGCGTGTCCCCTTCCCCGCAGAATTCTTCCGCTTCAACGATGCATTCGTTCCATTCGCTCGACGCTTCTGCGTAGGAGTCCATCGCTTCCCCAAGGGCAAGGGCTACCGGCTGGCAGGGAGCTTCGGGATTCGCCGCCGCTAGCCGGTGATAGGTGGCATTCGCGTCACCGACTTCGCGGGCGTAGTCACTCTGTACGACGCCAACGTCAAGATGGCTGCGGAGGTCTTCGATTGAGGTGAAGACCGGCTGCGTCTGGCGTCGGCAATTCTCATAGGCCGCCGTTGAGTCGCCTCCGGCCATCGAAAACGCGAGGGCAGCGCCAGCGGCAAGCAGGACCGCTACTACCACGCCCCCGAAAAGCAACCGCCTCCGATTGCCGGTGCCGCCGGAATCGGCAGAAGACGACTCGCGCGGATGACCGCCAGGGACCGATTCGGCTCCCGGCGGCGGCTGACTTGCGCCTGCTCTCGCCCCGCCCTTTCGCACTTGCTCGGTCCAGCGCGTCCCATCCCACCAACGCAGGCCCGACAATTCCTCCGGGTCGGGATACCAACCGGGGGGCGGCGATTGGGGTGGGGGCGTTGAAGGTCCCAACGTCGATGTCCTTTCGGGGGTCTCCTATAGGTGCGGAGCAGGTATCGGCAGGAACACGCTCAGGCTGTAGAGCTACATCGTCCCGCCTGAAACGGTCGCTGCCGTGGCGCAGCCTGATCGTGTCCTACAGGGTCTCGGAAGGGCGCTCCACGACGCCCGCGAGAAGCGCGGTCTGACGCAGGAAGCGTTGGGCCTTGAGACCGGCGTGCATCGCAACTACATCGGCGGCATCGAGCGCGGGGAGCGAAGCCCCAGCGTCGCCGCAATCGTGACGTTGGCGGATGCCCTCGATGTCTCGCTTGTCGATCTCTTTCGACAGGCTGAGAGCACCGTCACCTGACCTCCGGATTCTGACCGACGCCGGACTTACTATTCGTAAGTATGAATATGTTTCGCGACTTCGAGCGGGACTTGGAGTCTCGGGAAGTGTCGCAGGCGCGCCGAAGGGACCATCTGCGGGTGCTGGGGCAACTCGCTGACTTTCTTGCGCCTGCTTCCCTTTCGGACGCCAGAGCCGACGATCTAACCTCCTATCTCGCGCAGCGGGCTGAGGCCGGCTACGCACCCAACACGCTGAGGAAAGAAAGACAGATGGCATTGTCATTCTTTACATGGGCGCATCAAACGAGGCGAATTAGCGCGGAAACTCTTATGTCCGTCCAGTCCGCTGTTGCGCCTCCGGGCGCGACAAGTCGCAGCAGGCCGAAAACCTACTCGGCCAAGGAGTTGCGATTTTTCCGTGAGGTCATAAACGCACGGTGGCCGTTGATGGATGGCGTACGGGCGCGAAAGTTTGTGCGGCGGTGGAGAAACGGTGACACCCCATACGCACGAATCCGCAAGCACGCGATTCGCTTGCAACTCGACGCTGTGATTTCTCTGGCGCTTCACGGCGGTTTGCAGCGTAGAGAGATCCTTGCGCTGCACCTTGACGACATGCACCACGACAACGCCTACCTTGTTGTCTGGCGGGATGAGCGCTGGAAAAGTCAACACCGAGAGGTTCCCTACACCGACGGTGGCCGCGCTGCCGTTAAGGCGTGGCTCGACTTCCGCGCGCAAATGGGAGTCGAGCATGGGTGTCCCTGGCTGAATCTTTGGGCGGCGAGGTCTGCCCGTGAGCCGATTCAGCCCGGCAGCTTCGCCAAGCTGCTCTCGACCTACGTTGCACCAAGCCTGAGCTACCGCCGACTTCGCCAGACCTGCGGGGTCGGCTGGCTTAAAGCGGGAATGACGCTCTGGGAGGCACAACGGCTCCTTGGCCACGCGACGCTCAAGGACACGCTTCCTTACGGGGAAGCGGTGAAGGCGGACCTTCAGCGGCAAGTGGAGCGGCGCGAAGGGCCGTTCTCCGGGCTGGTCACACCCTTGGCCTAGCCGTCATTCCCCGCATTGGTCGCAGCAGGGCGCTCGCATGCGGACTATCGCGGGGCCGAAATCGCCGTCGAAATCGCCGCTTTCGCCGCAGTTTGGCTCGAACTGCGTCGTTGGCGGAGACGATTCGTATATTAGGGAGTAATGGTCAACTACGGTCAGAATCACCATCGTAGACTGACCATCCGCCCCTGCGCGCTAAAGCGACGAGAAGGGGGAAGACGGATCGGGTGCGGCAATGGGTAAGTCGGGCCGCATCCGAAAGCGGCGTCGTCGCCCGTTGAGCCGGTCGCAGGCAGAACGGCTTTCCCGCCGCGAGCGCGAAGCCGGTCTGCGCCCGGAGGATCGGCGTGATCGAACTGCCGAGCTACCAACGCCTCTCAGGAAGGCCGCTAGCGAACAGCGTGCCAAAAAACGAAAGCAGGGCTGAATCTTGGCCGCTTTGGGCTGGATCAGCGAAGGCCGTGATTGCGGTGGGCCTCGCCGAAAGGCAAAACACCGCCCCGACTGCACCCATTCGGGACACAACCGTCAGACGGGGGGTCTACATCCCAGATTTTGTCCCGTCGCAGCCCACTACGGTGGGGGCAGGCGGAGTCGAGGCCGTGAGGACGGCTGCGCGGTAAAGCTGCACCTGGGCGCGCTTGAGACTCCGTGCCGATGGTCGGCCAGCGCACTGCTCTCCTGCCAAGAGGGCAGTACGCCGTCTGGCAGCGACGGTCGGCGCTGCGTGCTGCCGCGTGAGCAGGTGGAGGCGCAGTGACCGTTCCCGTCATCCGGCTCGACAGCGAGAGCGTCGAGGCGGTTGCCCGCCGCGTCGTGGAGCTACTGGGCAGCGAGGAAGGCAGCGAGGAAGGCAGCGAGGAATGGATCGACGCCGCTGAGGTCGCTCGACGGTTCAGCCTCTCTCGGGACTACGTGTACGAACACGCTGACGACCTTGGTGCCGTGAGGTTGGGGGATGGCCCCAAGGGGCGGCTTCGGTTCTGCCCCGGCAAGGTAGCTGAGGCGTTGGGTGGTTCGTCAGAGCCCAAGCCTCAACCTAAACGAGCGCCCGTTCGTCCCGTTCGTAGGGGGCGCGGAGTAACACTCTTATCTATCCGGGGTGAGTCACCATGACGGCGTTAAGCCATACTATTACTGTTGGACGGATAGGCAGGTTGTGACGGGTGGGAAAGTGTGTACCGTGGCCCGGTAAGCGGATTGCGTGGAAGACAGCGCAACCTGAGAGAAGCGGCCCCCGGCGGCGGTGCAACGCCAACCGGGGACCTGACCACAAGGAGGCAACGCTCCCTATGGCTACCACCGATCCTACGGGCGACGGTCCCGTCATTGCTCTTTCGGTCCCGACCGACGACGCGGCGTTCCTGCGCAGCGTCTTTGAGATGGCTCGCAGCGGCATTCGCGACGAGCTGGCCGAATACCCCGACGAGTTGCGCGAGCCGCTGCGGCTGCATCGCGAGGAAGCCGTCTACGACGCGTTGCTTGCGGCGCTCGATAGCGGCTCGCTGGTCGTCAGTGGCGATCTGCGCTGCGTACTGGCGGACCTCGCCGAGACCATCGACAGGGCAAACGAGTACGCGCGAGTTGTCGCCGAGCACGCGGCGATGCTCGGCTTGCGAAAGCAGGTCTGCGAGGGGGTGAAGCGATGAACCCCGTTGCGACGCAATTCGGAACGAACCTGCGCTACTGCCGTCGCAAAGCCGATCTCTCGCAGGAAGAGCTTGGCTTTGCTGCTGGGCTGCATAGGACCGAGATCGGGCTGCTTGAGCGGGGCGAGAGGGTGCCTCGCATCGACACCCTGGTCAAGGTCGCTGCGGGGGTGACGGTGCCGCCCGGCGAACTGCTCGACGGCATCGAGTGGAAATCGGGCACCGTTATCCGGGGCGGCTTCAGCGTCGCTCATATCGAGGGTGGCCGCTGATGGCGCGCAAGGCGACGGGCGGCGTCATCGAGCCGAAGGGCGGGCGGGGGTGGGCGATCCGCTTTCGGGCCTACGGGAAGCGACGGTCGGTCACGCTCGGCACGACTGAGGAAGGCTGGAACCGCCAGAAAGCAGAAGCGGAGTTGCGGCACGTCCTGGCGGACGTGGAGCGCGGCATCTGGCAGCCTCACCGACCGGCGACGGTCGAGGCTCCCGCCGACATGCCCACCTTCCACGCCTTCGCGTCCGAGTGGATGGCGGCGCGGCGGCCAGAGCTTCGCCCCCGGACCATCAGCGACTACGAATGGGCGCTCAGCCACCACCTGCTGCCCTTCTTCAAGGATCACCTTCTGCCGGAAATCACGGTCGCCGAAGTGGACCGCTACAAGCAGGCGAAGGTGCGGCAGGGGAAGCTCGCGCCCCAACAGATCAACAAGACGCTCAAGCGGCTCTCTCAGATTCTCGACCTCGCCGTCGATTACGGGCACCTGCCAAGCAACCCGGCGGCGTCGAAAGGCGGGCGGCGGCGGGTCAAGGAGACGCCGCCGTCGCGGACGTGGGTCCAGCCTGAGCAGTTGATGGCGCTACTCGACGCCGCGCCCAAGCGGCACCGGGCGATCCTTGCGACCCTGGCCGGGGCGGGATTGCGGGTAGGGGAGTTGTGTGCGCTCGACTGGCGCGATATCGACCTTCCCACCGGCACGTTGATCGTGCGGGTCTCCAAGACGCCGACCGGGCGGCGAGAGGTCGATCTGCCGTCCGGCCTGGTCACGGAGCTATGGACCCTGGCGGCGACCGGCGAGCGCACCGGCCCGGACGATCCGGTCTTCATCGGCAGGCGCGGCAACCGGCAGACCTCCGACAACGTGGGGCGGCGACTCAAGTCGGCGATCAAGGGTGCGAACCCCGAGCTTGAACGGCTGGGTATCGCCCCCATCAGCGAGCGTGTGTCGCCGCACTCGCTGCGGCGCACTTATGCCTCGCTGCGCTTCGCCTGCGGCGACGATCCCGTCTACGTGGCCGAGCAGGGCGGCTGGGCGGACCCGGCCTTTCCGATCAAGGTCTATGCGAAGGCGGTCAGGCGGCGCGAGAAGCTGTCCGGCGCTCACCGCGAAGCCTTCGACGCGGCACTCGATTGGGCAGCAATGGGCAGCGGAGCCGACGCCGACCCGGCCCGAGCCTCTAACCTGGTAGGCAACACGGTCGAGGAAACGGCTGTCTAGAGCCGAATCCGAGACTTGCGCCCCTGTAGCTCAGTTGGTTAGAGCGGCGGCCTTTTAAGCCGCGCGGCGCGGGTTCGAATCCCGCCGGGGGCATTGCGTCGTCCACTCGCTTCCCTATCCTTTGTTCGCATCTTGGCTCTCGGACGGCGAAAGAGCCCCTGGGCTCTGCCTATGGCTAGCTGTCCGGGGGCCTTTTGCTTGCACCGGTAGAGCGACCTCAGTAGTAGTGGGTAGTGCCGACTGACCACACATCGAACTCCGACTCGATCTTGTCTTTGATCAAGTCGTAGGAGCGAGCGTCTTTGCGCTCCCATTTGCGCTGTATCGCCCAGATGCAGTAGTCCGCGACCTGGAGGCACGGATCGCTGTCGGCGGGCCAGAACGCGACCCGGTGCGATGCGCAGGGCGAGACCTGAGCAACCACGTCATCGACCGCCGTATGGAAGCTTCCTCGCTTCTTCTTGGTGCCCAGACGGGACGCGACGACGAACAATCGGTCGTCGGGTCCGGCAATACGCGGTGCCACGTGCTTGAAGTGCAGGAACCAGGCCATCTTGTAGAGCGCCGATTCCGCGTGCAGGTGCGGCTGCGCTTTCGACTTCTCGAGGATCGTCACGTCGATACGAAAATCGCCGGTGGTCAGAACCTCGAATACCTCGTCGCGAACAGCCTGGGGGGTCGTCGGTCGCATGGAAGACCTGGTCGAGATGGGTGCCCCGCCAGCCCATTTCTCGACGCAGCTGCAGGAGGCGGTCTCCGATACTGCAATCGTCTGCGCTGACGGTGCCCAGGATGAAGTAGCGGCTTGCGCCCCGCTGCCTGGAGAAATCGAAGTTGCCTGCCTCGTCCGAGAAGACGTAGCGATCGGCCATTTGGACGGGCTAGTGCCGGAAGTGGCGGTGCTTGGTGAAGACCATCGGGATGCCGGCCACGTCGCAGGCCTCGATCACCTCGGCGTCGCGCTTGGAGCCGCCGGGCTGGATCACGCAGTTCGCGCCGGCGTCGATCGCGGCCTGGGGGCCATCGGCGAAGGGGAAGAAGGCGTCTGAGGCGACGGCCGATCCGGCCAGCAGCGCGTCGGCCTCCTCGCCGCGGGCGTCGCGGCACTTCTCGACTGCGAGGCGGACCGAGTCGACGCGGCTCATCTGGCCGGCGCCGATGCCGAGCGTCGCCCCGTCCTTGGCGATCACGATCGCGTTCGAGCGCACGTGGCGGACCACCGTCCAGGCGAAGAGCAGGTCCTTCCACTGCGACTCGCTCGGCTCGCCGTCGGTCACCGCCTCCATGATCTGCCGCGGCTCGGGGTCGCCGTCGCGGTCCTGGATCAGCAGGCCGCCGCGCACGCGCTTGACGTCGCGTTCGCCCGGGTCGCCCTGGCGGCGCTCCTCGTCGCAGAGAATCCGGATCGCCTCCTTCTGCTGCAGCACCTCGAGCGCGCCGTCCTCGAAGCCGGGCGCCAGCAGCACCTCGACGAAGTTCTCGTGCAGCGCCTCAGCCAGCGCCACGCCGACCGGCCGGTTGACCGCGATCACGCTGCCGTAGGCGGAGACGGGGTCGCAGGCGAGCGCCTTGCGGTAGGCGTCGAGCGCGCCCTCGCCGACCGCCACCCCACAGGGGTTGTTGTGCTTGACGATCGTGCAGGCGGGCGGCTCGAAGTCTTCGTTGAGGCGCCGCGCCGAGTCGAGGTCGAGCACGTTGTTGAAGGAGAGCGCCTTGCCGTGCAGCTTCGCCACGCCGGAGAGGATGTGGCTGCGCAGCCCGTTCTCCGAGTAGAGCGCCGCGCGCTGGTGCGGGTTCTCGCCGTAGGCGAGGTCGAGCTCGCGCTCGTAGGAGACGGTCAGATGCTCGGGGAAGTCCTCGTAGGAGGTCGAGAACCAGCGGCTGATCGCGGCGTCGTAGCGGGCGGTCTGCGCGAAGGCCTCGTTGGCGAGCCAGTGGCTGGTCGAGGCGGAGATCTCCCCGCCCGACTCCTCCAGCTCGGCGCAGACCGCGTCGTAGGACTCCGGTTTGACGACGACGGCGACGCCCTCGTGGTTCTTGGCCGCGGCGCGGATCATCGTCGGCCCGCCGATGTCGATGTTCTCGACCGCGACCTGCGGGTCGACCTCGTGCCCGGCGACGGTCTGCTCGAAGGGGTAGAGGTTGACGCAGACCAGGTCGATCGGCTCGATCCCCTCGCGCTCCAGCGTCGCCATGTGCTCGGCGTCGGAGCGCCGTGCCAGCAGCGCCGCGTGCAGCCGCGGGTGCAGCGTCTTCACCCGGCCGCCGAGGATCTCCTCCTGACCGGTGAACGCGGAGACGTCGGTCACCTCGAGCCCGGCCTCGCGCAGCGCGCCCGCCGTCCCGCCCGTGGAGAGCAGCTCGACCCCGAGCGCCGCCAGCGATCTGGCGAACTCGGCGACCCCGGTCTTGTCAGAGACCGAGATCAGCGCCCGGCGCACCCGGATCGCACCGTCCTCGACGGCGTTCTCACGGGTGTCTGCGGCAGCCTCACTCATCGGCGATGACGACCCTGGAGCCGTCTCCGTCGATCCTAGAGCCTTGACCGAAATGAGCGCGAGACCGGGGAGGTCGATGACCAAGCGGGACGGGCGCGACACGACTCCCGCGTAGCAGCGCTACGCGGGACGTCGGGGCGGGACCGTATCTGCGCAGCGTCATTCGACCTCATCCGGGCCGCGGTCATTGAGGGAGGGGCTCTTAACCGTGCCCCGCGCGATCATGCGGATCGCCTCCGGGTAGAGCTCGTGCTCGACCGCGTGGATCGCCTGCTCCAGCTCGTCCCGGTCGCGCCCGGGCGGCACCGGCACCTCGCGCCGGGCGATCGCCGGGCCGGTGTCGACGCCCTCGTCGACGAAGTGGACGGTGACCCCGGTCGTCTCCACCCCCGCCGCCAGCGCCTGCCCGATCGCGTCTAACCCGGGGAAGGCCGGCAGCAGCGCCGGGTGGATGTTGACCACGCGGTTGCGGAAGCGAACGACGAAGGCGGGGGAGAGCAGCTGCATGTAGCCGGCGAGGACCACGAGATCGGCGCCGCGGGCCTCGATCCACTCGGCCATCGCCGCGTCCCGCGCGTCGCGCCCCGTGTACTGCTCGCGCGGGAAGACCGCGGTCTCGACCCCCGCCGCCCGGGCCCGCTCCAGCGCCCGCGCGTCGGGCTTGTCCGAGCCGACCCCGGCCACCTCGATCCCCTCGCGCCCGTGCAGCGTGTCGAGGATCGCCTGCAGGTTGGTGCCGCTGCCCGAAGCGAGAACTACTATCCGGAACTTGCCCACCGTCGCATCTTCTCGTACGGCGCGGGCGTTGCCTCCAACGACGAAAGGCGCCATGACCCGTAGGCTCGCCATTGCCCTGATCGTCTCGACGACCGCCTTCCTCGCCATCTGGGCAGACGCAGCGCTCGCCGCCTTTCCCGGCCGTCCCGGGCCGATCGCCTACTCGAAAACCATCATTCGGGAACTCGGCGGCGGTGAAACCTTCGAGGACGGTGGCATCTACGCCCGCCGCGCGGTCGGCAAGCAGCGCCCCCGCCAACTGACCGTCAGCCCGCTCGACCGCGAACCCTCCTACTCGGCGAACGGCCGGCTGCTCCTCTACGTCTCCAACTCGGAACGCTCGCGAGAGCTCAACGGCATCTTCCGGGCGACCTTCCAGGGGCGCCAGCGGCGCGAAACGAGGGCGCTCGGCAGCGGCCCCGCCTTCTTCCCGAACGGCCGACGCATCCTCTTCGCCCACAAAGACGAAAACGGCTTAAGCCCGGCTTAAGCCAGATCTACACGGCCCGCGTCAACGGGACCGGCATCCGGCAGCTCACGTCCGGGCCGTTCAACGACCGCGAACCGGCGATCTCGCCGAACGGCCGGCGCATCGCCTTCGTCAGCGACCGCGACGGCGATGGCGACGACATCTTCACGATGGGAGCCAACGGGAACGGCATCCGGATCCTGATCGACGGCCCGGGCCAGGAAGGCGCCCCGGACTACGCGCCCGGCGGCAACCGGATCGTCTTCTCCAGCAGCCGCGGCCGCGGCGCCTCGAACATCTTCGTCGCCCGCGCCAACGGCAACGCGGTGCGGCGGCTGACGCGCTGTGTGAGCTTCCCCGGCTGTCCCACCTACTCGCATCCCGTCTTCTCCCCGCACGGGAGGCGGGTGGCCGTGCTCACGACGACCAGCCGAACCAGCGCGGTCGAAGTGCTCCGCAGCGACCGCCGCCGGCCGCCGTTGCTGACGATCGACAGCGGCAGCATCGACGAAGAAGGATCTGGGATCGTCATCGGCCCCCCGACGTGGGGCCCGCGCCCCCGTTAGCCACGACGTATCCGATATTGACCCACCCCAGGGTGGGTGAAAGTTGGATGCGTTAGCTGGCCGGCACGACGGCGACGTCCTCGAGCGCGAATTTGCCGTTTGCGTCGGTCGGGTCGCCGAGCGGGTAGCGGCCGGTGAAGCAGGCGTCGCAGTGGTCCTCGGGTGGCGTGCCCACGGCCTCGTAGACGCCCTCCAACGAGAGGTAGGCGAGCGAGTCGGCGCCGAGCTCGTCGGCGATCTCCTCGACCGTGCGCTCGTGGGCGATCATCTCCTCGCGGGTCGACATGTCGACGCCGTAGTGGCAGGGGAAGCGGATCGGCGGCGCCGAGATCCGCAGGTGCACCTCGCGCGCCCCGGCGTCGCGCAGCATGCCGACGATCTGCCGCGTCGTGTTGCCGCGCACGATCGAGTCGTCGACGACGACGATGCGCTGCCCCTCGACGATCTCCGGCAGCGGGTTGAACTTGAGCCGCAGGCCGCGCTTGCGCAGCTCCTGGCCGGGCTGGATGAAGGTGCGGGCGACGTAGCGGTTCTTGATCAGCCCGTCGTCGCGCGGCAGCCCCGAGGCGCGCGCCAGCCCGGCGGCCGCCGGGTTGCCCGAGTCGGGCACGGCGACGACCAGGTCGGCCTCGACCGGCGCCTCGCGCCAGAGGATCTCGCCCATCCGGCCGCGCACCTGCTGCAGCACCTTGCCCTCGAGCCGGCTGTCGGGGCGGGAGAAGTAGATGTGCTCGAAGACGCAGTGCGCCGGCCGCCCCGCCTTGACCACCTGGCGGGTCTCGAGCCCGCGCTCGGTCAGCGAGACCATCTCGCCCGGCCGCACCTCGCGCAGCAGCTCGGCGCCGACGATGTCGAAGGCGCAGCTCTCCGAGGCGACGACGAAGCGCTCGCCCAGCCGCCCCAGCGAGAGCGGCCGCACCCCGTGCGGGTCGCGGAAGGCGACGATCGCGTGCTTGGTCATCGCCACGGTCGAGTAGGCGCCCTGCAGCCGCGGCATCATCTCGGCGACCGCGTCCTCGACGAACCTGGCGCCGTTGGAGGAGATCAGCGCCGCGATGATCTCCGAGTCGGAGGTGCCGCGGAAGGCGATCCCGTCCTCCTTCAGCTCGCCCCAGAGCTCGACCGCGTTGGTCAGGTTGCCGTTGTGGGCGAGCGCCAGCTCGCGACCGTCGTCGCGCCAGACCGGCTGGGCGTTCTCCCAGGAGCCGCCGCCGGTGGTCGAGTAGCGCACGTGGCCGATCGCCATGTCGCCCTCCAGCGCCCGCAGCTTCTCCTCGTCGAAGACCTGCGAGACGAGGCCGGAGTCGCGCATCGTCGTGATGTGGCCGCCCTCGCAGGTCGCGATCCCGGCCGACTCCTGGCCGCGGTGCTGCAGCGAGTAGAGCCCGAAGTAGGCGAGCCGGGCGACGTCGTGGCCGGGGGCGTATACGCCGAACACCCCGCATTCCTCACGCGGGCCCTCGCGTTCTATCTGCTGCCCCAAGGGCGGAGTCAAAGCGCGTGTTCCTCGCGTTGGAAAAAGGACGGACGCGCAGGCAGACTGCCTACCCCGGCAGGGTAGCAGCGAGCGCCTGATGCAAACCCGCGACAGCCGTTCGCAGCGGCGCCTCGTCTTCGGCCGCGCGGGCGCGGACCAGGGCGCCCTCGATCGTCGAGACGACGAGGCCGGCGAAGGTGGCGGCGTCGCCCGCCGCGACGCCCTCCTGCTCGAGTGCCAGCGCGATCGGAGTTTCCCAGCTGCGGAAGGCCGCCGTCGCGGTGGCGGCGAGCGCCGGGTCCTCGGGCCGGGCGAGGGCGATGGCGGCGACCGGGCAGCCGAGCCGCTCGGGCCTGTCCTTGGCCCGGCGGCGGAAGGTCTCGCCGAACATCGTCAGCGTCTCGCCGAGGCCGCGCTCGGCCAGCGAGCGCTCGATTGCGGCGCGGGTCTCGCGCCCCTCGAGCTGCGCCGCCTCGACCGCGAGCTGGCGCTTGCCGCCCGGGAAGTGGTGGTAGATCGAGCCGCGCGGGGCCTCGCCGACCGCTGCCACGTCGCGCAGCTCCATGCCCGCGTAGCCCTTCTCGGCGAGCAGCCGGCGGGCGCCGGCGAGCAGCCGCTCGCGGCCGTCGCGGCGCCCCGGCTCGACCGCTTGCGCGTCTCCGATTCTGGTTATGCCCACGGACATAGTATAGTCCGCGACCGCGATGTATGACCGTGGACATAGAGCCGCTGTGGCGATCGCCTGCGCCGGCGCCTTTGTCGCCTTCCTCGACACGACGATCGTCAACATCGCCTTCCCCGACATCTCGGCCTCCTTCTCCGGCTCGGGGCGCGACGCGCTCTCCTGGGTGCTCGACGGCTACTTCGTCGTGATCGCGGCGCTGCTGGTCCCGGCCGGCGGCCTCGCCGACCGCTTTGGCCACAAGCGGATCTTCCTAATCGGGGTCGCCGGGTTCACCGCGGCCAGCCTGCTCTGCGCGCTGGCGCCGAGCCTGCCGCTGCTGATCGGCTTCCGCGTCGTGCAGGGGGTGGGGGCGGCGCTGATCGCGCCGACCTCGCTGGCGATCGTGCTCGACAGCTTCCCGGCCGAGAAGCGCGCCACCGGCGTCGGCCTCTGGGGCGCCGCCGCCGCCGCGGCGGCGGCGACCGGCCCGACGCTCGGCGGCGCGCTGGTCGAGCTCTCCGACTGGCGCCTCGTCTTCCTCGTCAACCTGCCGCTCGGCGCCGCGATCGTCTGGGCCGGGGCCCGCCACCTGCCCGATCGCCCTCCTCGCGACCACCGCCTTCCCGACCTGCCGGGCGCGGCGATGCTGGCGCTCGGGCTCGCCCTGATCACGCTCGGCATCGTCGAGGGCAACGACTGGGGCTGGACCGCGACCGGCACGCTGGGCAGCTTCGCGGCGGGCGCCGGCCTGCTCGCTGCGGTGGCGGCGCGCAGCCGCACCCATCCGCGCCCGATCGTCGAGCCCGCCCTCTTCGCCCACGCCTCCTTCCGCATCGGCAACCTCGGCACGCTGCTCTTCGCCGCCGCCTTCTTCTCGATCGTGCTCGGCAATGTCCTCTTCCTGACCACTGTCTGGGGCTACACCGTGCTCCAGGCCGGGCTCGCCGCCCTGCCCGGCCCGGCGACGACGACGATCGTCTCCGGCCCCGCCGGCCGGCTCGCCGATCGCTTCGGGCAGCGCGTCGTCGCCGTCCCGGGCACGGTCCTCTTCGCGATCGGGGTGATGGTGCTGCGCTCGGCCGGCGCCGAGCCCGACTGGGTCGGCCTCTGGCTGCCGGGCTCGGCCCTGACCGGGATCGGGATCGGGCTCGCCTTCCCGACCCTCGGCTCGGCCGCCGTCCGCGACGTGCCGATCGACCGCTTCGCCACCGCCAGCGCCGTCAACGCCGCCTTCCGCCAGGTCGGCGCCGTGCTCGGCACGGCGATCCTGATCGCGATCGTCGGCGACCCGACGACGCTCGCCGCGGCCCTCTCCGCCGCCGACAACGCCTACCTCTTCGCCGCGATCGCGGCGCTCCTATCCGGCGCTGTCGCCCTCGGCCTGCGCCGCCAGCGAGTGCCAGGCGCCGGTCGCGTCGGCGAGCGGGACGGAGAGGCTGCGGTCGCCGGCGGCGATCTCGATCGCACCGCCGCCGACCTTGCCCAGGTGCAGGACGGCGACGCCGTCACCGGCGAGGCTCTCTAGCTTCTCCGCCTCGCCGCTGACCAGGAAGCCGCCCGGGCCCTCGCCGAAGAGGGCCTCATCCGGCGCGCAGCCGCGCTCGCGCAGGTGCTGGAGGTCGACGCGGCAGCCGAGTCCGGCGCCGATCGCCGCCTCGGCCAGGGCGCAGGCGAGGCCGCCGTCGCTGACGTCGTGGGCGGAGGAGAGCCTGCCGGCGCGGACCGCGGCGCGCACGGCGGCGCAGGCGGCGGCGACCGCGGCGACGTCGGGTTGCGGCAGGCCGGCGTCGAGCTCGCCACGCAGCTTCGCCAGCTCCGAGCCGGCAAGCGATGGTTCGAACGGGCCGACGAGGGCGATCGCGTCGCCCTCGGCGGCGAAGGCGCTGGGCGCGGCGAGGGCCGGGTCGGGCAGCTCGCCGACCATGCCGACCACCGGAGTGGGGTAGATCGGCCCGTCCGGCCCCTCGTTGTAGAGCGAGACGTTGCCGCCGACGACCGGCAAGTCGAGCGCCTCGCAGGCGTCGGCCAGGCCCTGCACCGCGCGGTCGAGCTGCCAGGCCGTCGCCGGCTTCTCGGGGTTGCCGAAGTTGAGGCAGTTGGTCAGGCCGAGCGGCTCGGCCCCGGTGCAGGCGAGGTTCTGGGCGCACTCGAGCACCGCCTCGACCGTGCCCGCGTAGGGGTCGCAGGCGACGCGGCGGCCGTTGCCGTCGATCGAGACCGCGATCGCGCACTCGGCCTCGGGCACCGCGAGCACCGCGGCGTCGGCGCTCTCCGGCCGCCGCGCCGTTCGCGAGCCGACGATCGAGTCGTACTGCTCGAAGGCCCAGCGCTTCGAGGCGATGCCGGGCGAGCCGAGCAGCGCCAGCAGCGTCTCGGCCGCCGTCGCGTCGCCGCGCAGGCTCGCCGCGTTGCCGTAGATCCAGCCCTCCGGCTCGGCCGGCTCGAGGTCATACAGCGGGCAGCCGTCGACCAGCGCCTCGACGGGCATCTCACCGACGAGCTCGCCCGCGCGCAGCACCCGGACCAGGCCGTGGTCGGCGATCGCGCCGATCTCGCTGCCGCCGGTCTGCCATTTCTCGCAGACCGCGAGCACCTCGGCGACCCGGTCCGGCTCGACCACGGCGAGCATCCGCTCCTGCGACTCGGAGACCATGATCTCGAACGGCTCCATGTCGGCCTCGCGCAGCGGCACCCGGGCGACATCGAGGTCGATCCCGACCCCGCCGGCCGAGGCCATCTCGCTCGCCGAGGAGGTCAGCCCGGCGGCGCCGAGGTCCTGCAGCGAGACGAGCAGGCCCTTGCCGAGCAGCTCGAGGCAGCACTCGAGCACCTTCGACTCCTCGAACGGGTCGCCGATCTGCACCGTCGGCCGCTTCGCCTCGTCGCCCTCGCCGAGCTCGGCCGAGGCCAGCACCGAGGCGCCGCCGATCCCGTCGCGGCCGGTCGAGGCGCCGATCAGGACGACCGCGTTGCCGACCCCGGCCGCCGCCGCGCGGACCATCTCCTCGCGCCGGGCGATGCCGACGCACATCGCGTTGACCAGGCAGTTGTGCTCATAGGGCGGCTCGAAGCAGATCTCGCCGCCCACCGTGGGCACGCCGATGCTGTTGCCGTAGTGGCCGATCCCGCGCACGGCGCCGTCGAGCAGGTGCCGCGAGCGCAGCGAGTCGAGCTCGCCGAAGCGCAGCGAGTCGAGGATCGCGATCGGCCGCGCGCCGAGCGCGAAGACATCGCGCAGGATCCCACCGACCCCGGTCGCCGCCCCCTGAAAGGGCTCGACCGCGCTCGGGTGGTTGTGCGACTCGACCTTGAAGGCGATCGCGACGTCCTCGCCGAGGCTGACCGCGCCGGCGTTCTCGCCCGGCCCCATCACGACCCGCTCACCCTCGGTCGGCAGCCGCCGCAGCAGCTTGCGCGAGTGCTTGTAGGCGCAGTGCTCGGACCAGAGCAGGCTGAACATCGCCAGCTCGACCCCGTTCGGCTCGCGCCCCAGCTTCTCGCAGATCAAGTCGAGCTCGGCGTCGGTGAGGCCGAGCGCGCGGTGCGGGGAGGAGGCCGCAGGAACGCTCACGCCCGCGCTCCCGCGACCGCTTCGAATACGCGCAGCCCGTCGGTCGAGCCGGTCATCGCGTCGACCGCGTGCTCGGGGTGGGGCATCAGGCCGAGCACGTTGCCGGCAGCGTTGCGCACGCCGGCGATGTCGCGCGCCGAGCCGTTCGGGTTCTGCCCCGGCGCGTAGCGGAAGGCCACCTGCCCGTTCGCCTCGAGCGCGTCGAGCGTCTCCTCGGGCGCCCAGTAGCGCCCTTCCCCGTGCTTGGCCGGGATCGACAGCGTCTTCTCAGGTCGATTGAAGAATTGTGTCCCCTGTGGGGGGTGCAATCCTTCAACTTGCAGCTCGACCTGGCGGCAGACGAAGCGCAGGCTCTCGTTGACCAGCAGGGCGCCGGGCAGCAGGCCGGTCTCGCAGAGGACCTGGAAGCCGTTGCAGATGCCGAGCACCGCGCCGCCGCCGCCGGCGAACTCGGCGACCGCCTCCATCGCCGGCGAGAAGCGGGCGATCGCGCCGGCGCGCAGGTAGTCGCCGTAGGAGAAGCCGCCGGGGACGACGACCGCGTCGACCCCGTCGAGGTCGCGGCTCTCGTGCCAGACCAGCCGCGCCTCGCCGCTCAGACTGCAGGCCTGCAGGGCGTCCCGCTCGTCGCAGGAACCCGGGAACTGAAGAATTCCCCACCTCATGCAGATCCAGACAATGCCGCTCCCGGACGCGGGAACGAATCCCTGTCCATATCTGACTCTTCAGGGATTCGTGGGAGCAGAGGAGGCGGCATCTATTTCTTCGATCTCGAAGTCCTCGATCAACGGGTTGGCGAGCAGCTTCTCGCAGAGCTCCGGCAGCCGCGCCGGGTCCTCGGCCTCGAGCTCGACCATGCGCCCGACGCGCACGTGCCCGACCCCCTCGAAGCCGAGCGCCGGCAGCGCCCGCTCGACCGCCTTGCCCTGCGGGTCGAGGATCCCCTCCTTCGGGCGGATCAGGACCCGGGCCTTCGCCACTAGAAGCTGCGCTCCGTGATCCGCTCGTAGGCCTCGACGTATTTGGCCCGCGTCTGCTCGATCACGTCGGCCGGCAGCTCCGGCGCCGGCGGCTTCTTGTCCCAGCCGGCCTGCGTCGCCCAGTCGCGCACGAACTGCTTGTCGAAGGAGGGCTGCGTCCTGCCCGGCTCGTAGCGGTCGGCGGGCCAGAAGCGCGAGGAGTCCGGCGTCAGCACCTCGTCGCCGAGCACGATCTCGGCACCGGCGTGGCGGCCGAACTCGAACTTGGTGTCGGCGAGGACGATCCCGCGCTGGGCCGCGTGCTCGGCGCCGCGCCGGTAGACGTCGATCGAGATTCGCCGCAGCTCCTCCATCAGCGCCCGGTCGCCGACGATCTCGGCGGCGCGGTCGAAGTCGACGTTCTCGTCGTGCTCGCCGATCTCGGCCTTGGTCGCCGGCGTGAAGATCGGCTCCGGCAGCTTGTCGGACTCCAGCAGCCCGGACGGCAGCTCGATCCCGCAGACCGCGCCGCCCTCCCTGTATTCCTTCCAGCCCGAGCCGGAGAGGTAGCCGCGCACGACGCACTCGACCGGGTACATCTCCAGGCGCCGCACCCGCATCGCCCGTTCGGCGACCTCCTCGGGAACGTCGTCGGAGAGGAAGTGGTTGGGGACGATGTCGCCGGTCAGCTCGAACCAGAATTCGGAGATCCGGTTGAGCACCTTGCCCTTGTCGGTGACCGGGGTCGGCATCACGACGTCGTAGATCGAGATCCGGTCCGAGGCGACCATCAGCAGGTCGTCCTCCCACTCGTAGATCTCGCGCACCTTGCCGGACGAGTGGAGCTTGAGATCGGCGACGGCTGGCATCGGTGGGCGATGCTAGCTGGATCGGAGGCGCCAGGGACACCCCAACCCCTCCTTAACCTGCGTCTGCGAGGCTTTGCCGCATGCTGCCGCCGGAGCCCAGGTACTCGCCGCTTTCGCAGACCTTGCGTTGGGCCTTCCGGCCGCTGCCCTTCCTCCAGCAGTGCCGGGAAGAGTTTGGCGACAGCTTCAGCGTGCGGTTCGTCGGCTTCGAGCGGCCGATGGTGATGATCTCCGACCCGGCCGCGATCAAGGCGCTCTACACGGAGCGCTCGCACGGGCTGCCGCCGGGGCGCGAGGTCCTGCTCGAGCCGATCCTCGGCTCGCGCTCGCTGCTGCTGCTCGAAGGCGCCGACCACCTCGCCCACCGCAAGCTGATGCTGCCGCCCTTCCACGGCGAGCGGATGCGCTCCTACGAGCCGGTGCTCGACGAGATCGTCGACGACGAGATCGAGTCCTGGCCGCTCGGCGAGCCCTTCGCGATCCACCCGCGCATGCAGGCGATCACGCTCGAGGCGATCCTGCGCGTCGTCTTCGGCGTCGCCGAGGGCCCGCGCCTGGAGCGCCTCCGCAGCCTGCTGACCACGGTCCTCGAGGAGACCGCCTCGCCCTTCTCGCAGCTGATCGGCCTCGCCACGCGGCGCTTCGGCGGCCGCCCCTGGGCCAAGTTCGAGGGCCGCCTCGCCGAAGTCGACGAGCTGCTCTACGAGGAGATCGCCGAGCACCGCCGCCGCGACGACCTCGAGGAGCGCGAGGACATCCTCTCGGCGCTGATCCTCGCCCGCCACGAGGACGGCGGCGGGCTCAGCGACACCGATCTGCGCGACCAGCTGATGACCCTGCTGCTGGCCGGCCACGAGACGACCGCGACCGCGCTCGCCTGGACCTTCGACCTGCTGCTGCGCCACCCGCGCGAGCTGGCGACGCTGCGCGAGTCGCTCGAGGCCGGCGAGGACGAGTACCTGCGGGCGACGATCTCCGAGTCGCTGCGGCTGCGGCCGGTCGTGCCGCTGGCCGGGCGCCGGCTCGCCACCGCGCTCGAGGCCGACGGCCTGAGCCTGCCCGCCGGCACCGACGTGACGCCGGCGATCTGGCTCGCCCACACCCGCGCCGACGTCTACCCGGAGCCCTTCGCCTTCCGCCCGCAGCGCTTCCTCGACGACCCGCCCGAGACCTACGCCTGGGTGCCCTTCGGCGGCGGCGTGCGTCGCTGCCTCGGCGCCGCCTTCGCCGAGTTCGAGATGCGGATCGTGCTGCGCGCGGTGCTCGGCCGCTGCGAGCTGCACAAGGCCGACCCGCGCCCCGAGAAGATCGGCCGCCGCAACATCACCCTCTCGCCCAAGGACGGCACCCCGGTCGTCCTCACCGCGCGCCACCCGGCCCGCGAGCTGGTCGCCGCCTAGCGCGCCGCCGGGTGCTGCTTGGCCCACTCGGCGATCTCGCCGGAGCCGGAGATGACTTTGCCGTCGTCGAGGACGAGGATCGGCACCTCGTTGCTGCCGCTCAGCTTGCGCACCTCTGCCCGGTCCTCGTCGCGGCTGCCCCAGGTCCAGAAGGCCATCCGGTAGCCGCCGACGGTGCGCAGCTCGTAGCGGTAGCCGGCCGTGTCGAGCGCCTTACCCGCCTTCGCGCACGGGTGCAGCGCCGCCGGGCCGGTCTTCTTCTGCGCGCAGGTGTAGAGGATCACGCGGCGAGACTAGCGCAGCGCTTCGAGGCGCTCGAAGACAGCCGGGACGTGGCCGAGGTAGGCGTCGTAGTCGAAGATCGCGTCGAGGTCGAGCTCGGGCGCGGCCTCGGCGAGCAGCTCGCGGAAGTGCGTGCCCGTGTCCCAGGCGCGCTGCGCGTTCTCCTGGACGACGCGGTAGGCCTCGTCGCGGGAGAGGCCGGACTCGACCAGCGCGGTCAGCGCCCGCTGGCTGAACAGGGCGCCGTGGGTCAGCTCGAGGTTCTCGCGCATGCGCTCGGCGCGCACGGTCATCTCCGCCGCGACCTTCGCCGCCAGGTCCTGCATGTAGTCGAGCCCGATCGTCGCGTCGGGCAGGATCACCCGCTCGGCGCCGGAGTGGGAGATGTCGCGCTCGTGCCAGAGGGCGACGTTCTCGAGCCCGGTCTGGGCGTAGCCGCGCAGCACCCGGGCGAGCCCGGTGATCCGCTCGGTGCGGATCGGGTTGCGCTTGTGCGGCATCGCCGAGGAGCCCTTCTGGCCGGCGCCGAACGGCTCCTCGACCTCGCGCACCTCGGTGCGCTGCAGGTTGCGGACCTCGGTCGCGAAGCGCTCCAGGCCGGCGCCGGCGATCGCGATCGCCGAGGTCAGCTCGGCGTGGCGGTCGCGCGGCACGACCTGGGTGGCGACGTCCTCGCGCTGCAGCCCGAGCCGCTCCATCACCCGCGCCTCGACCGCCGGCGGCACCGAGGCGTAGGTGCCGACCGCGCCGGAGAGCTTGCCGAAGCGCAGCTGCTCGAAGGCGGCCTCGAGCCGGGCCAGGTTGCGGTCGGCCTCGAAGGCGAAGCCGGCGAGGCGCAGGCCGAAGGTGGTCGGCTCGGCGTGGACGCCGTGGGTGCGGCCGACGCAGAGCGTCTCGCGCTGCTCCAGCGCCCGCTCGATCAAGGCGTCGCGGTAGGCGCGGGCCGAGCCGAGCACGACCTCGCCGGCCTGGCGCAGCTGCAGGGCCAGGGCGGTGTCGAGCACGTCGGAGGAGGTGAGCCCGTAGTGGATCCAGCGCCCCTGCTCGCCGACCGACGCGGCCACGACGTCGACGAAGGCGGCGACGTCGTGGTCGGTCACCTTCTCCCGCTCGTTGACCGCGTCGACCGTGAACGCGGCACTCGCCCGCGCCGCCGCGGCCGCCTCGGCCGGTACGACCCCCTCCTCGGCCCAGGCCTCGGTGGCGGCCAGCTCCACCTCCAGCCAGCACTCCAGCTTGCGCTGCTGGCTCCAGACCTCGCCGATCTCCTTGCGGGTGTAGCGGGGGATCACGCGTTGATGATTCTCACCGCGAGCAGGCCGGCGTTCTTGGCGCCGTCGACGGCGACGCAGGCGACCGGGACCCCCGGCGGCATCTGCACGGCGGAGAGCAGCGCGTCGAGCCCGCCGAGGCTCTTGCCGAGGATCGGCACGCCGATCACCGGCAGGTCGGTGTGGGCGGCGGCGACGCCGGGCAGCGCCGCCGACATCCCGGCCCCGGCGATGATCGCCCGCAGCCCGCGCATGCGCGCGTTGTGGCAGTACTCGCGCACCTGCTCGGGATCGCGGTGGGCGCTCATCACGCGCACCTCGTAGCGGATGCCGGCTTCCTGCAGGGCGGCGCCGGCGGGCTGCATCTTGGGCTTGTCGTTCTTCGAGCCCATGATGATCCCGACGTGCGGCTCGTCGACCTCGATCTCCTCGAAGGCCTCCTCGACGTCGGGCATCGCGGTCGCGCCGCTCGGCTGCGGCTCCTCTGAGATCTTGCTCATCTCTTCCTCTCTGGGTCTGGAGTCATCTCGTCAACTGGGCACCCGTTCGACCGCGCGGGCGGCGATGTCGGAGCGGATCTGCATCCCCTCGAATGAGATCCGGCCGGCTGCATCGTACGCGCGTTCGCGCGCCGCGGCCGGCGTCGGCCCGAGCGCCGTGACGTTGAGCACGCGGCCGCCGGCGGTGACGATCTCGCCGCCGCGGTCGGCGGTGCCGGCGTGGGTCAGCTCGGCGAGCTCCGCGGCGGCGTCGAGCCCGGCGATGACGTCGCCCTTCGAGGAGGTCTCCGGGTAGCCGGCCGAGGCGAGGACCAGGGTCACCGCCCAGCGCTCGTCGAACTCGGCCGTCGCCGCGGCGAGGCCGCCCGGCTCGCGCGCCGCGAGGCAGAGGTCGAGCAGGTCCGAGCGCAGCCGCGGCAGCACCGCCTGCGTCTCGGGGTCGCCGAAGCGGGTGTTGAACTCGAGCACCTTCGGCCCCTCGGGGCCGACCATCAGGCCGGCGTAGAGGACGCCGTGGAAGGGGGTGCCGCGCGCCGCCATCCGGGCGACCACCGGCCGGTGCACCTCCTCGACGATCGCCGCGACCTCGTCGGGGCCGAAGCCGGGCACCGGCGAGTAGCTGCCCATGCCGCCGGTGTTGGGCCCCTCGTCGCCGTCGAAGATCCGCTTGTAGTCCTGCGCCGGGGCCAGCGGCACGACGTTCTCGCCGTCGCAGAGGGCGAGCAGCGAGAGCTCTTCGCCGGGCAGGAAGTCCTCCAGCACGACGGTGGTCTCGCCGAAGCGGCGCTCGCCGAAGAAGACCTCGATCGCGTCGCGCGCCTCGGCCTCGTCGGCGCAGAGGATCACGCCCTTGCCGGCGGCGAGCCCGTCGGCCTTGAGCACGGCCGGGAACTCGGTCGCGACGATCCGCTGCAGCGCCTCCTCGCGGCTGTGCAGCAGCACGTGCGCCGCGGTCGGCACCCCGGCCTCCTCCATCAGCTGCTTGGCGAAGGCCTTCGATCCCTCCAGCTCGGCGGCAGCCGCGCGCGGCCCGAAGGCGGCGATCCCGGCCTGCTCCAGAGCGTCGACCGCCCCCGCGACCAGGGGCGCCTCCGGCCCGACGACGACGAGGTCGACGCCGCGCTCGCGCGCCGTGGCGACGATCGCCTCGACGTCCTCGCCACCGACCTCGGGCAGGCACTCCGCGTCGGCGGCGATCCCGGCGTTGCCGGGCGCGCAGAGCAGCTGCGGAGCCCGCGGCGAGCGCGCCAGCGCCCGCACGATCGCGTGCTCGCGACCGCCCCCGCCTACGACGAGGACCCTCAACTCAGAGCGATTCCGAAAGCTCGCCGGCCGGCATCGCCGCCAGCGTCTGGCTGGTCATCGTCCCGCGCGAGCCGAGCTCGACCGAGACCTTGGCCATCGTCTTCTCGTCGGGCGCCTCGATGATCGTGACGAAGTCGTACTGGCCGAGCGTCGCGTACTGCGCCTTGACTTTCGCCCCGATCTGTTCGACCTCCTTGTTCACCTCGGAGACGCGCCCGGGGTTGTTCTTAAGCGTCCGCACGCCCTCCGGCGTCAGATTGGTCAACATCACGTAAGTCGGCATCGCCCTCTCTCCTCTGTGCGCTCAGCAGGAACCCCTCGTACGTTACCCGCTGTCCGGGGGGACACCCCCGACCCCCGCAACTGTCAGCCGTCGTACCCGGCATGCACGTGATCGCAGTGATCGGCGCGCGCAAACGCCGGCCCGGGCCCATCGACGTCGAAGCAGTAGATCAGCTCGGTCGGCATCGCCGGTGAGGGCAGCTGCGAGAGCGTCGCCGCCAGCTGCGCGCAGGGCGCGCTCGGCGCGGTGTCGGTGCAGGAGACGCCGTCGACCGCGGCGATGTCCATCGCGCGTCCGTAGTAGTGGTTGGAGATGCCGCCTTCGACCGTGTACATCGAGTGGTCGGAGCGCAGCGAGGAGATCGTGATCTGGTGCGACTGGGTCATCGCGCCGATCAGGCCGACGATGCGCGGGTCGATCGCGCCCGTCGCCAGGTCCTGCTTCTCGAGCTCGTTGGAGAGGGTCAGGTTGTCCCACGCGATCGGCGCCAGCACGGCGTTGGGCAGCGAGAGCGCCCAATCGACCTCGCTGACCTTGCACCTGCCTTCGATCGCTTCGGCCTCGCCGATCACCGCGTCGACGTACCACTTGGCGTGGTTGTGCTCGAACAGCCCGGCGTTGAGGCCCCCTTGCGACCAGAGCAGGCGGGCCAGCGCCGCGGCCGAGTCGTCCGGGTCCTGGCGGCGGATCTTGCCGTCGCCGTCGCCGTCGACCGCGTAGCGGCGCCACTCCTCGCCGACCAGCCCGAGCGCCCCGTGCCTGCGCAGCTCCGCCTTCGACATGCCGCGCCCGAAGTCGGACTCGAGCCGGGCGACGGCGGCCAGCGCCCAGACGCCGCGCCGGCCGAGGTCGTAGCGGGCGGCGGCCTTCTCGAAGGCGGAGAGGTATGCGGCGGGGATCCGCTTGCGCCAGGGCTTCGCCGCGGTGCAGCTCAGCACCTTCAGCTTCGGGGTCATCTCGAAGAGTCCCGCGGCACCGCCGAGCTGGCCGTAGCACTGCGCGTTTGCGAGCACCTCGGCGACGTACCAGTCGGCGTGGTTGTAGGCGAAGACGGCGGCATACCAGTCGCCGGGAGCGCCGGAGGCGCGCAGGTAGTTGGCGGCGGCGTGGATCGCGTCGGCGGGGT
>Ga0210101_1000153_pt1 | contig 24382 bp, 34 predicted proteins | sample Muzzi_PWC_D1_FD_185534 | JGI IMG/M metagenome (GOLD analysis project Ga0210101, IMG submission 185534) | Wetland microbial communities from San Francisco Bay, California, USA, that impact long-term carbon sequestration - Muzzi_PWC_D1 (SPAdes) | ecosystem: Environmental > Aquatic > Marine >... | reverse complement strand
GACCCCCTTTCGGCGCCCCGGCTGGACCCCATCGACCCCGACGACGGGGACCCCGCCGAGCTCGAGGCGAGGGAGAACCCGGGGGGGCTCGAGGCGGAATCCGCCGAGCTCGAGGCCCAACGATGAAGCACGTTCACGAAGGCAACAGCTACCTCGAGAATCCCCGGGAGCTCGAGGGGGACGCCGGCGTTATCAGCTACACCGAGGGATGCGACCGGGAGAGCTGTGGAGCGACCCGGAGGGTGTTCCGGTGGAAGGATCCCGCGCGCGCGCTCGAGCCGGATCCCTACCCGCCGGGGCCGTGGGTCCCGGGGGCGTGCGTTTGGAAGCACGCGGGGGAGCCCGGGGGGTGGGACGTGTGGGTGGCTCGAAACCGCCGGCTCGCCCGGCAAATCGAGGGGCGAGCTCGGGGCGGGTTGGGGATCGCCTACACGGTCGTTATTCGCGTCTGGCGGTTGGTTCTCGCCCGGCGACGTATCTTCTAACGGAGGGTTCGCACCATGATTCGGTTTTCAATCGTCGCCGGCGCCCCGTTCGTCGCCGGCCTACTAATCGGGTCGCTCGCCTACGGGACGTTTCCCGAGCTCCCGCCGGCAATCCCCGGCGCGGCTCTGTTCGTGCTCGGGGGACTGTGGGGTTACTCGGTCGGGGCGCTGTCGTGAGCCGCGCCGGAAGGGTTCAGCTCGGCCAGAAACGCGAGCTCGCCGCGCGGGAAGCTCTCCGGTACGCGGCAACAGCGGCTCGAGCTCTCGAGCACGTACGGGACGTGAGCCGCGAATTCCACCTTGACCGGACGCTCGAGGCGGTCCGGGGCGTGGTTTCCGAAGCTCAGAAGGTCGAACGGATCGCGCGGCGCCAGCTCGAGGAAGCCGACCCGGGCGCCCCTGTCCTGGGGCTCGAGCCGTGAGTGGGTGGAGGGAGCCGACCGCCGCCGAGCTCGAGCGGTTCCCAGAGCTCCCCCCGGGGGCAACGGCGCCGGCGGAAAACCACGTGCTCGAGCTCGAGGGCGGCGAGCTCCTACGCGCCGCCGTGTGGGGGGATGGATCGTACGGGGACGCGTACGGGGTGGGGGTCCAAGTGATCCCCGCCCCGGGCTCGAGCTCGGCGCGGCTCCCGACCCTCGAGGAGTGCTACAACGCCGTGACGGCGGGGACGTTGAAGGGGGTTCTTTTCCAGCTCCCCGGGATCGTGTCGGGGTTCCCGATGATCGACCCGGAGCCCCACCCGCAGGGGGACCCCCCGGAGCCGCCGCTTTTCTTGCTCGTTCAGCTCACGGCCATACCTGACACGCCGGCGGCTCGCCGGCTACAACTCACAGCCCCACCCGGAGCTCCGACCGATGGAAACCCGCACGTCAACCGCGAAGCCCCCCGAGGATTCCCCGAGCGATTCGGGCGCCGATGATTTCGAGACGTTGGTGGCCGAAGCGAAAGCCGACCCGGACGGCTGGAAGGTCCGGGTAGAACGGTACGACGCTGAGAACGAACGACAGTGGATGGACACGGTACCCGTGGACTCGTTCGACCTGGGGACTGTTCGCCGGCGTTGGGGGGGCGGGAAGTACTTTTTCCGGCTGGCCGATCCCTCCGGCGCATGGCGGAAAAGCAAGGTCGAACGGATCGCCGGAGCTCCGAAACCCGCCGACGAACCGGAGCCGGCGCCGGCGGCTCCCTCGAGCTCGAGCGGGGAAGGGGAACCGGAGCCCGGGAGCGTTCAAGCGCTCGCGCGGGCCGTGCTCGAGCTCGGACGGCGTTTCGACTCGGCGCTAGACGAGCTCCGGCGCCCGGACCCCCGACATTCCAACGTGAACCCCGCCGAGCTGTTGGGGTCCATGATGTCGGCGGCGTCCACGATGAATGAGCCGCTACGCGAGGAAGTGCGCGAAATGCGCCGACGGGAACGGGAGGACGAACGGACCGGGATTGACTTTTTCCTACGGGGGTGGGAAATGGCTTCCCGACAGCAAGGGGGCGGGGGTGGATATGACTCCGTTGTGGATCGGTTCGGTATGCCCCTGCTCAATTGGTTGCAGAACCAAGCGGGCGGCGGGATGGAAGCCCCGGAGACGGGACAGCAAGGGGGCGGGGTGGTGACACCGCCGCCGGTGGTGGTGGATCCGAGCAAGCTCCCCCAGGTGCCCGGAGCTCCCCCGCCGGCGTGGACCCGGTTCCTCCCGCCGTGGATCCCCCGGCTGTTCGCTCTCGCGGACGATGGCCGGGAGCCGGGCCGGTACGCCGGCGTTGTTCTGGACGAAATCCCCGGCGGCGCCTATGGTATGATCGCCGCCGAGCTCGGGCGGGAAGGGTTCAGGGATGAATTCTATGCCGCGACCCAGGGGGCCGCGCAACGGAAACAGTGGTTTGACTCATTCTTCGACGCGGCGTTGCTCGAGCTCGGACCGGAGGACGACGGCCCGGAATAGCCGCCTCGAGCTCGAGGGGACCGGGGGGAGCTCCGAACGTACGGGGCTCCCCCCGTTTGCGTCCTGGGGGCCTCCGTGACGTACCCTCGAGCTCCCGAACCGAGGGGGCCGGTAACGCTCGAGTACATCCCCCCGGGGGACGCCGGCGTGGCCGTGACGCTCGGGACGATGGAGGCGATAGCACGGAAGGGCGCCCGGAGCCCCTTGCTGCAAGGTTTGGCGCGGCGTATAGTCGGTTCGGGAACCCCCGTGGATGGACCCGCGCGCCTCCGCGCGTGGATCGGTTCACGGGTCGGCTACCGGGACGACCCCCCCGGCGTCGAAATGCTCACGGCGCCGGAGATTCTGACGGCTCGAGCGTTGGCCGGAGAACCTTCCGGGGGAGACTGTGACGACGTGGCGACACTAGCCGCCGCGTTGGGGCTCGCCGGCGGTTATCCCGCTCGGTTCGTGGTCGCCAGTTTCGGCCCGTGGCCGTACGAACACGTGTGGACCGAGCTTCACGACGGGAGGCGGTGGGTGGAGCTCGACACAACGCGCCCGGCACAATTCGCGCCCGGCGCCGGCGTTTACAGACAATCGGAGACGGCGCCCATGTACGGCACGGTCGGAGCCTATCAGAGCCAGTACACGGACAGCTACCAAGAAGACCCGTGGTATGTGGACGCCGCGAAGTGGGTGTGGGGGCTGTTCGGCGGCGGGAACGACTCGAAAAGCTGGCAGGAACACTACGCGAAACAGTGGAAGGGCTCCCCGTGCCCCGGAGCTCCCGACCCGCGCCGCGCGGCTCTCGCCGCGAAGAACGACCCCACCGGCGCCGCCTACATCCAGGGGAAGCTACGGCAGGGAAACGAGGGTTGGGCGCCGAGCTTGCAGGAAATGACCGTTCCCGACTACGCGTTGCTGTGGGTGAACGCGATGATGGGCGGGGACGATTGCGTTTCGAGCCGGTTCCCCTCGCTCCCCGCCGAGGGTGTGGCATGGATCGAGGACTCTACTCCCGGGTGGAGCCCCGGCGGCGTTCCGAACGTTGACCCGTCGTGGGTGGATCGGATCTACGAAACCGCCGCCGCCTCCGGGCCGGAAGCCGCCGAGGAGCTGATTCGGTACGCGGCCAACAAGATCGCCGGCGCCGTCCCCCAGGAATGGCGGGACGCGATGGAAGCCGGCGTCAAAGACTACTATTCGAGCCGCGCGGCGGGAGCGGTCGGGGACATAGCCGGCAAGTGGGGGCCGCTCCTTCTAACCGCCGGCGCGGGATTCGTGGTTTACGAGCTCGCCAAGCGGGGGAGGGGCTGAACCATGTACGTCGCCGGCGACGGGTTCCGGGTTATGCGGGGAGCTCGCCCCAGGTTCGCCGGGCTCGGCGGGTGGGGACCCACCTCGAGCTCGAGCTTTTCATGGTCCTACCTGGGGGGCGGTCGCTACTCGTTCGACCCCCCACCGGGGGACGCGTTCACGTACGACGGTCCGCTTTACCCCCGGGTGATCGACAACGGGGACGGGACTCGAACGATCCAGTACAACCCGGAGCAATCGGCCACGTGCCCGATCAAGCCGACCTCCGACCCGGAAGTGCCGATAACCCCCGGGATGGCGCCGAAGCAATCGGCGGGAGCTCCCGAGGGTTGGTACGTGCTCGCTCGAGCTCAGGGGAACAAGGTGCAAGGTCCGCTCAGCTCCACCGGGATCATCATGGGGCCGACAGACGTTGTGATGCTTCCGGCGGATTGCCGACCGAACGAGCACCCGTCTATTTCGTTCGGGGAGAGCTCCGAACCGGAGTTTGACCCGTACGAGCCGTGTAGTTTGCAGTCTCCGAATTTCACGGGGGAGCGGGTTCGGATCGTGAACCCGTTGACCGGCGCCGAGCTCCCGTTTCTGTACGCCGCTCCCTCCGGGTGTGATTCGGCGTACATCGACCAACAGGGGAAGCCGCTCCCGAAATGCGCGTACCCGTTCACGGGCAACGCCGCGTTTTGGGGCAACGTTCAAGGGCCGTCGGGTGGTGATCCTACGCACGGGATGGTCGGCGTGGACCCGTGCGCGGTGGCGCTCGGAACGGGAGGGTACGAGAAGGGGACCCCGGGGGCGCCGTGGGCGCCGTGGTGGGATCCCTCGAGTGAGTGGTACGGCCACCCCGTGCTAGCCGATGCGTTTGATTCCCTCGAGGGAACCTACACCCCGCCGGGCGAGGAAACCCCGCCGGGTGATTTCCCCGAGGACGAGCCGGAGCCCGGCGAGCCGATCCCGCCCCCCTACTATCCGCCGTGTCGGGACTGTGACACGCGGGCGCTCGGGCCGGATCCGACCACCGGCGAGGAAACCGTTCTATGCTTCCCGGAGCCGGATTGCACGGGGCAACCCCCGCTCGAGGACCCGTGCGTGGTCGGCTACTCCAAGGTTCCGCCCTATGGCCCGATTCTGGACCGTGACTGTCTGGGGATCGGAACGGAGCCCCCACCGGGCGGCGGAAACGGGACCCGCCCGGGCGGTGGCGGCTACCCGGGCGGAAATGGAGACGGGAACGGGGGACCGGGGCCGGGCGCCGGGGGTGGTGGTGGAGCTCCGGGCGCCGGTCCGCTCGGGGTGTCGTGGGTCGGGTTGGGAGCCGCCGGGCTCGCGTTGCTGTTCGTTCTCCGCGATAAGGACCGGAGCAAGGGGCGCTGATGTATGCTCGCGGCGGCTGTGGCTCTTGTGGTCTATCTGGCGGCGTGCGCGGCGCTCGGGAGATTCATCGGGGCCGTCTCGGACAGGTACCCGACGCCTCGAGCTCGAGGGACCCCCACGGGTTCCTCCCGTGGCTTCTCGCGCTGTTCGTCGGCGCCGCCATGTTCCGGGGGTGAATGATGGCGTACGCGGCTGAAACTCAGGCGGGGGTGGCGGTCGGGGAGCCTACGAGCTCCACGGGAACCGTGCTCTCCGACGCGGCGCAATGGATCCGCGAAAAGTGGGGCGTGTTCGTCGCTCTCGAGCCTGAGATTCTGAACTTGCAGCACCGGGCCGCGATGGCGGCGGCGGCGGCGAAACAGGCGGGGGACGAGCTCCGGTACGACATGGGGCGGGTGATTATCACCGACCTGGGGGAGCTCTCCAAGCTCCACGGGAAGGTAGTGGACAAAGTGACAGAGCTTTCCGGCTACCTGGGGCTGAACCTGGGGGGGTACCAGCTCGGCGCTATCGCCGTGCCGGTGGCCGTGGCTCTCACGTTCGCCACAATCGCCACCGTTATGCTGTGGCTCATGCAACGGCTGGACCTACAGCGGCGGCTAGTCGAAGGGCTCGAGGCGGGGACCTTAACCCACGCCGACCTCGCCGCGCTCGAGGACAAGGCGCCCGGCGGGGACGTGCTCGGGACGACGCTCGGAATCGGAAAGCTCGCGCTCGTCGCGTTCATCGGGTGGCTGTTGCTCCAAGCGCTCCAACAGGTGCCCCGGCTACGGTCGAACCCGGACCTACTCGTTTTCCACGGGAATCCCCCGGAGCTCGAGGGGGCCTACATCGGGGAGAACGTCTACGCGTTGACCTACCAGCACGCCGACAACTCAGAGCCCTACGTTCACAATTTCCGGCCCGGCGTCGAAGTATGGGGCAACCCGGACGGGTCGGTTACCCTCAGTCACCCGGACCACCGGCGGCTGTGGGGTGATTTCTAACCCGGAGGCCCCTCTTGTTCTTTCTCACCAACCCGGAGCGAAAAATGGCGCGACGACTCCCCAAACGGGACAGCAAGGGCCGGTTCGTGCGCGGCGGGGGATCCTCCCGCCGTCGTTCGACGAAGCGGCGCCGACGCAACCCCGCCCGCTCGAGCTCGAGGACCGCCGCCCCGCGGCGAGCTCGTTCCATTCCTCGCAACGCTGACGGCACGTTCGCCAGCTCCGGGGGCGGCTCCCGCCGGCGCTCGAGCTACCGGCGGAATCCCCCGGCGGGCCGGATGTTCCGGCGCGTGACCGACGCCGCCGTGGGGGCCGTTCAGCTCACGGTCGGGAAGGCGGCGAGCCGGGCGATTCCCGGGCTCGTGAACCTTCCCGAGCAAGGGCCGGTTGGCGTTGCGACCCGCGCCGGCGCCGCCGTGGTGGTCGGTCTGGTGGCCGATCAATTCCTCTCGAGCTCGCTCGCGGAACGGCTGCTCGAGGGCGGGTTGCAGGGATGCGTGGAGGACCTTGTGGTCGGCTATAACATCCCCTTCATCGGGCCGGCGTTGGCTCGAGCTCCGGGGATGGTGGTGGCCGGCGGGACCACGGGCCGGTACACGTACGTCGGACCGCCGGACTCACTCCGCGCGGGCCGTGGGATCGCCCGGAAACAGCTCCGGGCGTACATCCCCGAATCTTCCGGGTGGGGGCTCGGCTCCTACACCGGCGGCGGGGACTGGCTCCGAACCGACCGGATGGATCCGGTCTACCACCGGGCCTAGCAGGATGACGCGAGGGGGGGCGCCGGCCTCCGGGCCGGTTCCCCCCCGCCACAATTCACAGTAACCGGAGCCAATTCCATGCTCGGATTTCCCGTCAAGCCCCGTACGAAAGGCCAGCTCATCGAGCTGACCAACGCCGAAGGGGGCGAGGCCATTCCGTGGACCTACTACGACACGGCCAGCTACGTCACCACCGTCACCACGGCGCTCCCGTTCTTCAACGCCACCCGGGCGAACCAACAGGCGACGAACCTGCAAAGCCCGGGGCAGCTCCAGAGTGACCAGTTTTTCCAAATCTACTACTGGGGCGCCAACATCATCTTGAGCCCGGACCTCGCCGGGTTCAGCACGTGGCAAAACCTTTTCCGCCTCCTCATGGGCGGAACGAGCGGACCGCCTACGTTCACGTTCACGCTGTCGAACAAGAATTACGGCCCGTTCCCCCTGTCGTTCTTCCCCTCGAGCGGGGGGCTCACGGGGGCCGGAGCCGCCGGCGCGGCGGGTGCGTTCAGCTACGCGAACAACGGCTATCCGGGATCGGCGGTGGAGTGCTGGGACGGCGCCGTTATCATCCCGCCCCAGCAGAATTTCGGGGTAACCCTGAATTGGGACACGGCGCAGGACGTGGGCGCCGACCGTCTCATCCAAGTGTGGATGAAGGGGACTCTTTACCGGCGGGTGGTCTGACGCCGGAGCCGTACGCCGGGGAGCTCGAGCCGCGCCCGGTTCAAGGGGCTCGAGCACGCCGACCGTGGAGCGGTGGGGCTCCCGACAGGCCATAAACCGAACGACCGACACCGACCCCGAGCACGGGAGCCGTAAGGATGAATCAGAGCCGAGGGCAACGGGACGTTTTCGTGGCGCTCCCGGGGATCATGGAACAGTACCTTCCCGACAAGCTACGGGGCCGACCGAAAGACTTTTTCACGTACGGGACTAGCTTCCTCCCGATCTTGGCCGGCGCCTCGCTCACGACCACCGTTCAGATCAACACCGACGCCGATTTCCTGTTGGTGATGGTGGTGGGGCTGGCGCGGAACGCCGCGACCGAGGCGCTTGTGGCGAACCCGACGCTCACGGCTCAGCTCTCGAGCGGGAGCTCCGGGCGGCTGTACTCGAACCAAGCGCTCGAGTGGGATACGCTGTACGGGACCGCTCAGCTCCCGTTTGTGTGCCCCTACCCCAAGGTGATAACGGCGGGGGATCAGCTCTCCACGCAGTTAAACCACACCGTCGCCGGCGGAACGAACCTGAACGTTCGGATCGCCTACCACGGGGTGAAGATTTTCCCGTGAGCTGGCGCGGGGACGGGAGCGCTCGAGGGGACCGGGGACAGACCCCCCCGGATATTGAATTCCGGGCACCCGGGCTCCGGGTGGAGGGGGGCGGCGGCTACTACGCCGGCCCCTCCGGGCCGGGGGCGGTGGCGGCGCCGCCTCCGGTGCAGCCGTCGTACGCTCTCCCCCCGTGGTTCTACGTCAAGCCGCCTCGAGCTCGGGACTTTACGGCGTTCGGAGAGCTCACGGGGCTGACCGCCGCCGCCGGCGAAACGGTGGTGACGGGAGCAACCTTCCAGGTGCCCGCGGGGAACATCCCCGTCGTTCGGTCCGTGACGTTCGACGTGAACCTACTGACCCCGACGTCGAACCTCTTTTTTAGCATGAAACAGAACGGGAGCCCGGTAGAAGGGTGGTCGAATATCCGGCTGTTCCCCAGGACCGCCACCACCATTTCCATAGCCTACGGCCCCGACGAAACGTTTCCGCTGCTCCCCGAGGGTTGCCGGATCGACGTTACGGCCATTGTCCTCGCTCCCGACGCCGGCCCCTACCAGCTCGGCGCGAATTTCCACGGGTGGTACGTGGACGTGAACGTGTACGACGCGTTGCAGCTCGCGTACGCTCGAGCGGGGATGTAGAACCATGCCGACCACCAGCCTGCTCCCCGGGCCTCCGGTCCGGTGGCCCCTGGAGTACTTCGGGGGAAACCCGGCCCTAGACGCGAACATGGACGGCTTCAGTTGGGACCCCGTGACCGGGGTACCCCTAAAGTCTACGACCGAGCAGTCTGTGGCCCGGTACGTCTTCGGGGGGACCGGACAGCACCGCGCGGTGGGATGGCTCGACGGGGTGGGCGGGTATCAATGGTGGAACGAGGGCAACACCGTTGACGGGTTCTCACTCTTTCACCCGGGATATTGCCCCGTCCTGGAGTCAACTGGGTCGGCGGGGTTCATATACCCCGAGGCCACGCGGTTCGGGTGGTGGAGGGTCTCCCAGGCGTTCACGCCGACGGCGGGGACCAACTGGCAAGAAGGAATCAGCGGGAGTTGCGGTATGGCGGTCTGCTTCTTCCGAAACACAGGGACCACCCCGTCGAGCACGGCCACCCCGGCCGTCCCCACGGCGGGTAACTGCTACGCCTACGCGGGCCTCGCCGGGGTGGACGACGGAGGGCAACAGGGCCTAGCGGTCGCCACCTGGACAGAGGACGGCGGGGTATCGTCCCTCGGGGCATCGCTCGGGGTGTTCGAGCGGTGGCACACCGTGGACCTCATGGTGCGCCAGGCGACCGCGACGGCGGACGCGACCCTGCGGATTCTGTTGAACGGGACCGAGGTGGCGTTATTGAGCTTTGGCTCGGACATACGGCTACCGAGCGCCTCCACGAACTCCACGGCCCCGGTTTGCTTCCTCTCCACGTGGTGCGGGTCAAAGCCAATTGCGGACCGCCCAGGAACCCCCCGTTGGCTCGCGCCAGATATCCATTTCCGAGGCGGGGCGTTCAACGAGCTCGGGGTGCCGCTCCTCGGATGAACGACCGCCAGTTATCCCGCAACTTCTGGCTCCGCGAGTTTCCGTGTTGGGAGCGGGCCACCGACGCGGACGTGGCGGAGCTACAGCAAACTGTGGCCCGGGTGCTCCAGCCCGCCCGGGACACGTTCGGCCGCATCAAGCCGACCTCCTGGAGGTGGTGGAGCTCGGGATGCACACCCCGGACCGGGGCCCACGAACACGGCGGCACCGTTGACGTGGTGCCGCTCGATGCGGACCCGTTTACCGTGTTCGAGTGGATGAAAACCACGCTCCTCCCCTCGGGCTACATCGGCCGCCTCATCTATGAACCCGATTGGTGGCTCCAGGGCGGCCCGGAACCTGCGGGGAGCACGGACCGGAAGGTGCAAGGCGAGCATATCCACGTTGCCCCGTGGACGGCGATGGTGGAGCTCGGGGAGACCGAGATTATGGCCCTCGTGGAGACCGAGCCCAACACCTACGCCTACGCGGGCGGAGGGGGGCCGGTGTTCGGGGACCATACAGGCGTCTACGGGGACCCGATCCCCATTGAAGGGATCACCGCGACGGTGGGGCCCAGCTGGACCCGGTGGCTCCTCCTCGGGGCGGCCCTCGGTGTGGCCCTGCGGGGCCAGGAGCTCGTGGGATGAGCCGAAACCGAAAGACCCCCGACGCAGAGCGCCGGAGGCCTCACCGGAAAACCTATCACCCCGGGGCACCACCCCCAGGAGCCGGAAGGACCGCCTAGCATGGACCGTGCCACGCCGCTCCCGACGCAGGAACGACTAACACCGCACACCGGAGCCTGTCAACGATGCACCCCTCGTTCTCTACCGCCCGCGCCCGTCCCCTCCGCCCCGGTTTCGGCCGGTGGCGGGGTTTCCGCCTCTCCTGCGGACTCTGTGCCCTGGAGGAGCACCTCACGGACGCCAACCTCGCCGCGTGGCGCATGAGCGAGCGCCACGGGATCGTACACACCCGGTGCCTCGCGGCCTGGCGGAGGTTGCGGCCGTGAGCCGCCCCCAGCCCGGGGTTCGCGTCCGGCGGGAGGGGAGGCGCACCGAGCTCCGCGTGTATTCGGTTCACGCCGACGGCCGGGAGCTCCTCGTGGAGCTCGTGACCGGAGCCGACTGGACCCGGGCGAACCGGGGCGAGCCGGTGGCGCTCCATTCCACCCTCTACGCGGCGGACCTGGCCCTCGTGGGCGCTCATCGGTGGAGGGAGCGCCTCGTACAGGCGGAATTGGAGCTCGGGAGCGCCCGCGCCGGAAAAAGCGCCCTCCAGGAGGGCCGGTGAGCTACGAGGGCCGGGACGCGACAGGTGAGGGAAGGGGGCGGCCCTGCGGTGTCTGCAAGCGCCCGCTTGACTCCTCGTTCGGGCCGGGGTCCGGGAGCTCCGCCCCCTACGCCTGGACGTGGACCCGGTGCTACGGGAACGCGCACCTCGGGTGCATCCGCCTCGCCAACACCGCCAGGCGCGCCCCGTGCCCGGAGGAATCATGATCCGCGAGATTCTGAGGGTGCGTCGCTTCGTTAGTCCCGGCAACCTTCGCCTGTTCCTCCGGTGCCGGTGGCATCGTATGCCCTGGCGGCGGGCCCGGGTGGTGGCGTGGGGGTGGTGGGGGCCGTGCGGGCGGTGCGGGGTTCGTGCCAGCCTCATGCCATTCGGGCCTCGGTTCCGGTGGGTGTGCGCCCGTTGCGCGGGGGTCGTCGGAGAACCGAACCCGCAGGTTGAGATGTCGTCGCGCCTGTGGGCCGGACGTTGGTTCTCCGGTGAGGGCCCCGACCGGCCGGACACCCAGCAATGAGCGACCGGCCGGGGTGCGTCTCGCCCGAGGTGGCCCGCTCGTGGGCCCGCGCGATCGCGGTCGGGTGCCTTCTCGCGGTGGCGGCCGCCGTCCTCCTGGAGCTCCTCGCGGCGGTGGTCCAATGAGCCCCCGCCGGTTCGGGAGGAGGTCCACGGCCGCATACCTGGCCCGGGGGTGGCGTCGGTGCCATTGGGGCATCATTGGCCCCAACCGCCTTACCTACACCGAGTCGGAGGAGACCGGGGCCCGGTGCGGGGTCCAGGTCCGAAACGACCAGTGCCGGAATTGGGTTAGCCCCGATCAAATCAAGCGCATGGGGCGGCCCATCTGTCCGGCCCACGCGGAGCATTTCCGGGAGACCTCGGAGGCGTGGGACGAGGTGCGCCGGTGCCTCCGCCGCAGGTACGACCCGGGCCCGCTCCCGCTCCCGTGGGAGGAGGAGGGGGCCGACACACCCTTTTCCGGGGGACCGGCGGATGTATAGAAACACGGGCCCGCAACGGGTCGGGGACCTCCTCGCGGGCCTCCTCGCGCCCCCCGAGGCCACCCCCGAGGCACGCACCGACGGGGGCCTCCCCCGGTGGGTGACGGTCCACCCCGAGAGGGCCACCGGCCGCGTTCTCCAGGAGAACGGGAAGGGGGCGGTCCTCGTGGAGCTCGAAACCTACCGCTACGTGTCGGTGGTCGGGTGCAAACCGTGGCCCGAGCGAGAGGTTAGGGAGGTGTGGGTCCCGCTCCGCCGCCTTTCGCCCTACCGGCCGGCGGCCCGTGTCCATGCGTAGGCTCATCCCCGGGGTCCTGGCGGCCCTCGCGCACCTCGTGAGGCGTCCCTCGCCGCCGCCGCCCGTCCTGGACGAGCTCCGGCCCCGACGCGGCCGGAAACGTCCGAGGAGGAGCCGCTCGCGGGTCGGGGCCCGCACGAGGCCCACCCGGTGGTGGAAGCGCCGAAAGGCGCGCCTCCTCATCGCTCGCGAATCGAGACGACGTAACCGAAGGTGAACCCCGGCCGCCCTGTAGGGTCGCTGGGAGCTCCTCCCCGGCCGGTCCCCACGCCCCCGAGCCCACAAGCTCGGGGGCGTTTTCTTGCGCGCCAGACACCCAAGAATCATGCCAAACCCCCGCAGGATGCACGAAACGTGCCACGCTATCGGGGGCCAGGTAAACCCGTAAGTGCATGGGCCACAATGGTTTACGGCCTAATGATCGTTTGTAACAGTGTGACAGGTTCCGCAGAGAACCCCCCGGGCAACGGTGGAATGCGGGAGGTGGTGGGCCCCGCGACCCGAAAGGGTAGGGGCACCGTTGGCGGTCGGGCGGCCGGAAGGCGGCCCGTGTCGAGGGACTGCGGATGACCGTGCCTTCCACGTAAAGGCCAGCCCGCGCCCCTGTCCCCCGGACAGCGCAGTACCCGGGGGCGGGATCGCTCGCATACGGCAGGGTGGAAGGGGTGGCCCCTCGGGGCCACCGGGGCCCCAAGGGCCCGGGAGGAGCGCAAGCGATCCCGGGCCCGGGACCCGGTGGGGGGGGAATGGGGGTTGTGCGCGCGGGAGCCGTGGGTTTACTGTGGATTTATGAGGGTTTCCACCCTGGAGGCCCTAGTTTTCCACACCGATGCACCGGAGAACCGAACCATGAACGCACCGACCAACGGGCCGGACAGATGGGCCGAGTCCCTCGCGCGCCTCCTGGAGCTCCTGAGAGAACACGGCGGCCGCCGCACATGGTCCGGCCCCGCCCCGGGTTGGGAGTCGGAGGACGGCGAGCCCCGGGGGATTGCCCCGCTCCTGGAGTGTTGGGTGGCTCGGGGCCGCATGGTCCTCGTGACGATCTACGAGCGCGGCGAGGGTGGGTGGGATGTCCTGCGGCCCGTGACCGATTCCGACGGGGTAGAGGAGACCCTCCAGGAGCTCCGCGCCTACCTCGGGGGGGAGGAGCGGGAGGAGGAGGCGGAGGAGCCCCTCGCGGCCGAGCTCGCCGGATGGCCCGGGAGTCTAGAGGACCGGGCCGCGATCCTGGACCGCCTGGACGCGGTGGAGGCCCTGGTCTCGGCGGTTCGCTTTCGCCTGTCGGACGCCCTGGCGGCCCTGGAGGCGCGGGCCCGAAACGTGGAGGAGCTCGGGGGGAACCTCGCCAAGCTCGGAACGGTCCACGGTGAAATGCTCGACACCCTGGAGGCGAGGGTCCGAAACGCGGAGGAGCGGGCCGGGGTGACGGAAGCGGCCCACGACGCGCTCCTCAACGTCCTCGCGCGGCGGGCCGGGGTGGAGGCGGCGGAGGTGGTGGACGAGCTCGTGAGGCACCCGGCCGACGACATGGACCCCGAGGAGGAGGAGGCCCTCCTCGACAGCGAGGAGGACCGCGAGGAGCTCCTCCGGGCCCTCGGGGAGGTGGCGGACGGCCTCGCCCCACCCCGTCCCCCCGCCCTGCCCCGGATCACCCCGGACCCGGTGCCTAACGGTTCCCTGTACCTCGTGGGATGGGATCGGACGTCCGAGGAACACACCCCGAGCGGGTGGCACACCCTCCGCGCGGAGCTCGTGGACGGTGACGTGAGCCTGGAGCGGGCCCGGGAGTGGTGGGCGAAACCTCGGGCCTCCATTTACCACCCCGCCGACGTTCGGGCCCAGGTGGTCGCGCGGTGGGGCCCCGCCCCCCGGGGGATCGGCGGTTACCAGGACCCCGACGCGCAGCCCGAGCTCCTCCAGCGGGTGGACCTGTACGCGGAGGGGTGGGAGCTCCTCGGGTCGGTCGGGATCTATCAGGAGGTGAGGTGACGGGTGAGGGGGCCATCCTCTACCGAGTCGAGTGGAGTTGGGAGCAAGGCGGGGCCCGGGCCTTTGGCGCGGGCTCCGTCCTCCTGGAGGCGGTGGAGCATGGCCTCCGCATGGTGGAGCGCCGGGTGGCGCTCCTCGGGGAGCGCCCCGGGGTGGGCGAGGAGTGGTGGACGGTCTCGGTAATCTTCACGCCCGACGCGACCCACCCCGGGGAGCGCCGGGTGTTCACCGGGGAGGCGCGCCTTCTGTACGAGGCGGTGAGCGCGGCGATGCACACCCTAGCGAATCACCTCCGCCACCTGGAGGCCCCGTGAGCGGGTGGAGCTACCGGGCCACCTTCCGGGTGAGGATCGGGTCGGACACACCCACGTGGTCCAGGATCTACGACGCGCCCCCGGCGGAGGCGGCCCTCCTGCACGAGGTAGAGACGTGGGGCGTTCCCCCCGAGCTCCAGGGGTTGGCCCTGGCGCGGGTGTTTTGGTCCACCCCGGACGGGGCCTTCCCCCGGGTGGCCCTGGTCAAGATCGGAGGAGCCCGGGCGGGCGAGGTGACGCTCCGCCGGGTGCCTACCGAGCATCCCCCCGAGGAGGTGTGACGATGGACTTTGAGAAGGTGGGAGTGGTGACGGTGGACGGCGAGCTCCAGGCGGCCCCGACCATACGCAACCGGCCCGGGGCCCTCCCCGAGCGGGTGTATCGGGCGGAGGCGGAGGACGGTGCGGTCCTGGCCCTGTACGTGTGGGGCCGGGGCACCGACGCGGACGCCTACGACCTCCTGGTACGATGCCATCCGGGCCCCGAGGAGGCGGCCCGGTGGCCCACGTTTGACGAGCTCATGGCGGCCGTGGACCTCCTCCCGCAGGGGGCCGCGTTCGCTTGCCCGCCGTTCCTGGCGGGCGGGGTCTATCCCGAGGCCACGGGGTTCCGGGACGTGCCTCTACAACAGATCGCGGTACAGCCCGGTTCACCGGCCGCCCGCGATCGCGGTCGGTTTACGGGGTCGGGTCTCATCATCAAAGCATAGGGAGGAGCACAATGGCGGAGGAGCAGAGCAACAAGGCCCCCGAGCAAGAGACGCACGACGCGCCCGAGGGCCTGGAGTCGGTCCTCGCGGAGCTCGGGCCCGGGGAGTGGAAGGTGGCAATTCACCGGCACGACAGGAACGGGGTGGAATGGCTGGACACGTGGCTCGCGGAGGCGTTCAGCCTCGCGGCCGTGAAGGACGTTTATGGGGGGGGCAAGTATCGGTTTCGGATTCTCACCCCCGAGGGGCAATACCACACCTCCCGGGTGGAGCGGATCAGCGGCCGCTCGCGCTACCCGGACCGGGAGGAGGAGGAGGAGGAGCACCGGCCGAACGGGACCGACGTGGCGGAGTCGGTGCTCAAACTCACCGAGCGCCTGGACGGGTTCATGCACGACCTCCGCCACCCCGAGCCCGAGTTTCAGCGCGTCAACCCCCTGGAGCTCCTCACGAACATGGTGGGCATGGTCCAGGAGGCGAGCCGCCCGATGTACGACCTCTTGGCGACCCGAGCGAGCGAGGAGCGCGAGGAGCAGATGGGGGCCATTCAAGGGTTCCTTCAGGGCATCGAGTTTGCCCGCACGATCCGCGCCGAAATGCAGGAGGAGGCGAGCCCCTCCTCCCCCTATGAGCAAGTGTTAAAGCGCCTCGGGGACCCCCTCGTGCGTATTCTGGAGCGCAACATGGGGCCCGGGGCGGGGGCCGCCCTGGCCCCGACCGCCAACCCGAACCCGCCCGAGAACCTGCCCATGATCGACGCCGAGAAGCTCCCGGACCCCGCGCCCGCGTGGGTCCGCTACGTGGGCCAGATTCTCCCGCAGTTGGTCGGGTGGGCGGAGCGCGGGAAGGCCCCGGGGGTGTGCGCGGAGTTTGTGGTTGACGAGCTCCAACCCGGGCATTGGCGGCCGGTGCTCAGTGAGTTGACGCGGGAGGGTTTCGAGACCGAGTTTTATGCGGCCGTCCCCAAGGCCGCCGAAAACCGGGATTGGTTTGGTGACTTCTACGGGGCCGCTCAGGACATCCTCCTCGAGCTCCTGCGGGGCGGATCGGAACCCGAGGCGGGGGAGGAGGTGGGGGCCCCCGAAGGATAGAAGCCTTGTGCTATTGCTCAACGGGGACGAGTGACCTACGGGCCCCCCGCCGCCCGGGAGCCGCCACGTGTGCGGGCCTGGAGCTCCCGTTTTCATCCCCCGGGCAACGCCGGGGTCATGGCCACGCTCGGGGTCATGTCCAGGATGGCGCGGCGGAGCTCCTCCTCGCGCTTGACTCTACAGGCGGCCCGCTCCATTCTCGGGGGTGTTGGGGGTACCGAAGGTGCGTACATCCTGCGGGAATGGCTGGAGGAGCGGGTCCGGTTCCGGTTCGATCCGCCGGACACCGAGCTCCTCCGCGCGCCCGAGCTCATGCTCCTGGAGGCGGAGGAGCTCGGGGAGTCGTGGGGGGATTGCGACGACGTGGCCCTCCTCGGGGCGGCCCTCGGTGTGGCGGCCGGGTATCCGGCCCGCTTTGTCGTGGTCGGATTCGGTGACGGGTTCGCCCACGTCTGGACCGAGCTGGAGGCCCCGGCGGGGTGGGTGGAGCTCGACACCACCCGGCCCGCGCAGATGGACCCGGGAGTGCGAATCGTGACCCGAGCGGAGTGGACGGTATGAGCTACGGCCTTGGTGTGGTGAACGGGTCCGACCCGTACACGTCTTACCCCTCCATCACCTCCTATCCCGAGGACGATCCTTGGTATATCGACGCGGGAAAGTGGGCCATCGACCACCTGTGTTTCTGGTGCGGCGACGACGACGCGAAAACCTGGCAAGAGCATTATGCCAAGCAATGGACTGGGAGCCCGTGCCCGGGAGCTCCCGACCCGAGGCGGGCCGCCGTGGCGGCCGCCGTGGCCCCGGCGGAGGCCGAGAAGATTCGTAAGCTCCTCCAGGAGGGTAATTCAGGGTGGGCCCCGACCGTCCAGGAAATGGCGGTGCCCGACTATGCCCTACTGTGGGTCAACGCCGCGATGGGCGGGGATGACTGTGTAAGCACCCGGTTCCCCCAGCTTACCGGGATGCTCCAAAACTTCGTTCTCCAGTATGGCGGGGGGGCGGGGACCCCCCAGGTTGACCCCGCGTGGCCCGAGCGGATCTACGAGGTGAGCGCCACGGGCGGCCCCGAGGCCGGGGAGGAGCTCCTCCGCTACGCCGCCGAGAAGGTTGTGGGGGCCATCCCCGAGGCGTGGCGCGAGGCCCTGGAGCGTGGGGTCCAGGACTACTACGCCGGGAGCTACACCTCGCGGGTGAAAACGGCGGCCGTGGCGGCCGGTCCGTGGGTGGCGGTGGCCCTCGGGGTCGGCCTCGTGTTGGCCCTCGGCAAGCGCGGGGCGCTATGAGCTACCTGCAACGGAACCGCCTGGCGCGCGACCTCGGGGCCTACCGCTCGCGCCAGGGCCTCGGGGCGTGGGGCCCCACCTCCCCCTCCTCGTTCACCTACGAATACGCCGGGGGCGGCCGCTACACGTTCGACCCGCCCGTCGGTGAGGCCTTCACGTACACGGGCCCCCTCTACCCGCAGGTCCACGACAACGGGGACGGAACGCGCACCATCTACTACAACCCGGACCAGGCGGCCACGTGCGCGGTAAAGCCCACGGCCGACCCCGAGGTGCCCCTCACCCCGGGGATGGCCCCGAAGGCGAGCGCCGGGGCCCCCGAGGGGTGGTATGTCCTCGCCGAGGCGCAGGGGAAGAAGGTGCAGGAGCCGCTATCGGCCGGGGGCATCATCATGGGCCCGTCAGACATCGTAATGCTTCCGGTGGATTGTCGGCCGAATGAGCACCCCACCATCAACTTCGGGGAGAGCTCCACCCCGCAGTTTGACCCCTACGACTATTGCAGCCCGCAGGGCCCCACCTGGACGGGGGTGGCGCTCGGGGTGTACGACCCCCTGACCGGGGCCCGCCTCTCCGACCTCTACGAGGCCCCGAGCGGGTGTGACTCCCCCTCGGGCTACGTCCTGGCGGACGGGACCAAGGTCCCCAAGTGTGACGCGCCGTTCACCGGCAAGGCCGCGTTTTTCGGCAACGGGGTGCAGGGCCCCTCCCCGGGTGATCCGACGTATGGAATGGTCGGGGTGGACCCGTGCGCCTTGGCTCCCGGGACCGGCGGGTACGAGAAGGGGTCTCTTTTCGCGCCTTACGCCCCGTGGCTAGACCCTTCGAGCTCGTGGTACGGCCACCCGGTCCTGGCGGAGGGGTTGAATTGGGAAGTGATTTCGACCGGGGGGACCGGGCCCGCGCAGCCGCTCCCGGGGCCCTACGACCCGCCATGCCGCCCGGGTGACGACCGGGAAATGATCGACGGGGTGGTCCGGTGCATCCCCGTGGACGGGGTGGACGGGCCGATGCCCGCCGACGCCCCTCCGTGTTGGGTGGGGGTCTCCACCACACCTCCCTTCGGGGACGTGTTCGACCCGGTTTGCCTCGGAATCGCGCCCGACCCGGAGGCCCCGGGGGCCGGGAACGGGGACGGCGGCCCGGTCACCGAGGACGGCACGCCCACCAACGGCGGGGGATACCAGCCCGGCGGAAACGGCACCGGGAACGGGGACGGCGGGGGAGGCGGAGGCGGGGGGTTCGGGGACGGCCTCCGAAACCTGGCGCTCCCAGCCGTCGGGGCCCTCCTCATCTTCCTGGCGGCCCGCCGCCAGCGCGGCGGGGCGTAGCGTGGCCTACGCGGCCGGGACCACGAGCTCGGGGGGTTGCGCCCCTTGCGCGGCCGCGCCCGCCCCGGCGGCCGCCGCCCGGGAGCCCGGTTACGGCCTCGTCCCTTGGGTAGTCGGGATCGCCCTGTATTGGGCGCTCGCGGAGGGGATGCGCCGGGACTTCCGGGGCAACCCGTCGGTTCCCCGAGGCCGCTTCAAGAAAGGGGACGTGGTGCAACTTCGGAGCTCCGACCCGAGACTGAGCGGCCGCCTCGCCGCCGTGGTCGGCACCGTGCCCACCCGTGACGATTCTGTCCGGGTCCAACTTCTCGGGAAAACCGGGGGCATTCTGTCCGGGGACGAGTCGCAATTCAAGATGGTCGAGCGCGCGTGAGCTACGGCGGCCGGGGTACGGTCGGGGCCGTGGAGCTCGCGCCGAGCGAGGCGGCCCAATGGGTCCGGGATCGGTGGGCGGACTTCCTCGCGGTGGAGCCCGACATCCTGGACCTCATGCACCGCGCGGCCGTGGCCCGCGGTATGGCCCGGGAGCAGGGTAACACCGTCCTCTACGAGCTCGGCGGCGAGGTGATTCGGGACCTCGGGGCGTTGAACAAGCTCCACGGGTCCATCGTGGACAAGGTGGAGGGGGTGGCCTCGTGGATCGGCCTTGGGGCCATTCAGGTGCCACTGGCGCTCCTCACCGTGTACTCGGTGGTGGCGGCCGGGATGATCTACCTTTTCGCGCGCCTGGAGATTCAGCGCCGCCTTGTGGTCGGCCTGGAGGAGGGGACCCTCACCCGGGCGGACGTGGAGACCCTGGCGGAGGCGGGTAACGCCCCGTCGGAGCTCTTGGGCCAGGCGGTGGACTTGGGTAAGCTCGTCCTTTGGGGCGTCCTCGGGTGGTTCGCCATCATGGCCCTACAGGAGGTGCGCGCGTTCCGCGAGAATCCCACCCTCCAGGTGTTCGAGACGAACCCGCCGCCCGAGCTCATCGGGGAGCGGGTGTATGCGGTGTGGTACCGCCACGAGGAGGACGGCGAGGACTACGTTCATCATTTCCGGCCCGGTGTTTCGATGGTGGGGAACCCCGACGGGTCGGTGTCCTTCCGCCACGGCCGCCGCGCCTTGTGGCGGGATTTCGACTAGGGGTCCCTGGTGCATTTTCTCATCAATCCAAGGGAGGCCGGGATGGCCAGGCGAGCACGCGACAGCAAGGGCCGGTTCGTGAAGAAGGGCCGCGCCCGTCGGAAGACGACGCGGAAGAAGGCGCGACGGAACCCGCCCCGGGCCCGCGCGGTGGCGCGGACAGCGCCCCGGGATCGGTTCGGGCGGTTCGTGGGGAAGGGCGGGAGCTCCCGCCGACGGGCCCGCTCGAACCCGGGCCGCTACGTGCGGTCCAACCCCGTCCGGGGCGACATCGTGGGGACCCTCGTGGACTCCACCGTGTGCGCGGCCCAGCTGACGCTCGGGAAGGCCGCGAGTCGGGCCCTCCCGGACCTCGTGAACCTCCCGCAGGGGGGAAATGTCGGGGTGGCGATCCGGGCCGGGGCCGGGGTGGTGCTCGGCTACGCGGCGGACATGGCCGGATTCCGGGACCTCGGGGGGAAGCTCCTGGAGGGCGCGCTCCAGGGGTGCGTGGAGGACTACGTGGTCCAATTCAACATTCCGTTCCTCGCGGACGCCCTGCGGCGGCCGCCGGGGGTGGTTCCGGCCGTCGGTGGCGGAGGCGGCACGACGGGCTTCTACACCTCCGCGCCCCATGTTCGCGGGGCCGGGACGGGGGCCTACGTGCCCAGGTCCAGGGGCGGCCGGATGGGCCGCTACGTGCAAGCGGGGTTCTAGACCCGCGCGGGTGAAGCGCCCGGGGGGGTGAGCTCCCCCCCGGGCCCGTTCTCAATTCCAGGAGGAGGGAGGGGCCATGTTTTTCTATCCCGTGGAGCCGAAGACGCTCCAGCAGTTGAAGAAGCAGAGCAACCCGAGCATGGTGCCGGGTCAATCGGAGGCGGTGCCGTGGGTCCTCTACGACACGGCGACCTACGCCGATAACGCCACGACGGACCTCGACTTCTTCAACACCGCGCGGGCCACGCGGCGGGCCACCAACCTCCCGAGCCCGGGCCAACTGCCCGAGCCGCAGTTTTTCGAGATTTTCGGGTGGTTCCTCACCCCGATCATCGGGGCGTCGGCCACGGGGTGGGAGGACCTGTCGCTCCTCCTCATGGGCAACGGAGCCGGGACCGACGCGGGGCCGCCCACGTGGTCCTTCAGCCTCGCGGACAAGGAATATGGGCCGTTCCCCATGTTCCAACTGCAAAGCCTCGGCGGCGTCGGGGGGTTCGGCCTGTCGCTCGGGGATACCACGGACGGACACCTCACCGTGGCCGACTCGGGCCGGATCGGGAACGGTGCGTGGTGGGACGGGGCGGTCACGATCCCACCGCAACAGAACTTCCGCGTTACCCTGCGGTGGGATTCGGCGGTGGACATCTCGGGGGACATCCTCCTCCAGGTGGCGGCCGTCGGTGTGCTCCACCGTCGGATCGTCTGAAGGCCCTCGGGCCTTTGGCACACCTTCCGCGCCATGACAGCCGGAAGGTTTCGGGAGCTCCCCGGGAGCGGTAGGGAAGGGAGCGGCGGACGGGGCGGCGGGGCCCCTCCGCACGACGCGGACACAACGGACACCCGGGCCGGGAGGCCGGAACCATGAGAAAGCTAGATCGGAAGGCGGTAGAGGCCGCGACGAGGGCCGCCCGAGCTCGGGCCCGCCGACGCGGAGGCAACCCGGACCAGGAGGGGGCCCCGGGAGCGCCCGAGCTCGTGGAGGTGCCCCCCCCGCCGGAGGCGGCGACCGACGCGGAGCTCGCCGCCCGGGTGGAGCTCCTGGAGGAGAAGCTCGGCAAGATGGAGGGCCGGGTGAGGTTGTGGGTGGAGGAGCTCGACCAGCGCCTCCGCCACCTGGAGCGGGAAGGTGTGGCGCTCGAGGAGACACCCCCCGCCGAAACGCCCTCCCCGCAAGGGGAGGCGGGTGTGGCGTCGGGAGCACAAGGGGCCGACGCCCCCGGGGGTGAGGCGTGAACCCGGGCCAGGGGTTCCGCCAGGAGGCGGTGGCGATGCCCGGGATGATGGAGCAGTACCTCCCGCCGTCCCTACGCGGCCGGGTCAAAGACTTCTTCGGGTACGCGACGGGGGCCAACTTCCTCCCGCTCGCGGCCGCCACCACCGCGACCGACACCATTCAGGTGAACACGGACGCGGACTTCCTCGTGGTCCTGGCGGTGGGGCGGGCCCGGGACCCGGCGGACCCCGCGACGATTTTCGCGGACCCGCCTATTACGGTCCTGGTCACCACCGACGGGAGCGGCCGGAACCTTTTCAACCGGGCCATTGACTGGTCCACCTTCTTCGGGGACGCGGAGCTCCCGGGACTCCTGCCCTACCCGAAGGTGATTTCCGGCGGGTCCCAACTTTCGACGCAGTTGACCAACCTGGACGCCGCCCAGGACTTCGACGTGCGTATCACCTATCTCGGGCTCAAGATATTCCCCGAGTTGGAGCGGCGGTGAGTTTCCATACGGGGAGGCCCACCAAGGCCCCGCCGGATGTAACGAACCGCGCGCAAGGCATCCGCGTGGCGGGTGGGGGGTCCCGCATCCCCCTCCCGCCCGGGACCTCCGCCCCGGCGGGTGGCGGTCCGTTCGTGCCCTCAAAGGTGGTCATCCCCCCGTGGCACGACGTGCGCCCGCCGGGGGCCAGGGACTTTCAGGGGTTCGGGGCCGTGAATGTCGTAGGCCCCGCAGTCCTCGTGACGGGGGCCTCGTTCCAGGTGCCCGTGGGCCGGGTGCCGGTGATCCGGTCGTTGACGTTCGACGTGAACAACCTAGCCCCGACGGACACGCTGGCCTTCCGCCTCCTCCAGGACGGGAGCGCGGTGGAGGGGTTCGCGCCTATCAGCGTGTTCCCCCGGAACGCCTCCACCATTTCGTTAGCCTACGGGCCGGATGAGACGTACCTCATCCTGAACGAGGGGGCCCTCATCACCATAACCGCCGAGCTCGCGGCGGGCGGCCCCCTGGACGTGGGGGCCTCGTTCCACGGATGGCACGTGGACACGAACGCGGCGGAGGCCCTCACCGCCCTATACGAGGGGTTCTAAATGCCGTTCACCTCACTCATCCCCGCGCCCCCGGTCCGGTGGCCCCTGGAGTACTTCGGGGGAAACCCGGCCCTAGACGCGAACATGGACGGCTTCAGTTGGGACCCCGTGACCGGGGTACCCCTAAAGTCTACGTCCGAGCAGTCTGTGGCCCGGTACGTCTTCGGGGGGACCGGACAGCACCGCGCGGTGGGATGGCTCGACGGGGTGGGCGGGTATCAATGGTGGAACGAGGGCAACACCGTTGACGGGTTCTCACTCTTTCACCCGGGATATTGCCCCGTCCTGGAGTCAACTGGGTCGGCGGGGTTCATATACCCCGAGGCCACGCGGTTCGGGTGGTGGAGGGTCTCCCAGGCGTTCACGCCGACGGCGGGGACCAACTGGCAAGAAGGAATCAGCGGGAGTTGCGGTATGGCGGTCTGCTTCTTCCGAAACACAGGGACCACCCCGTCGAGCACGGCCACCCCGGCCGTCCCCACGGCGGGTAACTGCTACGCCTACGCGGGCCTCGCCGGGGTGGACGACGGAGGGCAACAGGGCCTAGCGGTCGCCACCTGGACAGAGGACGGCGGGGTATCGTCCCTCGGGGCATCGCTCGGGGTGTTCGAGCGGTGGCACACCGTGGACCTCATGGTGCGCCAGGCGACCGCGACGGCGGACGCGACCCTGCGGATTCTGTTGAACGGGACCGAGGTGGCGTTATTGAGCTTTGGCTCGGACATACGGCTACCGAGCGCCTCCACGAACTCCACGGCCCCGGTTTGCTTCCTCTCCACGTGGTGCGGACAGAAGCCCATAGGCGACCGGCCGGGAACCCCCCGGTGGCTCGCTCCGAACATCCACTTCAGGGGCGGCGCGTTTGACGAGCTCGGCGTTCCCTTGCTGAGCTGACCCCGAAGATGGCGACCGACCGGCAGCTATCCGCGAATTTCTGGCTCCACGAATTCCCGTGTTATCAGAAGGCCACGGAGGCGCAGGTTGGGCGGCTGAAAGAGACTGTTCAGAGGGTTTTGCAGCCGTTCCGTAACTACATCGGGCGCCCGGTGGTCCCTACGTCGTGGATGTGGTGGAGCTCCGGCTGTGTTCCTCGAGTCAAGAGCCACAACCCGGGCGGGGGGCTCGGCGGCGGAACCGTCGATTTCGACGCTCCCGACCTGTCGGACACCGATTTCCGCTCGGCGTTTTCCTGGGGCGTCACCAACCTGCTCCCCGCCGGCTACCTGGGGCGGTGGATCCTCGAGCCCCGGATGGTGAACCCGGACACGGGGGAGAAGGTTCAGGGGCGGCACATACACGCGGCG
>Ga0210101_1000152_pt1 | contig 24432 bp, 22 predicted proteins | sample Muzzi_PWC_D1_FD_185534 | JGI IMG/M metagenome (GOLD analysis project Ga0210101, IMG submission 185534) | Wetland microbial communities from San Francisco Bay, California, USA, that impact long-term carbon sequestration - Muzzi_PWC_D1 (SPAdes) | ecosystem: Environmental > Aquatic > Marine >... | reverse complement strand
TCATGTTCGGCCTGCTGATCGTCTTCGTCACGCTGCTGCGCGGGACGATGGGCTCGACCAGGCCGGAGACGGTCAAGGCGAGCAAGACCAGGCCCGTGCTCTGGGAGGAGGTGCAGGGCGTCGACGCCGCCAAGGACGAGCTGATGGACGTCGCCGAGTGGCTGCGCGACCCCGACCGCTTCGCCTCGCTCGGCGCCGAGCCGCCGCGCGGCGTGCTGCTCTTCGGCCCGCCGGGAACCGGCAAGACGATGCTGGCGCGGGCGGTCGCCGCGCAGGCCGGCGTCGACTTCTTCTCGGCCTCGGGATCGAGCTTCGTAGAGATGTTCGTGGGGAGGGGTGCCGCCCGGATCCGGCGGCTGTTCAAGGAGGCCCGAAAGTCGGGCCGGGCCGTCATCTTCATCGACGAGCTGGACGCGGTCGGGGGGGCGCGTTCCGGCGGCGGTGGAGATGGCGGCTCAAGCGAGCGCGAGCAGGCGCTCAACCAGCTGCTGGTCGAGCTCGACGGGTTCGAGAAGGACCCGGGGACGGTGATCGTGATCGCAGCCTCCAACTACGTCGACAAGCTCGACAGGGCGCTGCTGCGGCCGGGCCGCTTCGACCGCCAGGTGCTGGTCTCGCCGCCCGACCGCGACGGCCGCGAGGCGATCCTGCGCGCCCACGCCAGGGGCAAGCCGCTCGGCGCCGACCTCGATCTCACCGACGTCGCCCGCAAGACGACCGGGATGACCGGTGCCCAGCTGGCCAACGCGCTCAACGAGGCGGCGATCATCGCCGGCCGCGAGGGCCGCCGGGCGATCGCGCGCGAGGACCTCGACGAGGCGCTGCTGCGCCAGTCGGTCGGCTCCCAGCAGGCACGGCGGCTGAGCCAGAAGGAGCGCCGCATCGTCGCCTACCACGAGGCCGGGCACGCGCTCTGCCGGCGCCTGCTCGGGCTCGACCCGCCGGAGATCCTCAGCATCGTGCCGCGCGGGCCGGCGCTCGGCTTCGTCGGCCACTCGCCGCAGGAGGACACCTACCTGAAGTCGCGCGAGGAGCTGCTCGACGAGCTGGTCACCCTCCTCGGCGGCCGCGCCGCCGAGGAGGAGGTGATGCAGGCCTCCTACTCCGGGGCGGTCGACGACCTCTCGCGCGTGCACATGGTCTGCCGCCAGATGGTCGCCGAGTTCGGCATGGGCGTCGCGATCGACGCCGACGGGGCGCCGCCGATCGCCCTGCCGACCGGCGACTACGCGCTCTCCGACCGCACCCGCCGCGACGTCGACGTGGCGGCGATGACGCTGGCCCGCGAGGCCTTCCGGCGGGCGCGCGGCCTGCTCGCCGCCAACCGCAGGTGCCTCGACGACCTCGCCGCGGCGGCGCTCGAGCGCGAGACGCTGACCCGCGAGGAGCTCGACGAGATCTTCGCCGCCCACGAGCTGCGCGAGCGCGCGGACACGGGCAGCGCGGGTAAAGTCACCACTCGGTGAAAGCCGAGGACTGCTACTTCCCAGCGGGCGAATCGATGGCGCGCCGCGTGCACGGCGAGCGCTCGGTGGGGTTGCTCTACGGCCAGCGGGCGCTGCTGATCGGCGCGCTCGAACCGCTCACCTACACCGGCACCATGCTGCAGACGCGCTCCGGCGACCGGCCCTTCGAGCGGCTGGCCCGCACCGCCAAGGTCCAGGAGACGGTCTTCCTCGGCAGCCGCGCGGAGGCCGACGAGGTGCTGGCCCGGGTGCACCGCCTGCACGAGACGATCGCCGGCGAGCTGCCCGAGGCAGCGGGGCCGCACCCGGCCGGGACCCCCTACTCCGCCTTCGACCCGGCGCTGATGCTGTGGACGCTGGCGGTGATCGCCGATTCGGGCCGGGCGATGTACGAGGCGCTGGTCCGGCCGCTCGATCCGGAGGAGCGCGAGCGGCTCTGGCAGGACTACGTGCGCTTCGGCGAGCTGTTCGGGCTGCCGCGCAGCGAGGTGCCGGGCAGCCATGCCGAGTTCGAGGCCTGGTTCGGCGCCAGGCTCGCCGAGCCCGGCCTGACCGCGACCGCGCACGGGCTCGAGATGGCGCCGCTGGTCGCCTTTCGCCAGCCGGTCCCGGCCCCCGCCCGCGGCAACCTCGCCGTCCAGAACCACATCATCAAGGGCACCCTGCCGCCGCGCGTGCGCGCGATCTTCGGGATCCGCTGGAGCGACGCCCACGAGCGCGGCTTCCGCGCGATCGCCGCCGCCCACCGGGGCAGCCGCCGCGCCTTCCCCCGGCGCGTGCGCCGGGGACGCAACGACGTCTTCTTCGACGTCGTGACCAAGGCCGAGCGGCGCCGCGGCGGAACCGCGACGCCGCCGCTGCGCACCGGCGCCTAGCGCAGCCGAGATTCACCCCACCCTGGGTGGGTCAATGTCGGATGCGATCAGGAGACGACGGCGAAGCGCAGGCCGGCGCGCTCGAAGCGCTCGAGCCCGCCGGTGCCGAGCGCGATCGCCGGCGTCAGGCAGCCGCCGCCCGGTGGCGTCGCCCCCTCCTCGGCGAGCATCAGCCCGGCCTCGCCGAGCATCTTCGCGGTCGCCAGGTAGCCCGGGTGGCCGTCGGCGTCGAGCCGGGTGCGGACGTGGTGGCCGCCGCTCGTGCGGGCCTCGACCTCGACCTGCCAGCTCCACTGCTCGAGCCGCTCGCCGCGGGGGCCGAAGCCCGAGCCCGGCAGCAGCCGGCGCAGGTAGCCGGCGGCGCGCTCGCGCACGCCCGGCTTGGCGCGGCTGAGCGCCCGCGAGCCGAGCTGGGTCCCGGCCAGCAGCGCGGCGCCCGCGTAGCGCAGCGGCAGGGTCGGCGCCGAGCCCGGCATCGTCATCCCCTCGCGGTAGCGGAAGGGCGCGGCGGGGCGGCCGGCGGCCTCGGCGGCGAGCATCGCGCTGCGGTGGATCACGGCTGGGTTGATGAAGGCGGCGGGCGCCATCGGCGCGATCACGTCGCCGTCGGCGTTGACCCGGGGGGCGAGCGGGATCGGGCTGAGCCGGCGCACCTCCTCGGCGAGGGCCTGGTCGGGGATCAGCGCCGCCGGGTCGGAGATCTCGGCCGCGCCTTCGCCGCCGAGCGCCTCGGCGCTGCTCTGCAGCGTCCCGCCGGAGACGATGTCGGCGAGGCCGAGCCGGCCGGAGGGCTGCTGGGTGGCGATCAGGAGGTCGGCCGAGGCGAGGTCCTCGCCCCAGCGCTCGCGCGCGGTCTCGGCGGCGAGCCGCACGGTCAGGTCGGGCGGCAGCGCCTCGAAGCCGCTGACCTGGACGACCTTGACGCCGGCCTCGGCGGCGCGCGCGTGGAAGGCGTCGACGGTGCGCCGCGCGAAGGGCATCTCGCCGGTCAGGTCCATGTAGTGGGCGCCGCCGGCGACGCAGGCCTCGATCACCGGCGTGCCGTAGAGCGTGTAGGGGCCGACGAGGTCGAGCACGACGCGCGTGCGCGCCGCCATCGCCGCCAGCGAGGCGGGGTCGCCGACGTCGGCGACGATCTTCTCCGGCGCGCTGACGCCGATCTCGCCGAGCACCGAGTCGAGCCTGGCCGGATCGCGCCCGGCCACCGCCCACTTCGCCCCCACCTCGCCGGCCCGCTCGGCCAGGTAGGCGGCGACGCGTTTGCCGGTCAGCCCGCTGGCGCCGAAGACGACGACGGATAGGTCCCGCTCTGGCATCGCCTGGACCATACTGCGCGGAACACGATCGACGAGCGACGGGAGGATTGCGATGATCGAGCTGATTGAGGACCTGCCGGCCGGCGTGCTCGGCCTCGAAGCCAAGGGCGAGGTCACCGGCGAGGACTACGAACGGGTTGTGATCCCGGCGGTACACGAGCTGCGCGAGCGCGAGCCGAAGTTAAGCCTGCTCTACGTGCTCGGCGCCGGGTTCGAGGGCTTCACGGCGGCGGCGATGTGGGACGACGCCAAGGTCGGGCTCGAGCACCCCTTCACCTGGGAGCGGATCGCCGTCGCCAGCGACGACGACGCCTATCGCCGGCTCTTCAAGGGCGTCGGCTTCCTGATCCCGGCCAAGGTCAGGGTTTTCGCCCTGGCCGAGCTGGAGCAGGCGAAGAGCTGGGTGGCGGAAGGCTGACCGTGCCGATGGGCGGTACTGGGCTCGAACCAGTGACCCCCTCCTTGTAAGGCGCTGGCGTGGATTCGGCGATTACGCCTGAAACATGCCTATGTGCAGGGGATTTGCGCGCTGGGGCGGATCGGCGATCCGGGCCGAATGTGCGGGGATATCCGGCGATTGAACCCGTTTCGGGCACTCGTGGGGCCGAGTGCCCAAACGCGAGGAGGCCGCTCAGTCGGCGTGAACGGCACAGGTGGCCCAGTCGAAGTCCTCGGGAAGCGCATCGAGGATGTCTCCGCAGTCCTTCCCGCTTCCTCGCACGGGCTCATAGTCGCGATGGACGTGGCGACCGATCACGACCAGCGCCACCTTCTGGGCTCCAACGCTGGTCAGCGCATGGGCGGCCGACTGCGCGTGGCCGCCGGTGACCCACGTGTCGTCGAGCAGCAGCACGGATCGGCCCGAAAGGTCCGCCGTCGCTCTATAGCGGTTGGAATCGAACTCCCGCTGCCCGTCCCCCACCTCGCCGGTCGGCTCAAGCGTCCGCTGCAAACGCTCCTTGATCGGCTCGACCCAGCCGGTCAGTTCGGCAAAGGCGGAATGCTTGTCCCGCTCGGGCTTGCTCGACGGGACGATGGTGACGAGATCGAAGCCGTCCACACCGGCTGCCCGGGCGACGCACGACTCGTGGTCTCGCAGAAAGCGCCAGAGGATCGCGGCGAGGCGGATGGTGTCGTGCCTTCGAATGCCAGCGGTGCTGCCATCCTTGTAGTTGCGAAGCGCCAAGTGCATCTGGCCCCCGTGCTCGCTGTACGTGATGGGAACCATCGCGTCGAGACAGTCGGGCTGGTGGCCGCACTTGTAACAGGTCTCGTAATCCGGATCGATGAATCCCCAGCAGACCCGACAGATACCTGGACCCGCCGCCGCGATGTTGCGCATCGCCCGCTCGTAGGCCTGACTGGCCTCGTCGACCCCCAGGGCCATGACGGCCTTACGCGGTCAGGGCGAGATCGTCCGCGTAGAGCCGCTCAAGGTGCCCCACGATCTCCTCGCCGCTGTCGACCACGTAGGTGCTGGGACGCTGCTCCGCGTACGTCTGGGCCCATTGGTGGCGCAGCAGCGAGCGCAAGAGGAAAGCTGGCCTACCCTGCTCGATCGCCAAACGTGCCTGCATGCGGGCGCCACTCTTATTGCCCGCCTCGACGACGACACTGGCGCGAGCGAAGCCGGACATCACCGCGTTTCGCTGAGGGAACGTCCAGCGGCGCGGCTCCTGGCCCGGCCAGAACTGAGAGATGACGGCACTCTCGCGGCCGAGCTGCTCCTGCAACTCGGCATTCTGCTTCGGGAAGTGATGCCGGAGCCCGGTGCCGATGACCGCCACCGTGCGCCCGCCCGCGTCGAGTGCCGCCCGGTGGGCGGCGCTGTCGATGCCGGCGGCAAGCCCGCTGACGACGACGAAGTCGCGGGCGACCAAATCGCGAGCGATCTCCGCAGCCTTCTCGAGACCTTCCGGTGAGGCTTTCCGGCTTCCCACCACCGCCACGGAGCGCTCGTCCGCCGCGCTCAGCTCACCCCGCACGAAGAGGGCAGGCGGTCGGTCGTGGACCATCCGCAAGTTCATCGGGTAGGCAGCATCGAGAACCGTTATCAGCCGGATTCCCTCTTGTTCGTAGGAGATCACCCGCTCCTCGAGCTGATCCAGCGTCACTTGGGCGCTTTCGACTGCGAAGAGGCGGGGATCCCCGGTCTCCTCCATCTGCTCCAGCAGCGCTAGAGCGCTTCCCGCCTCCTCGATCGAGCCCGCGAGCCGGTTCCACTCGACCTTGCGCCGAGCCATGAGAGCGAGAACGGCCGCCCGCTCTCTGGTGCTGACTAGCGTTTCGCCATCGAACATATGTTCGGATTCTAGCTTGGGCACAGGACAACCGTAGCGGCCTCGATATTCGCGCCCCGTGCGGACGGCGTGCCGGCTGGCGACCATCCGCAGCCCCCCACGTGCTGGGAGCTTCGCCAGCCGTAAGCACCGTGAGCCCCGGCCCCTCCGGGCAAACCAGCCAGGTACCGGAAAATGCGCAAAAGGGGACCCCAGCTGAGGCTCTGCGCGTGTACATACTGGTCGCGTGAACCCAGGACAGGAGGAAGACGTACCGGCGGAGCCATTCGCGGGCTTCGAACATCTATCGGCCGGAGCGCGGTTCTTCCGCGCCGATCTGCACATCCACAGCTTCGGGATTTCCCCAGATGTAGCGGACCCCGAGATGAGCATGGCAGGCATTGCGAAGGGAGCGCGGGAACGCGGCCTCGATCTGATCGCAATCACCGACCACAACGCGATCGACTCGGTCGAGCCGCTGCTTGAGCTGGCACCCAAGGAGGGCTTGATCGCCTTCCCCGGCGTGGAGCTAACGAGCGCCGAGGGACACGTCCTCGTCTACTTCCCGCCCGAGGACTTCGACAGTTTCCGGCGCTGGTTCGCCAGGCTAGAGTTCGTCGAAGACTCGTCAACGGTAGACCGACACGTCCTCACCCCAATCCACGCCCTACTGGCGGAAGTGAAGGCCGCTGGTGGACTTGCAGTGCCAGCTCATATCGGGCGTGCCAACACCGGATTCGAGGAGCGGGTCAGCCCGCAGTCGAGGCAGGCGATCATCACCAGCCCAGCGCTGATGGCGGTGGAGATCGACAAGCCCGAGGAGATGGATCTCTACTCAGCGCAAGACCAGGGCGACGGCTCAGAGCAACGGCGTGCATTACTCGAGAAACGAGCGGAGATACTGGGAGAGGGAAGCGTGGGCGGTCCAGCGAAGCTGCTCTTCTCGGACGCGCACTCGTCAGCCCAGATCGGCCGCGACCGAGAAGGGCAAGACAGGGTGACCCGGATCAAGATGTCGGAGCCGAGCTTCGCCGCCTTCAGGACCGCGCTCGCCGACCCGGACGCGCGTATCAAGCTGGAGGCCGGGGTAGCGGGCAGCTACCCGCGCATTCTGGGTGCGCGTTTCATCGGAGGCTTCCTCGACGGCCGTGAGATCGCCTTCAGCCCAAACTTGACGTGCCTGATCGGTGGCCGGGGAGCAGGGAAGTCAACCGCACTTGAGAGCGTACGAGCAGCTTGTCTTTCCACGTCCAGTGAGATTGACGGGGAGCCGAACTGTCCCGAAACGGTGCAGCTCGTATACCGCGACGAGTACGGCTCTACGCACTACCTCAAGCGCGACAGCGAGAAGACGACCTATGAGCTGAGCGAGGCGGGGGCAGCGGAGACCCACGTGGCGATCGAGGGCTACGGACAGGACCGTGTCGCATCGATCATCCGCGGCTATCCGGATGAACCGCGACCGCTGCTGGCCTTCTTGGATCAGTTCGTCGACCTTCAGGACGTGACGGACGAGCTAGCAGACCTTGCCGAGCGGCTTGGCGCGAGCGCTGCGGCAATCGCTCCCTTGGCCGCAGCGCCGAAACGCAAAGCGGAGGCCGAAAAGAAGCTGGCCGAGATCCGAGTCAAGCTGAAAGCACTGGGAGAGTCGAATCTGAAAACCGCGCTGCAGTGGCGCCAGAAGCTGCAACGCGAGCGGCGCCTGCGGGCGGAGTTGGAAGAGCGTCTGGGTCAGATCGGCGACGGGATCGAGTCGGTCGACGTCTCACTGAAACCGCAGGACACGGCAGTCGCAGCAGAGGTCGACCTGGCGACGACGCCAAGTGCAGCCCTTCTCAACGGCGAGAACGAGGACTCCGGATTGATCGCCGAGCTCGTGGCGCTGGCCACCGAGTTGGGAAACGCGAAGAAGGAGATGTCGGCCAAGCTGGCAGCAGCCCGCCCCCAGCTTGCCAACCGCTTCGAGACCTGGAAGACGCGGGACCAGCGGATCGAGGCGAAGGTGCAGGAGATACTCGACGAGCTGCGCAAGCGGGGAATTGAGCCCGATTTGGGAACGATGAACCGACTGACGGCGGCCGAGAGTAAGCAACTGACAGCGATCCGCGAAGCCGAAAACCAGGTTGCCGAGCTGAAGGAGAAACAGGCAGAGCGACGGGAGCTACTCAATGCCTACCGCACCGCCCAGTCGCGCCGCTACCAACTGCGCAGGGAGGCAATGCGGGAGCTGACCGGGAAGCTGAATAACGCCTTCGAGGACTTCAAGGTAAAGCTCGGCTTCACGGAGGCTGCTCTGTGCGAGTCGTACTTCGAACGGATTCGGGACAAGATCGGCAACCGCTTCTTCCAGAACCTGCGACTAACCGAGTTCTGCCGCGCGATCGACCCGATCGAGCTAGCCACCGCGATCAGGAAAAACGACAACGTCAGTCTGCTGGCTTTGATGGACCCCGAGCAAAAGCCGTTTTTCACCAGCCTTGACGAAGCGGCGGAATTCCTGGCGGCAGTCGGACAGCCAGAGGCAGCGGCACTCGAGCAGGTGGCCCGGGATGATCTGCCGGAGATCACGCTGACGACCCTTGGTGAGAGCGCACAAACGGTCCGGTTTGAAAATCTCTCCTTCGGACAGAAGGCCTCGATTCTGCTCGGTGCGCTGCTCTTCTCGTCCGAGCAGACGCCGCTGATCATCGACCAGCCCGAGGATCACCTCGACAGCCAGTTCATCGCACGCACGGTGGTTGCTGTACTACGACGTGTAAAGGAGACCCGACAGGTAATCATCGCGACCCACAACGCCAATATCGCAGTGCTCGGCGATGCAGAGCAGATCGTGCCGATGCAGGGTTACGGAGGCGCCGGCCACATCAAGGACGTCGGCGCAGTCGACGCACATGAGACGCGAAAGCGCGCCTGCGAGATCCTTGAGGGCGGCGAGGCTGCCTACCGTCGACGCGGAGAGATGTACGGCTACGCGATCGCACCGCATTAGCCCAGTGGGGCGTACTCTCGGACACCTGCAGGTCACTGCGGTTGGCGGCGGATTCGATTTCGAGGTCCACGGATTGGCCTCCGAATTGTGCATGGTCCGCGCGGCACTGCTATACGCAGACGAGGTGGTCTTTTGCTCTCAGCGCCCTGAACTGCTCGCCCAGGCCGAGTTCATGGACGCCGCGGGCGAGCGAATCAACGAGCTGAACACCTTGAGACCGCAAATCGGGTCATGGCGGGCGGCAATGGAGGAGCTCGCCGCGGTGGTCGATGGCTCAATTGTCGCAACCGAGGCGCCTGCCCTGGAGGCGATGAGCGATGTTTTCGCAGTTGCTGATTCGAAGCTGCTACGCGCGGCGGCGCGACGACTCTCGCAAGTCTTGACCGGTCTGCATGAACTCGAAGCCACCGGACTTGTCCGGCGGATCGAGATCCCGGCGGGATGGCCGATGGACGAGCAGTCCATTCATGGCCTGGCGGCAATTGACGATGTGCTTGCCGACGCAGCTGCGGGTAAGACTGCGCCGCTGCTGGATGCTGACGCTTGGGAGTACGCGCAGATCAGTCCAGTCGAAGGCGCCCAGCCCGCGATTGATCACGCAACCGTAGGGGGGAACCTGGTGGGCACGATCGATGGTTACGCGGACGCTCCGCTCGACGTTCTAATTGATGTGCGTGACGACCTACAGCCGTACCTCGCCTCTTTCAGAGGGGCGGTTTTGCGGTTTGTCGATCAGCTTCCTCCTAGATCGGACCCCACGTTCGAGACGGCCCTCCAGACGCTCTACCTTCGTGAGGTCGCTCCCGAGCTAGAGGAACTCGATGCAGCCATGCAGCGATCCGGCGCGAAAGCGGAGATGCGGCGGGTCGCTATCGAGACCAGCTCGGCAGGACTCCCCGGCACGTTGGCGCTAGTCGCGGGGCTGCCTGATCTGTCGCCAATCGCTGCCGCTCTTGGCGGCGCGCTGGGTGCAGAGTTAATACGAAGGCACGCTCCTCCTCCTGCCACCGGAGATCGGGCGATGACCTGGTTGTGGCAGGCGAAAGGCCGAATGCCTAAATCGATCTAAGCTCAGACGGATTTCGCCGCTCGTTCACAGGGGAGTGTCTCGTATGTCCAGCTATACCCAGGTGTTAAAACCCGGTCAACACGGACAGGGGCAGCATAGGACCGGGCTCTCACGAGAGACTCAGATATGTCATATTCTACTGTTTTAACTTGTCCGTTGCAGCTGTTGATTTCCAGTCAGTCGCAACCGTGATCGTCGCGGTTGTAGGTGTCTTGTCGACCCTTGCTGCCGGTGTCTTCGCGCACAGAAGAGAGGCCAAGGCAGAGCGAACGCGGTGGGTCCGAGATCGCCGCGCCGATCTCTACCTAGCCGTAACGGATGCCGTTCACAAAGGCCAAATCCACGCCCGTGATCGGCATGCAATCCAGTCGGAGATCGAAGCACTCGAGGAGGCACAGCGGAGGCTTGCAGACGATCTCCAAACCCTCAAGTCAGATGTCGATGCTTCCGGTCAGCCAACTGATGCACCCAGATATGAAACAGAACTCAGCCAGCTTGAGCGTAAGATCGAAGACTTCCGAAAGCAGGGCGATGCGCTTGATGGCCGCCGAGCCGAGGAGGACCGCCGCTTGGCCGAGCATGTGGAGCGGCTGCAAGATCTATTCACCCCGGTTCAAGTCTTCGGCAGCGAACGCGTAAACTCACTCTCCTCCGAGCTCCAAGGCCAACTCACGGCATTGCTCGCAGCGTCCGTCCATCGCGAAGGCCAAGACGAATCGCCCCTGTTAACACGATGGGCGGAATTACATGCCGCAATGCGTGTCGAGCTGGGAGTGACCGACTAAAGGACATGTAGGCGGCAAAGGCGAATGAGTCGGCAATCTAACTCGTCGGCGATGGAGTTTGACGAGTCGATGGGCGGTGACGGGTTCGAACCGCCGACCCCCTGCGTGTAAAGCAGGTGCTCTCCCAGCTGAGCTAACCGCCCGGATTCGGGTCTGAGAAGAGGATACCCCGCGATCTCGGCTATCCGGTCAGCCTTGCTGCCGATCCGCCGAGCGCTGCGGCAGGACAGCACGGCAGAGGCATTCGACCAGCGCGCTCTTCCAAATGCCGCACCGCACTCGGTACAGCAGGCGACCCGCCAGCCACAGAAGAACGCCGAGCGCGATGAGGAGGAAGCCGTTGGGATCGCCGGTGGTGGCAAGCCCGACCGAGCCGGCGACGACGAGCAGGGCGCCGGTCAAGCGTGCCAACAGGCCCCCGAAGAGCCAGATGCCGATGGCTCCGAGGATCGCGACGCCGATCGCGGAGGTCATCGGCCTGCCTCCTCCGTGGCGGGCGACTCGATCGTCGTTGCGTCGATTGCTTCTCCCTGTACCAGCGCCTTCAGGCGGGCTCGCTCGTCCTTGCCGCGGCGCATCAGGTGGGTGTAGACGCGGAGGGTGAAGGCCGGGTGGGCGTGGCCGAGCTGGGCCATGACCGAGGCGGGGTCCTCGCCGCAGGCGACGAGGATCGAGGCGAAGGTGTGGCGCAGCTTGTGGGTCGTGAGGCCGCGGGGCAGCGAGGGCTGGCCGCGCTTTGCGAGTAGCTCGTCGGCGCGCTTGATCGACAGGCCGAGGGTGCGGCTGCGCAGGTTGTGGCGGTCGCGGCGGCCGCCGGTCGCCGTCGGGAAGACGAGGTCGTCGGGTCCCGAGCGATAGGCGCTCGCCTTGTGGGCGGCGAGGGTGTCGCGCAGGACCGGCAGCAGGTCGATCTCGCGCAGGCCGGCCTGGGTCTTGGAGCGGCCGATCAGGATGCGCCCGTTGGCGAGGTCGACGTCGCGCCAGAGCAGGTTGCACAGCTCTTCGGCGCGCGGGCCGGCGAAGAGCAGCGTGGAGATGACCGCCAGCCGATCCTCGGAGCGCCGCTTGGGGCTGCGGTCGAGCAGCGCGCAGGCGTCGAGCAGCGCCTGGATCTGCTCGACCGTGTCGAGGTGGACGGGCGGGTGCTTGAGTTCAGGCAGGCGGCGCCTGCGCCCCTCGGCGGGGTTGCGGTCGATGTGCTCGTACTCGACCGCGATCGAGAGCACCCAGGAGAGCAGCTTCAGCGTCTTGTTGATCGAGGTCGCGTTGAGCGGCCGGCGCGGCTGGCCGCGCTCGTCGAGCTTCGGCTTGCGGCGCTCGATCGCCCGCCGGATCGACTCGGCCTCTTCGACCTTGTAGGCGCGGTAGGCGTCGACCGCTTCGACGTCAATGTCGACCAGCGGCCAGTCGGCGAAGTAGGGCAGCAGGTGCGAGAGGCTCCACTGCATGATCCGGAAGTAGCTGGCGCTGACCTCGCCCTCGCGCTGGGCGATCACCCGCTGCGCAAAGGGACCGAACAGCAGCTCGCCCTCCTCGCCCCGGCCTTCGGCTCGCTCCTCCGAGCGGCGGCGCCGCGTCGGCGGCACCCAGAGGCCCCGCCGCACGTCGGCAAGCACGTTCGCCAGCTCTTCCTCAGCACGCCTGCGGTTCCAGCCTTCGGTCTCCAGGCCGAGCGTCAGGTACTGGCGCTCGCCGAAAGCGCGGAAGCGGAGCGCGTAGCCCCGCCCGCTCTTCCAGTGGCGCTCCACCACCTGGCCTTCCGATCTACGAGCCATTCCCGTCACCTCCTGGTCCGAGGCGCGGAAGGCATCGCCGGCGCGAACGCCAAGCGGCGCCGGTCAACCGGGTCGCCGCTAGGCTGATCATCGCGTCGAAGCGTCACCTTCGGCGCCGGGCCGGGGGCGTTGTCGCGCCGTCCGGCCGTCTTTTCCTTGCCCGACGACAATACCTCTCCGTCGCCTGGAAAGCGAGCGCTTGCGGGCATCGGCGGCAATCGCCGTGGATCGCGATCCACAGCCCGGTTGCCGGCCGTTCAGCGCGGCGATCCGCTCGCGCACCTCATCAAGGTCGAAGCGCAGGCGCGGGCGCTCGCCGGTGCCGATCTTGCGCGCGCCCAACTGCTCGGCGTGGGCATAGACCCAGGAGCGCTCGACGCCGCACCACTGCGCGACCTCGGCCGCGGTCACCAGCCGCGGGCCGGGCTGCGGTGGCGCGGGACGCCCGCCGGCTTTCGCGCGGAGAAGCTCCCCGACTCGGCTCACGATCGCCTCGATCTCGCCCGACGTGAGCTTCAGCCGGTAGATCGGCGTGTCCTCCTCCCCGGACCGCCCGGAGCACGCCCCGCGTCGTTCCTCGAACAGATAGGCCACCTCAGTCCCCCTCCCGCTTCCTCCGCGGCGCCTTGCCGAGCCAGTCGACCTGCTTGCCGGGATCGCGGAGCTCGACGAAGATCGGCGCGAACGGGCCGCGCTCCTGCAGGTCCTCCAGCAGGCAGATCGAGATCCGCAGCTCCGGGGCCTTGGCGATCCGCGGCGTACTCCGCAGCAGCGCGATCACGCTCTTGCGGCGCCGCTCAAGCGCCGCCCGCGGAGCCCCGGCGAGCACGCAATGCACCGCCGGGAAGCGCGGGTAAAACGCGCGCCAGGCCGGTTCGCCGTCGCCACCCACCGCCCCGTACAGCTCCGCGTAGCCGGCCAGCTCGACGACGAGGCGATCGACCGAGAGGGTGGCGCGGTCGAGCTCGAGGAAGCGCTGCTCCAGAGCGATGCGCCCGCCCTCCCCGCGCAGGTAGGTAAGCACCGCGTCGGCGATCAGCGCCCGGCGACGCCGGCCGCGGCCGCGCGTGAGCCGGTGCGCGACCTCATGGCGCCAGGAGAGCGGCCCGAACTCGTCGCCCCGCTCGCGCGCCGCCGCCAGGAAGCAGATGCCGGCGTCGTTGACGGCGAGCGTGTGCGCCTGCAGCTGCCCGGCCACCTCGCTTCCCTCCAGCGGCCGCGGCCTCGCCTCCAGGGCGTGGGCCTCGCGGGCCACCCGCACCCCGCGCTCGGTCGCAAACCAGAGGCGGCGGCCCGAGCGCGGCGGCTGGACGGACTCGACGAGGCCCGCGTCCCGCAGCCGGGCGAGCACGTCCTGCGTCCAGCGGATGCGGTTGGCCGGGAAATGGATGGCCTGGACCTGCGCCGTGCAGAGCACGCGGTGCTGGGCGAGCGAGGCGACCACCTCGCCCGCCGTCTCCGGCAGCTCGGCCGTGCGGCCCCCGGTCGCCTCACTCATCATCGCTTCCTCCATCGAGCCAGAAGGGGTCCTCGGGCGGGCCGCCGCTCCCGGACCCGACCGCCACGGCGTCGGCCGGCGGGTCGAGTCCTTCGAGGTGGGCCTGGATGCGCTCGTCGAGCGTTTCGAGGTGCTCGATCACCTGCGCGGCTTCGGCGCGCGGCGCGGCTTCGGGCACCACGACCCCGTGGCCAAGGCCCGGCTCGGAGTGGACGTCCTCGACGCGGATCCCCTGCAACGCAAACGGTCGACTGAGGTCGCCTTCGTGGGTCACCTGGGCGATGAAGCGATAGCGCGGCAGCTTCGCCATCACCGTGCTGTCGAGCTCCCCGCCCCACTCTTTGGTCAGGAGCCCCGCGGCCTGGGAGTTGAGCGCGCTCGCCAGCAGGTGGGAGCGGTTGGTCGTGAGCGCGTTCAGCGTCTTCGGGCTCAGCCGCTCGGGGTTCTGGTTGAGCAACACGGCGCGCAGCCCGAACTTGGCGCTCTGCTCGAGCAGGCCGGCGAGGCTGCCCGAGGCGCCGCCGTCGAAGCTCTGCACCTCGTCGAGGAAGACCCAGAAGGGCTTGCGGCCCGCCGGCGTCAGCTCGGCCCGGCCCCGCGCGGTGTGCAGCAGGTCGAAGACGATCAGGTTGGCGATCAGCCGGTCAAGGGCGCCGCCCGAGCCCGGGCAGACGAGGACGATCTGACCTTCGTCCATCGCCTCGCGCACCCGGTAGGTGCTCTCGCTCTGGCCGAGCAGCGCCGTGGTCGAGGGGAAGGCGCGCAGCCGGTCGACCAGGTTGGTCAGCGGCGTCACCGCCTCGGCCGCGAGCAGCGGGAAGCGGTGCTCCCAGAAGCGCTGTGAGGCACGCGGCAGGAAGGGCATGGCGGCCGCGCGCCAGCGCTCGTCGGAGAGCAGCGTCGGCAACTGGAAGATCGTCGGCGCCAGCTCGGGCGGCAGCACCTTGGCGATCGCGACCAGCGCGGTCGCCGCCTGGGTGGTGAGGTTGATCGCCCGCGTCGAGCGCTCGCCCCATTCCAGCGCAGAGGAGAAGGCGTCGACGATCGCCTCGACCCGCTCCTCGCCACCGCCGTCCCCGCCCAGCTCGAACAGGTTCCAGCCCGGCAACGCCGAGGGGCTGCCGGGACCGAGGTCGAGCTCGACCACCCTGCTGCGCAGCTCGGGCTCACGCAGATAGGGCCTGATCCGCGTCAGCGCGTCGCCGTGCGGATCGAGGAAGAGGCCGCCGTCGCCCGAGCGGACGATGTGGACGAACTGGGCGACCGCCAGCTCGGTCTTGCCGTAGCGCGAGCGCCCGGCGATGTAGGAGAAGAAGGTGTCGGCGGCGCGCACGCCGACGACCTGCCCGCCCCCGCTGGCGCCGACCCGGCCGATCGGGATCAGGTCGTCCCTGTCCTTCTCGAAGGTCGGCAGCTTCGGCGCGGCGCCCAGCAGGGTGCCGGCGCGGAGCACGTTCTCGCCGTTGCAGTGGACGCTCGGCGGCTTGAGGAAGCCGGCCAGCTCGCTGGCGGTGAGGGTCATCCTCCGGCCCCGCCGGAAGCTGCCGCTGTCCATGCGGCGCTCGAAGCTGCGGCGCAGCGGCGGGCGGTCGGAGCCGAGGAAGCCGAAGCCGAGCGAGAGGCCGCGGGCGCGGAACCAGTTCTGGGCGCTGAAGATCTCGAAGCCTCCGAGCACCCGCTGCATCGCCGCCTTGGCGCCCGCCCGGTTCGCAGCCCGACAGCGAATCAGCACCTGCGCCTCGAACAGCGAGCCCGACTCGCGCAGTTTCGCGTCGAGCGCCTCGTTGATCATCCGCTGCTCGAGCAGCTGGTCGGGTCCGGGGCGGCCGCCACGCTGGGGACCTTCGAAGGCTTCGCGCCAGGTGCGAGGCTCGCGGTAGCGACGGCGCGCCTCGCGCTGAAAGCGGCGGCGCAGGCCGGTGCGTCTGCGGCCGGTGGCCGGCAGCAGGTCGATGCAGATGCTGAGCTCCTCTCCGGCCTCGGGGCGAAGCGCCTCCAGGGCGGCGGCGAAGGGACGCAGCGGCTCGAGGCCCTTGCGTCCGAGCACCAGCTCGGTGCGGCAGGTCGCGAGCTTCCTCCCCACGGGGCGCTTGCCGAGCACGTCCTCGGGCTCGCGCAGCTCGACGCCCTTGTAGGTGGCGAGCGCGCCGCGCAGGAACTTGAAGGAGCGCTCCGGGGCGCTCATCAGGTAGACGAGCCGGCCCTCGGCGTCGTTGGTCAGTGTCACCCGCACGGCGCTCGCGCGACGGTCCAGCCAGCCCAGCACGCGGCGCTCGGTGGCACCGAGTTCGGCGGCGAAGCGCAGCACCTCGTCGGCCGCGGGGTCGAACTCGTCGCCCGGCACGACGGCCACGGTGCGGCGGTTGCGCAGCGTGCGGTTCGTGGAGAGAAGCCGCTGCATAGCCAGCGCGGAGGCGATAGCGATGGCGCCGAGCGCGAGGGGCGCGAGCGGCTCGACGAGCGAGATGACCCCGGACAGGGTGATCTTCGAAACCACCCTCACCACAGCGAAGCCGATGAGGAGAGCGAAGATCGCCAGCATCAGCCGGGGGTCATGCGGATCGTGTTCCCCGACCTCGGAGTGGAACAGGGATGTCAGCAAAACGCGAGCGCGACGATCGCCGCCGGGTGTCGGGTTCTTGCCTCTCAGGAGGCGGGTTGCGGTGTTCGGATGCGTGCTTGGACCTGCGTTGGGACCTCCGTCTATATGTCGGTTAAGAAATTTCATACTCGCTAGATAGCTCCGTGCCGATGGAGGAGTCAAGTCGGCCTATTTCGGCTTCCGTAATCCCCGTTAATCGCCGCTAATCGCCGCACATCCGGCGCTAAAATTTTTAGAAAGCTTTTAGATTTGAGTCGACCTCCAAACTCCGTGGGCACCCCTCGCTCATCACGTTGGCGGAGGCGACCTCACTACGGTTCGAAAATAGAGTTCGGGCGAATCACCCCGATGACCAAGCGATGCTCTCCATGGGTGCACCACGCTCGGCTTTCGCCTACTCGTCGGGACGCTCGAGCCGTACCGGCTCTACCCGTTGCTCTTTCCTCGTTCTCGCCGCCGGCGACCGAGCCGGTGTTCTCCACGCTGAAGCGTCAGATGTGGTTGGAAAGACACGTGTTGGCCAAAAACGCGGCGCCTACGTCAACACGCTGATCGGCCACCCCGCCTCCGAATACGAGACTTCGCCGGCGCCATGTCAACGACATCAAAGCACTTTATGTACTTATTGGTGCTCATTTCAGTATGGTCCTGACCTTCCATGATCAGCACAGTTCTCGCCACCGCCGTAGCGGCCGGATTTCTCTGGTCGGTAATGCTGTTCTTCGCCGCTGTTTTCATAGACGAACGGCGTCAGGATGCCGGCTTCGGCTGGGCGCTCGCCGGCGCCGTGGTCTTTTTCGTCGTTTTCGCCGACAGACTGCCCACCGAACCGTTGTGGCTGCGCGACCCGGTCACCTGGCTGCTGCCGGGAGTTGCCGACTCGAGCAAGCTATTCGAGTCCTCCCTAGTCGCCCTAGTGGTGCTCTTCGCTGTCTATCTCTTCCGAGTCGCGGCCTTCTACGAGCTGCTGCTCCTGCGTGACGATCGCCCAAGTCGCAGCGAGAGAGACGAAGACCTTGTCAACGACATCGTCGCCCCAGTGCTCAGCTATCTGTGTTTCGCCATCTGCCTGCTCAGCCTTCTGCAGCCGGCCTACAGCATTGGGCCTCTCGCCACGGTCCTGCTTGCTGCGCTTCTCGTCGCCCTTCACTTCTGGCGGCTTATTGCTCGACTCGCGCCCTATCTCGAAAATCTGTGGGCGCTTCTGGTTGTCACCGTCGTCAGGCTTCGGATCGCGGTGAGTCGCCTGGTACTCCACGCGATTGTCAAGATCGCTGCGATCGAGAAGCTGGCTCGGGGAGACAGCGAATGGCCTGTGTCCAAATGGGCCGAAGACCGGCTACACGATCTGGACAAACTCGAACGCGATGCCCGAGAGGAGCGGGGCGACATGCTTGCCGACGCTGCTCGCGGGACCAAAGAACAGGCCTAACAGAAAACGGGAGGGACTTCCAATGGTCGATGAAATCATTTGCGGGCAGTGTCCCGCCGTCTATCGGCCCGAGCAAATCGACGCGTACAGGGGAAGCGAAAAGATTTCGACCCTCGCCCTGCTTCAGCGAAAGCGTCAGTCCGGCCCCCCCTCGAAGGGTGGGGGCAGCACCGCGAGGCAGTTCTTTCGCCGGGCAGCCGGCCTGCGCGCCGAACCCCGGCCGGCACCCGGACCCAACCTGGAGGGCATCGACCGCCTACGGGATTACACCTTCCGCTGCCCGAATGGCCACGTGGTGGACGGCAATTCAGGGGATCAGTTCGGCCTTGCCGTCCTCGGGGCGAGCGGCGCTTCAAAGAGCCACATGCTGCCGGCCATCGTCCGCGAGCTGGAGACGATGAGCGCACTGCGCAAGCTCGGAGTGAAGCTCCGCCCCGCACTCTATGCGAACCCCAAGCTGGCGGAGGACATGATCGAGGTCTACCGGCTGGGTCGCCGACTGCCTCCAACGCCTGCGGGCGAGATGCTCGGGCCCTTCGGCTACAAACTCAACACGGGCCGTCCGGGGCCAAACGGTGCAGCGCCCGATTACTCGCTGCTGCTATTCGACATCGCCGGCGAAGACCTCGGGGCGATCGCCCGTATCGTGGAGGCGGCCCCATACATCCTGCTCTGCAGGGCCCTCATGGTGCTCATCGATCCGGTCGACTTCCTGCCGACCGCCTTCAAGGCGGCCCCAATGAGCGACCGCGAAAAGCTCGATGCCGCCAGCGATGTCCGGGCGGGGATCCGCGTTATCGCCGAGACGCTGGGCGAGGTCTGGGAAGTCGAAAGCTCCCGCGAGCTTTCAATTCCAGTCTGCTTCGCCATCTCGAAGGCCGATTCGGTCGACTGGCCTGCCGACTTCGACTGGGAGTCGCAGACCCGACAGGTCATCGACGCGACGAGCGGAGGCATGGATCTGAGTGAGTGCCTGCGAGCGTACTCCGATGCGACCCGCAATGCGCTTGAGAACCTGGGCGGAGAGTTGGTGATCGACGAGATCGAGGAGTGCTTCAGCCCCGACACGATCCGTTTCGTTGCGGCATCCGCGACGTCCACGATGCCCACCGACGCACCGGATGCGAATGGCCGCGAATGGGTCGACGAGCCCGAGCCGAACGGCGTCGCGCTAGGAATCCTCCAACTGCTGGATCTCGCCGGGGCCGGACCACAACCAGCCGCTGCCCCAGTCGACGCATAGATGTGATCGCTCCCAACGTTCAGACAGGGCTGGTCGAGCAGGCGATCCACGCCTGGGCAACGGTTGGCGTCGGCGGAAGGGGCCAGGGCTTCACCGCGTTGAGCCCGGGACTGCGGAACAACAGGAGCTGGCTGTCCTCCCTGGATCCGGCATGCCTGCGGATATTCGAGCCTGGCCTCGACGCTTCAGATGCCTACCCCGACTGGCAGCGACTGGTCGCCGTGGGCGCCGCTGTTTCGGGGGAGGCCCGCGTCCTCTATCGCAAGGTCGCCAGGGCCGGCTACGACGCTTCCAACAGGCCCCAGCCGATGGTCCATATGTTGATCGGGCGGGCCGCCGACATCGACCTCTCCAGAGTCACCGCCGCCGACCCCCACTGGTTAGGGGCCGAGGACTACTCGCCGGATCGGCCGCCGCGACTCGAAGCGCTTCGTTTGGATTCGCTCAAACCATTCGACGCCAGTCATAACTGCGCGAATTTCGATGCCGACGCAATGGCGATCCTCGATGAACTCGTCACGCCGCCCCACAGGGCACGACGAGAGCTCGATCCCGACCACGCCGCACCCACGAAGTTCGTGCGCCTGCTGCTGGCCGCCGTGCCCAGCCCGTTTTGGGGTCGCATCGAGCTCGACTGGGCGGTGGGTCGGAACGGTCCCGTAGCCACCGCCAAGATTGCCGAGCTCTCACTCCCCACGGCTGTGGACGGCGCTGCCAAACGGACGCGCCTCACGTCCTGCGCTCTGCATGCACGCGTCGGCGAGCTGCTGAACAGTCTCGACGGGGCCCGCGCCAACTGGGGTGGTTTCAGCGCGGCCGTCCGCTCACCGACGCCAGCCAGCAGCTCGCCCACCAAGCCGCCCACCCCAGACGACCGGACGAGCCGTCCAGCGCCCACCGGACCTGCTGCCGATTGGCTGCGCCACCGGAGAAAGCTGGATGACGTGGAGGCTCAGCGGACCATGGCCGCGATCGCGGAGGAACCGACGCCCCCGGACGGTTGGACGGCGACCCTCTCCAGCGAGGACCTGAGAGCATTACTGGGCGGGCTAGAGGCAGGGTCGATTCCGCGAGCGCTCGCTTTTCTCGATCAGCGGCGAGCCCCTACCGCTAGTCTCGCCGCAGCCTGGCGGAAGACTGGCCTGGCACCGATCGGTGCCGCCCTGCTCGAGCGACGGCCGCCAAACGAAGCGAAATGGCAAATCTGGGAGCTGCCGGAACACCTACCTCTCGCGGAGGCCCGCAAGCTCACCGCCCACCTGAGTAAGAGCGATCGCGGACTCGACGGGCTGGCATGGATGCTCGGACACGGTGTTCTCGAGGACGACCATATGCGTCGAACGATGACTGCCGCAATTCTCGCTGCCGACCCCCGCCCCGCGTTCCTCTTCAAAACCGTCCTCCTGCGATCGCCGTCAATACGCCCTTCATCGCTTCTGCTGGTGATCGATGACGACATTGATCGGGCCGCCGAATGGATGGCACTTGATGACCGCTATCGCGACGCGCTACGCCTGGGTCTGCGCCGTCCGCGCACCGGCCTCGACTGGTTCCTCCATCACTTCCGGGCCGGGCACGGCGACGAGAGCGACTACTGAGACCTAACGCAGGTTGGCTCAATGAACAAGTGCGACTGCCCACCACGACGAAAGATCAGGGCAAACACAAGATAGATGTGCCGCCTTCACCAACTTTCGCGCGGTTTATACCTACGCGGTGAATGGGAGTCGCTCAATGTGTAGCGGAGGGCCTCGCTCTGGGACTGTGATCCACAACATGGTTGCCTGAACTGGACTAGAGTGATTAGCTCTGACTAATTGACCTAGGAGGCAGCGATGGCCCTTTATGAAGATCACCGGGAAAACTTCGAGCAGCGTGCTAGCTCCGTCAGAGAGGAGGCCCAGCTTGAGGGCCTGCTGGAAAGCATCAACGCAACCGCCATGGACGAACTTGTTCCCTTAGCCGAGGGAGCAGATGATCCGAGCGCTGCGGAGAACGTCCTAGTGTCGGTGGAGGCATGGGCGTCACTTGCCTCATACGCATGTACCAAATTCTATTTTGAGGGACCCAACGAGGTAGGAACGCCACTGCGACGACTTGGTGGGTGGAGCAAGGGAGTTGTGAGCCAGCTAACCCAACTGGCGCAACGGTTCGGCCAGATGCTCTCCCGAGCAATGCACGCAATCGGTGCAACCTCGTACTCAATTAGCGTGAGCTTCCCGTTCGGCATCTCGTTGGGACTTTCCTGGTAGCCGAGCCCGCCCACAATCTAAATCCGATGGTGGTCTTGTCGATTTACACGAGTTGCAAGCCCAAGCGAGCGGTCGGTTTGCGTTTTGGCTTCGGACGAAACGGCGACTCGTCAGGGCCCCACGGCTCATTCCGTGCAATCACCTGAAAGCCGGCGTACTATTCCCGGTCCTTGACGACGAAATATTCTGCCGGACCGGAGTGCTCGACCCAGCCGGGGCGCCAGGTGACGCCGTTGACGAGGTCGCCCACCGAGGTCGAGTAGGTGCCGGCGAGGCGGATCAGGACGTCGAGGGTGGGGATGAATTCGCCGTTCTCGATCTTGTCGAGGCGGGAGCGGGTGAGGGCGGCGCGCTTGGCTGCCTCCTTCTGGTCGAGGCCGGAGGTCTCGCGGGCGCGGTAGAGATTGTCCGCAAAGCGGGCCAGGGCCTTGAACGGGAAGGGGGTCTTGGAGCGCGATCCCGCGGTCATTCGGAACTGCCCGGAATCTCGGCCTGGAACGCGCGATTCGTCTGGGCCTCATCGGCGTTCTCCGACACACCGGCGTCCTGCTCGACCACCTCCCACGATCCGTGCACGACGATCTCATAGCCCGGCCGCCACTCCATGCCGGTAACGAGATCGTCCATCGAGATGCCGAGGCTGCCGGCGATGCGCAGGGCGGTGTCTACCCTGGGCATCCGCTCGCCGCGCTCGAGCAGGCTCACCTCGGTGCGGTGGATTGAGGCGCGGAAGCCGAGTTCCTCCTGGGAGACATCGGCTCCTTCGCGGCAACGGGCCAGGTTCTTGCCGAAGAGGATCTTCATCTCCGGCGTGGGCGATGCCACGGTTGGGGCGCGCGGGCTCACGGCCCGCCGCCCGGGACCTCACGCCGCTCGAGAGATGGGCCGGAGCGAACCAGGGCGGCAACGATCACCGGGTGCCTGCTTCTCTGCCCGTCCTCGTCCACCATCCGTTCGCTGAGCTGTCCCGAGACCAGGACCGGGGCGTCTGGGCGCATCGCTTCCAACTCGCGCCCGCCCACGTCACCCGGGACTTCGACGTCATAGACCGCGTGAGCCCAGAGGAAGCGCGGGTGTTCAGGGTGAGCGACCGGGAACTCGATTTCCAGGAAGGCCACCGGGTCACCGGACGGTCCTCTGCCCGGTCGGGGATCGCCCAGCAGCTTGCCGGTGAGGACCGCGTAGTTCAGCGGTGGCGGTGTCGACTGGGGGAAGAACGCGCGTCCCCCGTGCTGATCCCATTGACGGTATCGGCGTCCGCACATCGTCACCTCGCCTCCTTGAGGACGTAGGCGCGCGGCTTGCGCTTGGCCTGGCGGACCTTCTGCTCTTTCGCCAGGCGAGCGAGGCAGTTCGCGACCGCGCCGGCCGAGCGGCCAGTGCCCTTGGCGATCGCGCTGGCCGTGGACGGGGCGTCGTCCCGATGCTTGCGCATGTAAGCGAGAACGAGGCCGTCCAGCTCACCGGGGCGCAGGCGCTTGTTCTTCTTGGCCGCGCTCATTCCGACTCTCCCTCTCGGCCGATACCGACAAGCACTTCCTCGCAGGCGTCGAGACCGAGCTGGAGGCGGGCTTCGGTCTCTCTGTCGGCTTCTTTGGACTCGCGCTCCGTGGTCGACTCGGTGAGCACAGCTGCGGCTTCGGCGTGCAGGCGCTTGAGCACTTCCGTCAGATCAAGCGGCCGCATCGTCAGCTCGAAGGACTCCCGATCGTCTCTCGGTTGCCAACCGATGTCGGCCAGCAAGAGGAAGTCTTCGGCGAACTCGATACCGAGCCGCTCGGCCTTGGCGAAGTCCTCCTCGTTCTCCAGCGCGTGCCAGAGATCACCTATCGAGGCGAGGTGATTACGGACCAACTCGTAGAAACCGTCGCGCTGGTGGCGGTCGATCGTGGCGGTTACGTCGGGCATGGCGCCCCCCTTTCGGTCGGGGCACCGAAGAGCCGCAGGGATGCCGTCGCCAGAGGACTTCGGCGAGTAGCGTTCCGCTTGCATCGAAGGCTCGTTCTTCGGTGCCGGCCCCGGGGCGTGTCGAGCGTCGCCGGGGCGCTTATTCAGATTTGGTCGGCGAGCACGGTAGCTCGGCGAACGCGGGAAAGCGAGTCCGAATCCGCGTGAATCGGCGCCGATCCACCGCAATCCCGGCCGTTTTGGGCACTCGTGCCCAAAACGGAGCGCCCCGCGTCGCCATCATCCTCGCGCGCCTCGACCAGAAACCCGCCGATTAGCAGGCAATTCCTCCGATGGGCGGTACTGGGCTCGAACCAGTGACCCCCTCCTTGTAAGGGAGGTGCTCTCCCAACTGAGCTAACCGCCCGGGGACGCCCCGATTATGACGGGCGTCGTCGAGCTGCGCGCCTACCAGACGGCGCGGGCCGGGTCGTAGCCGGCGATCGCCGCGTCGCGGGTGACCAGGCGAACGCCGAGGTCCAGTGCGGTGGCGTAGATGATCCGGTCGGCCGGGTCGCCGGGGAAGCCGTCGCAGGTCATGTCGCTCCCGCAGCAGGCGCGGCGAAGTCGCCCGCCGCCCCTCAGCGCAGCCTGATCCCCCGCCTGAACCCGGCCACCTTGCGGCCGTTCTGGGTCAGCCGCACGCCGACCCGGTAGCGGCCCCTGGGCAGGGTGCCGCGCAGGCGGGTGAGGCGCAGGTTGACGGTGGCGCCGGGGAGGATCGTCTCCGGGGCGACGACGCCGCTCAGGGTGTGGCCCCTGCCGCTGATCCGCACGCGGCCTTCGATCGGGTCGATCGTGTTGCCGGCGTTCTTGACCGCGAGGAAGAGCGCTCCGCGGCGGGTCGTGCCGTACTGGAAGAGGCGGCGGGGCTTTGCCCGGTAGCGGCGGGCGCGCTTGGAGG
>Ga0210101_1000151_pt1 | contig 24456 bp, 28 predicted proteins | sample Muzzi_PWC_D1_FD_185534 | JGI IMG/M metagenome (GOLD analysis project Ga0210101, IMG submission 185534) | Wetland microbial communities from San Francisco Bay, California, USA, that impact long-term carbon sequestration - Muzzi_PWC_D1 (SPAdes) | ecosystem: Environmental > Aquatic > Marine >... | reverse complement strand
GCCTCAAGTCGGGCCAGGGGCGCAAGAAGGGCGTCGCCGCGCCGCAGCGGCGAGGCGTCTGCACCCGCGTCGCCACGGTGACGCCGAAGAAGCCGAACTCCGCCCTGCGCAAGATCGCCCGTGTGCGGCTGACCAACGGGATGGAGGTCACCACCTACATCCCGGGCGAGGGCCACAACCTTCAGGAGCACTCGGTAGTGCTCGTCCGCGGCGGCCGGGTCAAGGACCTGCCGGGCGTCCGCTACAAGGTCGTCCGCGGCACGCTCGACGCGGCCGGGGTCTCCGACCGCAAGCAGGCCCGCTCCCTCTACGGGGTCAAAGCGAGCTAGTGCCGCGCCGCTCCGCCGCCCAGATCCGCCCGGTCGAACCGGACGCCCGCTTCCGCAACCGGCTCGTCCAGCAGCTGATCAACAAGGTGATGAGCGACGGCAAGAAGTCGATCGCCGAGCGGATCGTCTACGACGCCCTGGCGATCGTCGGCGAGCGCTCCGGCGAGGACGCGGTCGAGACGCTCGAAGCCGCCGTCAAGCAGCTGACCCCGGTGCTCGAGGTCCGCTCGCGGCGCGTCGGCGGCGCCACCTACCAGGTGCCGGTCGAGGTGCCCGCGCGGCGCGCCCGCACGCTCGCCGTGCGCTGGCTGGTCGACTTCGCCCGCAACCGTCGCGAGTACTCGATGTCCGAGCGCCTCGCCGGTGAAATCCTCGACTCGACCCAGCAGCAGGGCGGGGCCTGGAAGCGCAAGGACGACATCTACCGCATGGCCCAGGCCAACAAAGCCTTCGCGCACTACCGCTGGTAGATCGCGTGGCCGCATGAGCCGGCCGATCCTCGCCGTGGACGTGGACGGCGTCATCTCCCTGTTCGGATTCGACGAGCCGCCGGACCGCTCGGCGGCGAAGTTCGAGCTGGTCGACGGGATGGTCCACTGCATCTCGCTCGCCGCCGGGGAGCGCCTCAAGCGCCTGGCGCCGCACTACGACCTCGTCTGGGCGACGGGCTGGGAGGAGAAAGCCAACGACTACCTGCCCAACCTGCTCGGCCTTCCCGAGCTGCCCTTCGTCAGCTTCGACGGCGCCGCCCGCTTCGGCTCCGCCCACTGGAAGCTGGGGCCGCTCGAGGAGTACGGCAGCGGCCGTCCGCTGGCCTGGATCGACGACAACTTCGACGAGAGCTGTTACGAATGGGCGCGCGCCCGCGCGCAGCCGACGCTGCTGATCCCCACCGAGGCCCACCTCGGCCTCGAGGAGGTCCAGGTCGAGGCGCTGACAGCCTGGGCCGAGGGCCTCTGACCCACGAGTGGTCGATTGACCACCGCATAGGGGGGTCAAGTGACCACTCGCCACGAAATCGAGGGGTACACTGGCTCGATGGAGGGATTCCTGCCGATCTTCTTCCTGCTCGTCGTGCTCAAGATCCCCGTGCTCGGCGCGCTCTGGCTGATCTGGTACGCCGCCAAGCCCCCGGATCCCGACAGCTCCGAGAACGACTCGAGCGGTGGCTTCAACCCCCGCCGCCCCTTCCCAACCCGCCCCCGCGGCCCCCAGCACGACCCGGACAGGGGCTTCGCGAGGAGGGGACGAGGTGTTCATCCCGGGCAGCGGCGTCCTCTTTTTCGCCCCAACCGCGATCTCGGACGGCAACGAGCCCAGCAGGCGAAAAACCCAGCAAGCGGGAGGGACACCCCGTCCCCTCCCCTCACACCGCCTGCGTAGTCCGCTTCCGCTCGCGCTTGATCTCGCGCATGTAGGGGTGGAAGTCGACCTCGATCGTGTGCCGCTTCGAGCTGACGAAGCGGCGGTCCATCCAGCGTTCGTAGTCGGCGATCTCCTTGCGCATCTGCGCCGCCGCGGGTAGCGCCGCGCGCCCCTCGAGCAGGTCGGCGATCCATTCGGCCTGCGCCTCCGCCAGCGGCATGATCGGCCCGAGCGGCTGGATGAAGCCGACGAAGTAGAGGCCGGGGGTCTCCACCGCCACGGCGCGCTTGTAGAGCGGCATGCGGTTGTCGCGGGCGGCGAACACGGCGGGGTCGAGGAAGGGGAAGGCGATCTCATAGCCGGTGCAGTAGATCGTCAGGTCGATCTCCTCCTCGCTGCCGTCGGCGAAGCGAACCGTGCGGCCGCCGGCGAAGCGATCGATGTTCGGCTTCACGGCGATGTCGCCGTGGCCGATCCGGGGCAGCAGCTCCGAGGAGACCGTCGGGTGGGCCTCGAGCAGCTTGTGGTCGGGCGCTTCGAGGCCGTAATCGGTCATCTCGCCGACCGAGAGCCGCAGCAGCCGCTTCATGAAGAAGCGCCGCACCGACATCGGCAGGTAGGTGGCGATCGGCGGGGTCGCTTCGTCGATCGGCTTGCCGCCGAGGAACTTGGGGATCACGTAGGCGCTGCGGCGCATCGCCATGAAGGTCTTCGCGGCGATCCGCGAGGACTCGACCGCGACGTCGACGGCGGAGTTGCCGATGCCCAGGACCAGCACGCGCCTGCCCTCGAGCACGTCGGGCTCGCGGTAGTGGTGGACGTGCAGCTGCTCGCCCTCGTACTCGTCGGCGCCCGGGAACGGCGGTTCCGGCCAGCGCGGCTTCCAGTGGTGGCCGTTGGCGACCAGGACCGCCCGGTAGCGCTCGCTGCGCCGCTCGCCGTCGGGCCCCTCGACGGTCACCTCCCACTCCCCACCGTCGGGCTCGACCGCGACCACCTCGGTGTTGAAGGCGATCCTCTCGGTCAGGCCGAAGCGCGCGGCGAAGTCGTCGAAGTACTTCGCGACCTGCCAGTGGCTCGGGTAGTCCGGATAGCTGTCCGGCATCGGGAAGGACCTGAACGACATCAGCTTGCGGGCGCTGTTGATGTGCAGCGAGCGGTACGCCGACGAGGTGCCGTTGTCGTTCTCGTACCGCCAGTTCCCCCCGATCATCGACCCCTTCTCGAAGCAGTCGTAATCGACCCCGCGCGCGCCCAGCACCTGGCAGGCAGCCAGCCCAGAGCTTCCCGCCCCGATAACGCAAACCTTCTCCATCCCAAGCAATCTACCCATCCGAGATCGAGTCGAGCTCGATCCCCGCGACATACGTGAGGAGGGCCGGGTTGCCCTCCCACGAAGGCTCACGGAACCACGCTTGAGCCCAAAACGGCGACCCAGCTGCGCGACGGCCTTCGGGGGAGGGCAACCCGGCCCTCTCCGCCTAAGACGCCTTGTCCTCCGAGTTCGTCTCGATCTCCTGCGCGAGCTCCTCGAGCTCCTCGGCGAAGGAGGGCCCGAAGCTCTCGACCGGGGCCTCGGCGCCGTCGACGCCGAGCTCGGCGGCCAGCTCGTCCTCGTCGAGCAGGTCGTCGTCGCCGGGCGGCTCGATCGGCACCGCCGGTTCGACCGCGAGCGTGCGGTAGTGCTTGAGGCCGGTGGCGGCCGGGATCAGCTTGCCGATGATCACGTTCTCCTTGAGCCCGACCAGCTTGTCGCGTTTGCCCTCGAGCGCCGCGTCGGTGAGGACCTTGGTGGTCTCCTGGAAGGAGGCCGCGGAGAGGAAGGACTCGGTCGCCAGCGAGGCCTTGGTGATGCCGAGGATGACCTCCTCGCCTTTCGCCGCCGTGCCGCCGTCCGCCTTGGTCTGTTTGTTGAGCCGTTTGAGCGCGCCGCGGTCCTCGAGCTGGCCCGGCAGCAGGCTGGTCGAGCCCTTCGACTCGACTTTGACCTTCTTCAGCATCTGCCGCGCGATCAACTCGATGTGCTTGTCGTCGATGTCGACGCCCTGCGCCCGGTAGACCTTCTGCACCTCGGCGACGAGGTACAGCTCGGTCTCGGTGCGGCCGCGGATCGCCAGCAGGTCGGCCGGGTAGAGCGAGCCCTCGTTGAGCTGCTGGCCGACCTCGACCTTGTCGCCGTCGGCGACGTGCAGGCGGGTGCGGGGCGGGAAGCTGTAGCTGTGCTCCTCGCCGCTGGACTCGGTGACGATCACTTTCAGCGCTTTGTCGGTCTCCTCGACCGAGACCTTGCCGGCCTCCTCGGCCATCTGCGCGAGGCCCTTCGGTTTGCGCGCCTCGAAGAGCTCGACGATGCGCGGCAGGCCCTGCGTGATGTCCTGGCCGGCGACGCCGCCGGTGTGGAAGGTCCGCATCGTCAGCTGCGTGCCCGGCTCGCCGATCGACTGCGCCGCGACGATCCCCACCGCGTCGCCGATGTTGACCATCGCGCCCGTCGCCGGCGAGACGCCGTAGCAGGAGCGGCACACGCCCGAGCCGGCCTCGCACTTGAGCGTCGAGCGCACCGGCACCGCGACCTCCTCGTCGCCGAACGCCTCGCCGATCTCCTCGACCTCGGCCAGGGTGATCTCCTGATTGCGCTTGAGCAGCTCGCGACCGCGCTTGGTCGCGAACTTCTTCGCCGCCAGGCGGCCGATCAGGTTCTCGTTGAGCGAGCCGTCCTCTTTGCGCAGCGGCATCTCGATGTGGTCTTTGGTCTTGCAGTCCTCGTCGCGGACGATCACGTCCTGGGCGACGTCGACCAGGCGCCGGGTCAGGTAGCCCGAGTCGGCGGTGCGCAGCGCCGTGTCGGCGAGCCCCTTGCGGGCGCCGTGCGTGGAGATGAAGTACTCGAGCACCGAGAGGCCCTCCATGAAGTTGGCCTTGATCGGCCGCTCGATGATTTCGCCTTTCGGGTTGGCCATCAGGCCGCGCATCCCGGCCAGCTGGCGGATCTGTTTGAACGACCCGCGCGCGCCCGAGTTGGCCATCATGAAGATCGGGTTGAGCTCGTCGAGGTTGTTCTCCATCGCCTGCGCGACCTCGTCGGTCGCCTTGTTCCATTCGCCGGTGACCGCCTCGTGGCGCTCCTCGGCGGTGATGTAGCCGTCGTCGTACTGGCCCTGGATCGCCGCGGTCTGCTTCTCGTAGCGATCGAGGATCTCCGCCTTGTCGGGCGGCGAGACGACGTTGTTCTTGGAGACCGTGATCCCGGCCTGGCTGGCGTAGTGGAAGCCGAGGTCCTTGAAGGCGTCGAGCACGCGCGAGACCGCCGGCGCGCCGTAGGCCTCGACCAGGTCGGAGACCATCTCGTTGACGTCGCGCTTCTTCAGCGCCTGGTTGGCGAAGACGAAGCCGTCGGGATCGAACTCCTCGCCCAGCGCCTCGGCGAGGGCGCGCTCGATCTTCTCGTTGAAGATGATCCGCCCGACCGTGGTCAGGAAGTGCTCGTGCCCGGCCCGGCGGTACTCGGCCAGGTCGTGCAGCTTGCAGCCGCCGTTCTCGTAGACGAGCTCGGCCTCCTGGGCGGAGCGGAAGACCTTCGGCGCGGCGCCGTTGAGCTTTCCGCCCTTGCCCTTCTTGAGCTCCTCGTCGCGCTTGGCCAGCTGCTCGGCCGGCGGGCCGTAGGTCAGGTAGTAGATGCCGAGCACCATGTCCTGGGTCGGCGTCGCCAGCGGCGCGCCGTGGGCCGGCGAGAGGATGTTGTTGGCGGAGAGCATCAGGATCCGCGCCTCGGCCTGGGCCTCGGCGGAGAGCGGCACGTGAACCGCCATCTGGTCGCCGTCGAAGTCGGCGTTGAAGGCGTGGCAGACGAGCGGGTGGACCTGGATCGCCTTGCCCTCGACCAGGATCGGTTCGAAGGCCTGGATGCCGAGGCGGTGCAGGGTCGGCGCGCGGTTGAGCAGCACCGGGTGCTCGTGGATGACTTCCTCGAGCACGTCCCAGACCTCGGGCACCATCGACTCGACCATCTTCTTGGCCGCCTTGATGTTCTGCACCGCTTTGCGCTCGACCAGCTGGGCCATGATGAACGGCTTGAAGAGCTCCAGCGCCATCAGCTTGGGCAGGCCGCACTGCTGCAGTTCGAGGCTCGGGCCGGAGACGATCACCGAGCGGCCGGAGTAGTCGACGCGCTTGCCGAGCAGGTTCTGGCGGAAGCGGCCCTGCTTGCCCTTGAGCATGTCCGAGAGCGACTTCAGCGGGCGGTTGCCGGGCCCCGTGACCGGGCGGCCGCGGCGGCCGTTGTCGAACAGCGCGTCGACCGCCTCCTGCAGCATCCGCTTCTCGTTGTTGACGATGATCTCGGGCGCGCCGAGGTCGAGCAGCCTTTTCAGCCGGTTGTTGCGGTTGATCACGCGGCGGTAGAGGTCGTTGAGGTCGGAGGTCGCGAAGCGGCCGCCGTCGAGCTGGACCATCGGGCGCAGCTCCGGCGGGATCACCGGCACGGCGTCGAGGATCATCCAGTCGGGCTTGTTGTCGGAGTTGAGGAAGGCGGAGGCGACTTTCAGCCGCTTCACGGCGCGCGCCTGTTTCTGGCCTTTGGAGCTGTTGATGACCTGCTCCATCTCCTCGCATTCGGCCTCGAGGTCGACCTGCTCGAGCAGGTCGCGCACGGCCTCGGCGCCCATCCCGCCGCGGAAGTACTCGCCCCAGCCGAACGGCGAGCCGAAGCGGTCCTTGAGCTCGCGGAAGACCGTCTCGTCGTTGACGACGTCCTTCGGCTTCATCTCGGTGAAGATCTTCCAGACTTCGTCCATCCGCTCGATCGCCTCTTCGATGTAGGCCTCGGTGTCGGAGATCTCGGCGTCGAAGGTCTTGCGCAGCTCTTTGATCATCTTGGCGCGCTCGTCATCCTTGAGCTTGCGCAGCTGCGCCGCGGTCAGTTTCAGCGAGTCGGCCCAGATGTGGTCGTCGTCGTCGAACTTGTCCTGGCCGCCCTCTTCGAGGTACTTGACGCGGCGCTCGAGCGACTCGCTCAGCTCCTGCGTGCGTTTCTGCTGTTCGGCGGCGTAGCCGTCGGTGACCTTCTTGACTTCTTTCTCGAGCTTGCCGAGGTCCTTGTCGCGGGCCTCGGTGTCGACCCAGGTGATCATCGAGGCAGCGAAGTAGAGGACCTTCTCGAGCTCTTTCGGCGCCATGTCGATCAGGTAGCCGATCCGGCTCGGCACGCCCTTGAAGAACCAGATGTGGGAGACCGGCGAGGCCAGGTCGACGTGCCCCATGCGCTCGCGGCGGACCTTCGAGCGGGTCACCTCGACGCCGCAGCGCTCGCAGACGATGCCCTTGTAGCGGACCCGCTTGTACTTGCCGCAGTAGCACTCCCAGTCCTTGGTCGGACCGAAGATGCGCTCGCAGAAGAGGCCGTCTTTCTCCGGCTTCAGGGTGCGGTAGTTGATCGTCTCCGGCTTGGTGACCTCGCCCCAGCTCCAGGAGCGGATCTTCTTCGAGGACGCGAGGCCGATCTCGATTGCGTCGAAGTTGTTGATGTCGATCATCGTCAGTCCTCCACCTTCGTCTCTTCTTTGGCCTCGGCCTCGGCGCCGTCTCCCCCGCCGCCGTCCTCGCTGCCGCCATCGCCCTCGGCGACCACCTGCTCCTCCTGCTCGTCGGCCGCACCGTCGCCGTTGGCGCCGTCGGCGCGCACGCCGGTCAGGTCCATGCCGAGCTCCTCGGCCGCCTTGAGCAGGTCGTCGTCCTCCTCGGAGATTTCGACGTCGCCGCCTTCGGAGACGACGTTGGCGTCGAGCGAGAGGCTCTGGATCTCCTTGAGCAGCACTTTGAACGACTCCGGGATCGAGGGCTCGGGGATGTTCTCGCCCTTGACGATCGCCTCGTAGGCCTTGACCCGGCCGACCGTGTCGTCGGACTTGACGGTGAGCATCTCCTGCAGCGTGTAGGCGGCGCCGTAGGCCTCCAGGGCCCAGACCTCCATCTCGCCGAAGCGCTGGCCGCCGAACTGCGCCTTGCCGCCCAGCGGCTGCTGGGTGACGAGCGAGTAGGGGCCGGTCGAGCGGGCGTGGATCTTGTCGTCGACCAGGTGCAGCAGCTTGAGGATGTACATGTAGCCGACCGTGACGGTGCCCTCGTAGGGCTCGCCGGTGCGGCCGTTGTAGAGCTGCATCGAGCCGGCCGCGCGGGCGCCCGGGCGGGCGCTCTTGTCGACGCCGAGCTCGATCCCGCGCTCGGTGTTCTGCTCCTCCCACTTGACCAGCGCCTCGTCGACGTCCTCGACGCTGGCGCCGTCGAAGACCGAGGTGGCCACGTAGACGCGGCCGTCGCCGTCCTCGCCGTGGGCCTCCTTGTAGGAGTCCGAGCCGTCGTCGTACCAGCCGTTGCCGGCGACCCAGCCGAGGTGCGTCTCGAGCACCTGGCCGATGTTCATCCGGCTCGGCACGCCGAGCGGGTTGAGGATCACGTCGACGGGGGTGCCGTCGGCGAGGTGGGGCATGTCCTCTTCGGGCACGATCTTCGAGATCACACCCTTGTTCCCGTGCCGGCCGGCGAGCTTGTCGCCCTCGGCGATCTTGCGCTTGGTCGCGACGTAGACGCGGACCAGGTCGTTGACGCCGGGCGGCAGGTCGTCGCCGTCGTCGCGGCTGAAGGTGAGCACGTCGATCACGACGCCGCCCTCGCCGTGCGGGACCTTCAGCGAGGTGTCGCGCACCTCGCGCGCCTTCTCCTTGAAGATCGCGCGGATCAGCTTCTCCTCGGCGGTCAGCTCGGTCTCGCCCTTCGGCGTCACCTTGCCGACCAGCAGGTCGCCCGAGATCACCTCGGCGCCGACGCGGACGATGCCGCGCTCGTCGAGGTTGCGCAGGCTCTCCTCTGAGCGGTTGGGGATGTCGCGGGTGATCTCCTCGTCGCCGAGCTTGGTCGTGCGGGCGTCGATCTCGTACTCCTCGATGTGGATCGAGGTCATTTCGTCGTCCTTGACGAGCCGCTCGGAGAGGATGATCGCGTCCTCGAAGTTGTAGCCCTCCCAGGACATGAAGGCGACCAGGCAGTTCTTGCCCAGGGCGATCTCGCCGCCCGCGGTCGAGGAGCCGTCGGCGAGCACGTCGCCCTGCTTGACCTTCTGGCCGCTCTTCACGATCGGCCGCTGGTGGATGATCGTGCCCTGGTTGGAGCGCATGAACTTGTGCAGCGGGTACTCGTCCTTCTTGGAGCCGTGCGTGACGACGATCGACTCGGAGTCGACGTGGCTGACCTCGCCGGCGCTCTTGGCCAGGGTCACGTCGCCGGTGTCGACCGCGGCGCGGCGCTCCATGCCGGTGCCGATCAGCGGCGGCTCGGGCTTGAGCAGCGGCACCGCCTGGCGCTGCATGTTGGAGCCCATCAGCGCGCGGTTGGCGTCGTCGTGCTCGAGGAAGGGGATCAGCGCCGTCGCCACCGACCAGATCTGCGTCGGCGAGACGTCCATCAGGTCCACCTCCTTGGGCGAGGCGGTCGCGTACTCCTGGTCGGAGGCGCGGACCAGCACCAGCGGGCCCTTCAGCTTCTTCGTCCCGGGGTCGACCTCGGCGTTCGCCTGGGCGATCACCTTGTCCTCCTCCTGGGTCGCGTCGAGGTGGACGATCTCGTCGCTGACGACGCCGTCCTTGACGACCAGGTAGGGGGTCGTGACGAAGCCGTGCTCGGAGATCTCCGCGTAGGAGGCGAGCGAGCCGAGCAGGCCGATGTTCGGCCCCTCGGGGGTCTCGATCGGGCACATCCGGCCGTAGTGGGTCGGGTGCACGTCGCGGACCTCGATCGGGGCGCGCTCGCGGGTCAGGCCGCCGGCGCCGAGCGCCGAGAGTTTGCGCCGGTGGGTCAGCCCGGCGAGGCTGTTCGTCTGGTCCATGAACTGCGAGAGCTGCGAGGAGCCGAAGAACTCCTTCAGCGCCGCGACGACCGGGCGGATGTTGATGATCGTCTGCGGCGTGATCGCGTCGGCGTCTTCGGTCGTCAGCCGCTCGCGGACGACGCGCTCCATCCGGTAGAGGCCGATCCGGAAGGCCTCCTGGATCAGCTCGCCGACCGTGCGCAGGCGGCGGTTGCCGAAGTGCTCGTACTCGTCGAGGTGCTCGGCGACCGGCTCGCGCGGGTAGGTGATCGCCTCCGCCGCGTAGTCCTTGATCGGGTGCTCCTCGTCGACCTGCTCGGGGATGCCGAGCAGCTTCGGCAGGCTGACCAGCTCCTTGATCAGGGCGATGATGTCGTCGTGGGTGAGGACCCGGTTGTCGAGATCGATGTCGAGGTCCAGCCGGGCGTTGAGCTTGTAGCGGCCGACCCGGGTCAGGTCGTAGCGTTTGGGGTCGAAGAAGAGCTGCTCGAGCAGCGCTTTGGCGGCGTCGACCGAGGGCGGCTCGCCCGGGCGCTGCTTTTTGAACAGCTCGATCAGGGCGCCCTCTTCGGTCCGGGTCACCTCGGTGTCGGCCTCGATCGTGTGCTTCATGTAGATCGAGTCGTCGAACATCTCGAGGATCTGCTCGTCGGAGACGTAGCCCATCGCGCGCAGCAGCACCGTGACCGGCAGTTTGCGCTTGCGGTCGATGCGCACGAAGACTTTGCCTTTTTTGTCGATTTCCAGCTCGAGCCAGGAGCCGCGGGCCGGCATCAGGTTGGCGATGAAGACCTGTTTTTCGGGGTCCTTCGGCGCCATCACGTAGGCGCCGGGCGAGCGCACGAGCTGGGTCACGACGACGCGCTCGGTGCCGTTGATGATGAAGGTGCCGCGATCGGTCATCCATGGGAAGTCGCCCATGAAGACGGCCTGCTCGCGGATCTCGCCGGTCTCCTTGTTCTGGAAGGCGACGGTCGCGCTGAGCGGCCGCGAGTAGGTCATGTCCTTCTCGCGGCACTCCTCGATCGAGTGCGGCGGATCCTCGAACTTGAACTCGCCGAAGACGATCGCCAGGTTCCCCGTGTAGTCCTCGATCGGGGAGATGTCGTTGATCGTCTCTCGCAGCCCGCCCGCCTTCGGATCCGTCAGCTCCTCGAAGGAGCGACGTTGGATATCGATCAGGTGGGGGACTTCGAGGGGATTCTGTAGTCGGGAGAAACTCCTACGGGTTACGGGGGCAGCGTTGGAACGTGCCAAAGTCGGCGACTCCTCAGGCGGTCAGAGGGACGGGGATAAGGCGCAAATATTGGGCAGGGGAGGCAACGGGCGCGCGACCACGGAAAATAACATACGCGCGTAGCCGATTGCCTGTAGGCCGCGAAAACCAAGCAGTTTGCGGGACGCAGGGAGGCGGGTGAGAGGAGCGCACTTGTTTGTGCGTGACCCGATCCCGCCGACTGAGGACCGCAAAATGCGCCGGTTTGCAGCGGCCTACCTACTTGAGCTCGACGGTGGCGCCGGCCTCCTCCAGTTCGCCCTTGAGCTTCTCGGCCTCGTCGCGCTCGACGCCCTCTTTGATCGCTTTCGGGGCCTCGTCGACGATCGCCTTGGCCTCTTTGAGGCCGAGCCCGGTCGCGGCGCGGACGACCTTGATCACCGGCACCTTCTGGCCGCCGACCTCGGTCAGCATCACGTCGACGGTCGAGGCCTCCTCGCCGCCGCCGTCGCCGTCGCCGCCCGCGGGGGCGCCGGCCGCCGGGGCCGCAGCCGCGACCGCGGTCGCGGAGACGCCGAACTCCTCCTCGAGCGCTTTGATCCGCTCCGAGAGTTCGAGCACCGAGATGCCTTTCAGCTCCTCGATCCAATCCTCAGTCTTGACTTTCGTTGCCATCAGGCCTCTTTCTCCTTTTGTTCTTGAAGCTGCTGAAGCTGGTTGGCGAGCCCGGAGACCATCGAGCCGAGCCCGCGGACTAGACCGGTCAGCGGGCTGGCGACGACGCCGGCGAGCTGGCCGTCGAGCACTTCGCGGGCGGGCAGGCGCGCGATCGACTTGAAGCTCTCCTCGTCGAGGGAAAGTTCGCCCATGAAGCCGCCCTTGAAGGCGAGGATCTCGTGCTCTTTGGCGAAGCCCGAGATCGCCTTCGCGGCCTGCGCGGTGTCGCCGCTGACGAAGGTCAGCGCGGTCGGCCCCTGCAGCAGCTCGCCGAGGCGCTCCTCGCCGGCCTGCTCGGCCGCCCGTTTGGTCAACCGGTTCTTGACGATCCGGAAGCTGGCCCCGGCTTCGCGCAACTTGCCGCGCAGCTCGGCCGCCTGGGGGACGCTGATCCCCTTGTAGTCGACCGCGAAGATCGCTTCGGCGCCCTCGATCTGGGCGGCGATCTCCTCGATGGCTTGTGCCTTTTCGTCTCGGTTCATAAGTCACCTGCACCGGGCCTCTGGCGTTCGCCTGCCGGTGGTCTCGGGTTCGCGGCGGCGGAGTTTAGGCGGTCGCGGGCTCCGCTGCGGTCTCGATCGCCTCGGCGGGCTCGGCGGCGCCGTCGGCGGCCTCGCGCTCGCCGGTCTTGCCGGTGTCGAGGCGGATGCCCGGGCCCATCGTCGTCGTCAGCGTCGCCGAGAGGATGTACCTGCCCTTCGAGGACGAGGGCTTGGCGCGGACGATCTCGTCGATCACGGCGAGGCAGTTGTCGAGCAGCTTCTGCTGGTCGAAGCTCGCCTTGCCGATCGCCAGGTGGACGATCGCCTGGCGGTCGGTGCGGTACTCGATCTTGCCCGCTTTCGACTCGCCGACGGCCTTCTCGACGTCGTCGGTGACCGTGCCGACCTTGGGGTTGGGCATCTTGCCCTGCGGGCCGAGCACGCGGCCGAGCTGGCCGACGGCTTTCATCATGTCCGGGGTCGAGATCACGACGTCGAAGTCGGTCCAGCCCTCGGAGACCTTCTCGACCATCTCCTGGCCGCCGACGTGGTCGGCCCCGGCCGCCTCGGCGTCGCGCGCCTGGCGGCCTTCGGCGAAGACCGCCACGGTGACGTCTTTGCCCAGCCCGTGCGGGAGGGCGAGCGTGCCGCGCAGCTGCTCCTCGGCGTGGCGGACGTTGACGCCGAGCCGCATGTGCAGCTCGACCGTCTCGTCGAAGCCGGCGCTGGCCGTCTCCTTGATCAGCGCGATCGCCTCGGCGGGCGGGTAGAGCTTCTCGCGCTGCACCTTGCCGATCTCTTTGCGGAAGCGTTTGCCGTGGGCCATCGCAGTCTCCTATTTGACGTCGACGCCCATCGAGCGGGCGGTCCCGGCGATGATCTTCGCCGCGGCGTCGAGGTCGTTGGCGTTGAGGTCGGGCATCTTGCGCTCGGCGATCTCGCGGATCTGGTCGGGGCTGATCGTGCCGACTTTGTTGACGTGCGGCTCGCCGGAGCCCTTCTTGATCCCGATCGCTTCGCGGATCAGCACCGCGGCGGGCGGGGTCTTGGTGACGAAGTCGAAGGAGCGGTCCTCGTAGACGGTGATCTCGACCGGGATGATCGTGCCGCCCTCGCTCTGCGTCTGCGCGTTGAAGGCTTTGCAGAACTCCATGATGTTGACGCCGTGCTGGCCCAGCGCGGGGCCGACCGGCGGCGCCGGGTTGGCGTTGCCCGCCTGGATCTGCAGCTTGATGAGGGTGAGGACTTTTTTCGCCATCGGGATCGGAGAGGGTAGCGGGCCTGGCTAGATCTTCTTGACCTGGTCGTAGTTGACCTCGACCGGGGTCTCGCGGCCGAAGATCGAGACCAGCACCTTGAGTTTGGCGGCGTCCTCGTTGATCTCGGCGATCTCGCCGGAGAAGTCGGAGAGCGGGCCGCTGATCACCTTGACCGATTCGCCGACCGAGAACTGGGCCTGGGTGCGCGGCCGCTCGGCGGTCTCGCGGTGCAGCAGCCGGTCGACCTCGGGTTTGGAGAGCGGCACCGGCTTGTTGCGGGCGCCGACGAAGCCGGTCACCCCGGGGGTGTTCTTGACCAGGCCCCAGGCGTCGTCGGTCATCTCCATGTTGACCAGCACGTAGCCGGGCATCGTGCGTTTCTCCTTGGGCTCTTTCTGCCCGTCCTTGTTGACTTCCATCACCTGCTCGGTCGGCACCACGACCTGGCGCACGTTGCGGTTCTGGGCCATCGTCTGCACCCGGTGCTCGAGGTTGTGCTTGACCTTGTTCTCGTGCCCGGAGTAGGTGTTGATCACGTACCAGCGATACATCTGGAGGTCGCCTTTGTCTAGGGATCCCGCTTAGAGGATCTGCTTGATGAGGAAGCTGAAGGCGCTGTCCAGGGCGCCGAGGTAGGCGGCGGCGACGGTGACGAAGATGATCGTCACCGCGGTCGCCTGGACGAGCGTGTCGCGGTCGGGCCACTGGACTTTGCGCAGCTCGGCCCAGCAGGAGGCGAGGAAGCCGAGCACGCCGCCGCGCTGGCGGTCGGCCTGCGCCTGCTTCTGGCGCTTGGCGAGCTGCTCGCGCTCGCGCCGCTTCTGGTCCTCGCGCTTGCGCTTCTCGGCCTGCTTGGCGGCCTTCGCCTCGGCCCGCTTCTGCATCCGCCCCTTGCCGGGGGCGTCGGGGGTCTCGAGGTCGGCTTCCGCCGCGCCGACGCCGATCCCGGCCTCGACCGCCTCGATCTCGGCGATGTCGCCGGAGACGGGGACCTGGGTGTCGTGCTGGGCGCGCGAGTCGTTCTTACGCTTCGAGCCGGCGCCGCCGCGCTTCTTCTCCTCTGCTTCGCGGGCGCGTTTCTCCGCCTTGCGCTGTGCGCGGGACTTCGCCATCGGGCGCTTAACGCCCCCTCTGGTGTCGCCAGGCCGTAAATGACGGTCCCAGATCGCCGCCATACGGCGTCCTCAGTCGCCCAAATAGCGCTGCTATTCGGGCTCCCTGCGTCCTTGTCTGGCGTCGCCTGGTCCGCGTCATTTCCTGGCCTGTCACCACCACAGTGGGCTACCTGGTCTCCTTGTGCGCCGTGTGATGGCCGCACCAGCGGCAGTACTTGCGCATCTCGATCCGGTCCGGCGAGTTTCGCCGCGACTTGTTGGTCTGGTAGTTGCGCCGCTTGCAGTCTTCGCAAGCCAGCGTCACCGCGATGCGGACATCTCCGCGAGCCATCGTTCTCCTCGTTGCGAACGCGTCGTTACAAGAGAAAACCCCGGGCCGAGGCGCGAGGCTGGACCGAAGAATAGCGCTCAGCGGTGCTTCGCGGGTGCAGGGCCGGTCAAGCGCCGAACAGCTCCTCCACCGCGGCCGCGAAGGCGTCCCGGTCGATCGCCGGGAAGCGGTAGAGCTCGGGCTCGATCTGGGAGAACTGGGCTCGCGCCTCGACGGGGTCGACCAGGCCCGAATCGATCATCGCGCGCACGTCGATGCGATCCTGGGCATGACCGCGCTCGACCTTGGAGAGCGCCTGGGCGACCGGGTCGAAGTGGTGGAAGGTCACCTTGCCCTCGCGGCGGATCGAGGGGCTGCGCTCCTCCCAGCCCGGCGGCAACGGGATGAAGTCCGAGGGGGCGGCGAGCTCGACGTTCAGGTCCAGCTCCGCCTTCAGGCGCGGGATCTCGCGCAGCAGCTCGTCGCTGTCGGGAATCAGCTTGACGTCGATGTCGATCGTCGACTCGCGCCAGCCGCAGAGCACCGCGGTGGCCCCGCCGGTCAGGTAGACGCGTGCCTCGGCGCGCGCGGCCCGGCCGAGCTCCCGCATGAACCGCTCGATACGGCTCGAATCGGCTAGCCCCCGCATCCGAGGGCGCGCTCGAAGCTGACCAGGCGACGGATCAGGGCGTTGTAGGCGGAGTGGGCGCCGTTCGCCTTCTCGACCGCGAGTCGGGCGTAGAGCCTGTGCTCCGGCGAGGGGATCGGGTTCGGAACCGCGATTCCGGCGACGGCGAGCCGTGGGGCGCCGATCGAGACCAGCAGCGCCTCGATCGACTCGCGTTCGTGGCTCAGATCCGCGATCCCCCGCTCGACGAGATCGGCGCCGGGAAGCGTCTGCGAGCCTGCGGAGCTCTTCACCATCCCCCCAGGGTAGAGGCCCCGGCAGCCCGGGCTCAGAGCCCGAGCGTTTTGGCGATGATCGTGCGCTGGATCTCGGAGGTGCCGCCGTAGATCGTCGAGACCATCGTGGCGCGGACGAGGCGCTCCATGTCGTACTCGGAGGAGTAGCCGTAGCCGCCCATCATCTGCATGCCCTCGACCGAGACGCGTTTGGCGACCTCGGTCACGTGCAGCTTCACCATCGAGGCCTCGCGGGGCAGCATCCGGCCCGGGTCCTCGTCGGTCAGGGTCGCGACCCAGCGGGTCATCAACCGCGCCGCCTCTATTTCGGTCGCCATGTCGGCGATGCGGTGCTGCAGGGCCTGGAAGGAGCCGATCGCGCGGCCGAACTGCTTGCGCTCCTTGACGTAGGCGAGCGTGTCGTCGAGCACCCGCTGGGCGATCCCCAGCATCGTCGCGGCGAGGATCAGGCGCTCGACGTTGAGCCCGGCCATCAGCTGCGTCCAGGCCTGGTCGACCTCGCCGAGCAGGGCGTCGGCGGGCGCCTCGACGTCGCTCATGTAGAGCGTGTTGGTCTCCTTGCCCCCCATCGTCTCGATCGGGTCGATCTGCAGCCCGTCGGCGTCGCGCGGCAGCCAGATCATCGAGAGGCCCTCGTGCTTGTTCTCGCCCCTCCTCGTGCGGCAGACGACGAGGATATGGTCGGCGATGTGGGCGTTGGAGATGAAGACCTTCTGGCCGTTGAGCACGAAGCCGCCGTCGACCTGTTCGGCCGAGGCGCTCAGCGAGCCGACGTCGGAGCCGGCCTCGGGCTCGGTCATCGCGATCGCCTCGACCGAGCCGGAGGCGATCCCGCCGAGGATCTCCCGCTTCTGCTCCTCGGTGCCGAAGCGCTGCGTGGCGCCGGCGACGATCAGCGTCGTCGCGTAGCCGCCGATCGGGGCCAGCCCGCGCGCGGTCTCCTCCATGAACAGGCAGGCGTCGAGCATCGAGCCGCCCGAGCCGCCGTAGGCCTCCGGGATCGTTATCCCGAGCCAGCCGAGCTCGGCCATCTGCCTATACAGCGACTCGCTGTGGTGCAGCTCGTAGCCGTCGGTGAGCCGCTCGCGCTGCTCTGCGGTGCCGCACTCGCGGGCGCAGAAGTCGCGGATCGCGGCGACGAAGTCCTGCTGCTCGTCGGTCAGCGAGAAGTCCATGCGGGCGGCAGGCTATCGGTCCGGCTGGCCGCCCGGCCAGTCGCCCTCGCCGGCGCAGGCCGTCTCGAGCTGGACCTGCAGGCTCCCCTGAATGATAAACGTCGCTGTCTCGAAAGCGCAAGCCGAATCGCCCCACGGCGCCGCACTATCGGTCGGCCGGGCCTACTCGGCGTCGAATATCTCTTCGACGAAGAAACGGGCCGCGGCCTCGAGGCGATCGCCGAAGGTCTCCTCCGCGACCGCGAGAACATCGGCGGCGCGCTCGAGACCGAGCTCGCCGGCGAGCAGCCGCACGTCGGCCTCGTCCTCGCCGACCCTGTGGGCCAGCACCTTCAGGGCGAGCAGGGCCCGCGGCGATGCGGCCAGGCAGCGAAGCCCGGGTAGGTCGAGGACGGGCGCCGCCTCGGGGTCGCTGCCGGCCAGGAAGCCCTTCACCGCGTCGTTCAGCCAGCCGCCGGGCAGGTCGCGCCGGGCTGCGACGACCGCGGCTGCGTCATAGACGACGGCCTTCGGCTCGAACACCGCGTCGATGTCGCGCGTCGACCTGCGCTCGTCGTAGGCGAGGGCGATCGCCGCCCCGCCGACGACGTACATGTCGGCGCTCGCCCCGCGGCTTCGCAACTCCGCCGCGAGGTCGGTGAGCGCAGCGATGATCTCGTCGCGGTCCACGGCTCAAACCCGGTGCAGGGACCGCTCCGGAACGAAGACGCCGCGGCGCCGGAAGGCGGCGGGGGCCTGCGAGATCGAGACCGGGCGAAACCCGGGCACATCGCTGACGAACCAGAAGCGGTCGAGAAACCGCGCCGGCTCGACCGACCAAGCGGGGCGCTCGAGCTCGTGGGCGAGGGCGAGATGCTCGGCGAGGGCGCCGAGATAGGCGTCGTAGCGCGCCTCCCCGGTGGCCTCTGGCCGCTCGGCGATCGCCGCGGCGCGCAGATCGTCGCTGCCGCGCAGCGAGAACTCGTCGAGGAACTCGCGAACGGCGTGTGCGAACTCCTCGCCTTCGCGAACTCGGGCGGCGACGACCGCGAGGGTCTCAGTCATGCGCTCGGCCGGCGGCGGGTTCGCCGCCAGCCACTCCGAGCCGGTCGTCAACGGTGTCGCCGCCATCGACCTTGATCGTAGGGCCTGAGACGGCCGCCTTCCGGCCCCAGACCAGCTCTCGCGCCGCTTCGATCTCGGCGACCGGATCGATCGGCTCGTCGCGCTCGGCGAACTCGGCGAGCTGCTCGGAGTAGGTCTCGTCGAGGACACGGATGCCGTGGCCCTGGATACGGGCCAGGCGCTGCAGCGAGATGCCGGACGCGAGCATCAAAGCCGAGTGGGTATGGCGACCGAGGTCGTAGGGCCTGGTCGTCGCGAGGCCCTCGACGCTCGGACGCACCGGGCCGGGTCGAGCCAGCTGCGAGCGCCAACCCGGCCAGCCGGCTTCGACCCGTTCGAGCGCCGGGGTGAAGTGCCGCGAGCGGTAGTTGCGCCAATCGGTCTCCAGCCAGTGCCCGCCGCCTGGCTTGCAGAAGACGTAGGCATCGGCATGGCCCTCGCAGAGGTTGCGCATGGACTCGAGGTCGGCGCGCAGGGGCGCCGGCGCGGGCACGCTGCGATCGCGACCGGTCTTGGTCCGGTCGCGCACCTCCCTGCCGCTGAGCGCACGGCAGATCGCGATGCGCCCGCCGATGTCCCGCCAGCGCAGGGCGAGCGCCTCGCCGGGGCGGCAGCCGGTCATCTCCATGAGGCTGACGAGCAGGGCGTCGCGGCGGGTCGCCAAGTCCCGCCCGGGACCGGCGCGACGCGAGTTGACGACCAGCTCGAAGCGCACGCGCTCGACCACGACCGGCCCCCACACCTGCGGCCGCCGCCGCCGCTTGGCGGGCGGCTTCTCGAGCAGCGCGACGGGGTTGCCGCGCACCCCGGTCGAGCGCGGCCGCCGCGCCGCCTCGGCGAAGATGCTCGAGAGGATGCCGATCGCCTTGATCAGGGTCGGGTCGCCGACCCCCGCCGCCTCGAGAACGTCCTGCCAATCGACCAGGTCCTCGATGTCGATTGCCGCGATCCGGCGCTCGCCGAGCGCCGGGCGGATGTGCTTCGCGTAGACGACCGAGTCGCGCTGCCAGGTCTTCGGCGCCAGGCGTCGCCGCGCCCGCGGCGCCCAGACATCTTCGACGAATCCGGCCAAGCTCGGACCATCCATGTCCTATCAAGGACCGGGAGGCCGATTCTCTCCCCCCGGTCGGCTCGACTCAGGTGTCGAGCCCGGGAATCTCGTCCTTGGGAAGCTCGCCGTGAAACGCCTCGAGCTCTTCGAGGTCCCGGCGGTCCTGCGGGCGATCTGCAAGGCGCTTGAAGCCGACGATGCTGCGCAGGCCCGCGAACCTGGCGGGCTCGCCCCCCGCCTCGCCTTCGATGGCGGCGGCGGCAACCGTCTCGTAGTCAAGTGGCGGCAGGCCACCACGCATGATGTCGACGATCCCGTGGCGGCTGCGCACGCGAATGTGGTGCGCATCGGCGATCTCGGTCTCGCTCAGGACCTTGTCGTCGTGCAGGCGCGTTGCCTCGATTCGGTCCAGAAAACGCTGGATGGCCCCGTCAACGTCGGAGCCGTCGGGCACGAGCAGATCGGAGTCCTTGGTGGCACGCACGAAGCCGTTGGCCATGACGCTGAAGCCACCGATCACCACATAGGAAAGACCGACGGCGTTGGCGTCGGCGACGACCCCGTTGAGATCAGGACCAGAAGGCTCGGGATGGGGCATGACCGCCGCGAATCATCGAGGCGAGCAGCCGCACGCCCTGTTGAGAGAGCTTCTGACCCTGAGCCACCCGCTCGGAGGGACTTAGGGCTCGGGTGGCGCGGATGTGGTACTCGCGCTTCTCGGCGTTCAGGCGAGCCCACTCGGCCTCATTGCCGGGAGCCATCAACGGCCGATTCTCTGACCTTGCTGCCATACGCCGATTCTAAGCCATCTGCGGCCAGTATGAAACGAAAACGTCTCGTTTACGGTGGCTGCAACTCGCCGACCGCCGAAAATGCGGACCATGGCAGCAAGGCCGAAACGAATCGGGAATTGGACCCCGGATGGAAAAGCGGTCGCGCCGCCGAACGACGGGACTTCCTCGAAACCACGCCGGGGCAGCGGGTCGAGCAGGCGATCGAGCTCTCGAGCGTCCTGTCTCAGCTCGCAGCAAGCGCGCAATCCCGGCGGTCGCGAGAGTTGCGGGAGCAATAGCTCGCGAAACCGAACAGGAAGACGGCGCGCAGCTGCCGCCGGTGGCACCCCTCGACGCCAAGAGCCTCTTCGCCGCGCTCGTTGCAGCGAAGGTCCGATTTATCGCATCTTGCAGCTGGTCAGCCCGGATCTCGAGTACCAGGACCTCGACGCGACGGCAATCGAGGACGAGGTTCTCGGCCACCGGGTGAGGTTCTGCGGCTACGAGGACCTGGTCGAGATGAAGCAGGCGGCCGGCAGGCTCGAGGACGAGCTGGATCTCAAGCGGCTGCGGACAGTGCGGGGCGAATAACCGGCGCCAAAGCGCGAAGCCCGGAACGAGACTCGAACTCGTGACCCCTTCCTTACCATGGAAGTGCTCTACCAACTGAGCTATCCGGGCGCTGAAATCCACTTTAGCGACGTGAGCAGTCCCGGGAATCGGCCGGGGTCGAGTGCTTCGCCGCCCCGAGGCGGTCAGATCTGCGTGGCGATCACGCCGATCAGCGCGGCGACGATACCGCCGCCGACCATGAACTGGGCCCGGTACAGGCCGACAAACCTGCTGTTGACGTCGTCGAAGCCGGCTTTCATCTCCGACCGCAGGTCGTGGATCCCCCCTTCCACCTTGTTGAAGCGCTTGTCGACCTCGTCTTCGAATTTGTCGAAGCGCCTGCCGACGGCGTCGAAGCGCTTGTCGACCTCGTCTTCGAACTTCTCGAAGCGCGTGTCGACGTCGTCGAAGCGCCGGTAGACCTCGTCGCGAAAGTCGTCCATCCGCTCGTCCGTCCAGCCATCTTTCATCTTGTACATGGTGACAGACGCTAAGACAACTCGTCGCGCAGGTGACGCGCCGGAACGAAAGCTTCTGACTCAGCTCTGTGACGAAAGCGTGGCGGTGTGCTCCCCGACCCCGTAGACGTCCGCCCACAGCGCCGCCACCGGCATCGCCCAGACCTTCGGAGCCAGCCTGACCGTCTCCGTGCCGGTATGGAGGAGCACGCCGGCGCCGAACTCCTCGCCCAGCGACTCGACGAGGCTCCTCAGGCCGCGCGAGTCGCGCGAGCCGATGCTCGCGGCCGCCTTCACCTCGACCGCGCATAGCGGGCCGCCACGCGGTTCGATCACCGCAGCCGCCATGTAGCGCTTCAGCGTCGTCTGCGGGATGCCGAGATCGCGCGAGACGCCGGCGAAGTTGAGCAAGCCGGTGGCGCGCGCCGCCAACAGGCCGAGCAGGCGCGGCAACTCGGTGAGCCCGGTGACGTTCGCCAGGTCGCGCACCTCGCGCTGCAGCACCGTGTCCACGTAGCTGTCGAACCAGCGGCGGCGCCGGGCGCCCGGCCGGGGGCGGGGGAGCCGCCCGGACGTGTCGAAGGCTCCTGGCGGCTCCCCACGGCCGGCGCTGGTCTGCCAGTACGCCGACATCCCCACACCGGGAAGATAGAAACGACAATGTTTAGTCTAAAGAATCAAGGTGGTATGGACGGTCGGATACGCCGGCCCGCGCGCAGATACCGCGGCCAATCTAGCTCTCTGCGGGGTACGCAGCGAGGACGAACTCGCAGAGGTCGCCGTGCAACTGCGGCGCGCGCTCGGCCTCGCCGGCGCGCAGCTGGCGGTGCAGGATCCAGGCGATCCCGCCGACCAGCGACTCCTCCGTTGTCGTGGGCGCGACGGCGTCCGCGGGGACGGCCTCGTGCAAGAGAGCGCGGACGCGGACCAGCGCATCCTCATAGAGACGGGCCGAGGCCGGCGTGGCGGCCTGCGCGGTGACCAGGACCAGGTGGGCGCGGGCGGGCGCCTCGGCGACCTCGGCGAGCAGCGCATCGAGCCCGGCCTCGATTCGCGCCGGCCACTCGTCTTCGGCGGCACAGGCGGCTTCGACCCGGTCGAGCACGGCGGCGATCGAATCGCGCGTGGCGGCGAGCAGGAGTTCTTCCTTGCCGCCGAAGTTGTCATAGAGCGTCTTGCGGGCGACCGCGGCGCGACGGACGATGTCGCTGATCGAGGTCGCCTCGTAGCCCTGCTCGGCTGTCAGTTCGGCAAGCGCGAGGAAGAGCCGCTGGCGCCTGTGCTCGGCGAGGAACCGGGGCGAGATCAGCGGCCTGGAGGACGCCGCGCGGGCCGTCTTGGAGCTGGTTGAGGCCATCAGTTGAGGATAGCCGGGCGGCGTCGATCTGCGGGCAAGCCGGAGACCTCTTTAGTACCTTGGAGAGTTCGCGAGTGTCTGGCCAATCGATCAGCGGGGGTGGAGCGGTACCGGAGCATCGAGCGATCGGTGGTGCGGATGCCCGCGGGCCGGTCGCACGCGAGGCTCCGCAAGCGCGCTTCGAGCGCCGCCTGCGCACCGCAGCCGCACGAGGAGGCGCCGATCTGCGGGCTCGGGTGCGCCTGGCGCTTGTTGAGCTCGTGGCCCTGGCCGGGGACGACCGCGACGTGGCGGGGGTGCTGCTCGCGCGCGGCCGCGGCGAGCGGGCCGCCGCGCGGAGAGAGGAGACGATGGATCGGCTCGTCACCTGCCTCGAGCAGACGATCGCGAGCTGCCCGCCGCCGGGGCGCTCCCCGTCGCCGCTCGCGGCAGCGGCGGTGGTCGGCGGCGTCGAGCGGATCCTGCAGAGCCGCCTGCTCGGGGGCGAGACCAACCCGGATGAGCTGCTGGGAGCGCTCCTGTACACGGCGGTTCTGCACCTCGAAGGTCCGGCCGCGGCGCGCCAGGCGGTGGCCGAGCTCACCACCGGCGCCGGGCAGGAGGGCGGAGACCGGGCGACTAGGGGCGATTGAAGGCCCTGCGGAGCAGGCGCCTTCGATCTGCTCGAGCAGACGTGCCGCCGCGGACTCGTAGCGATCTGCAAAGTCCTCTGGGCAGGGGTGCGCGTCTGTCATGGGGGGGTCGAGAGCCGGCCGCGACACCCAAGGCAGAGGATAAACGTACGGGTTTGTGATTGTCAAGGTACGACTGTGGTAGGCGCAGCCGGGCGCCGCCGGGTAGCCCCCTCTTCGGCGAGTCAGCGCCGCCGTTGACATCGAAGCCCGGGGTCGGCTTACCAGACAACACGGGCCGGGTCGTAGCCGGCGATCGCCGCGTCGCGGGTGACCAGGCGGACGCCGAGGTCGAGCGCGGTGGCGTAGATGATCCGGTCAGCCGGGTCGCCGTGGAAACCTTCGCGGTCGAGGCCGCCCGCGCGCGTCGCCGTGCGGGCATCGAGCGGCAGCTCGGCCACGCGGGGCATCGCCAGCGCGGCGGTCACCCAGGCCGCGACATCGGTCGTCAGCTCGAGACGGCCGCGCTGGACCAGCATCGCCAGCTCCCAGCAGGAGATCGTGCAGACGCCGATCTGCTCGGCCTCGGAGATCGCCTGCGCGGCGGCGGGGCTGAGGTCTCCCGTCTCCCCCACCCACCACAGCCAGGCGTGGGTGTCGAGGACGATCAAGGGCGCTCGGCGTCCCAGTCGACGTCGAGCGGCTTCACGAGCTCCTCGGCGCCGACCAGGAGCTTGACGCTGCCGCGCAGGTCCAGCGGCCGCGTCGAGGGTTCGACGCGGACGACCGGGCGACCGCGCTTGGTCACGACCAGCGTCTCGCCGGTCTCGGCGACCTCGTCGAGGAGGCGCAGGCAGTGTGCCTTGAACTTGGTGGCCGTGATCTCCTTCGAGCGCGACATGACCTGGTCATCGTACCTGGTCATGTCGCGCGAATAGACTCGCCGCCGGGTCAGCGCAGCCTGATCCCCCGCCTGAAGCCGGCCACCTTGCGGCCGTTCTGGGTCAGCCGCACGCCGACCCGGTAGCGGCCCCTGGGCAGGGTGCCGCGCAGGCGGGTGAGGCGCAGGTTGACGGTGGCCCCGGGCAGGATCGTCTGCGGGGAGACGATGCCGCTCAGGGTGCGGCCCCTGCCGCTGATCCGCACCCGGCCTTCGATCGGGTCGATCGTGTTGCCGGCGTTCTTGACCGCGAGGAAGAGCGCTCCGCGGCGGGTCGTGCCGTACTGGAAGAGGCGGCGGGGCTTTGCCCGGTAGCGGCGGGCGCGCTTGGAGGGATAGAGGCGCAGGGAGGTGACCAGGCGGTAGGCGACCCTGATCCCCTTGGAGCCGCGGTTGCGCGGGGCGCCGGTGACTTCGACCGCGCCGTAGAGCGAGCCGCCCCTGGGGCGGGAGGCGAGGCGCAGGCCGAGTGCCCTGCTCGCCCCGGGGGCCAGCCAGAAGGCCTTGCGCGAGGGGCGCAGCCTGCCCAGCACCCTGCGGCGGTTGGGGGTGACCGAGCCGTTGCGGGCCTGGCGCCAGGGGCGCATCGCGAGGCGCACCTTCATCGGGCGCGAGGTGGTGTTTGAGACCTCGAGCGGGCCGAGGGAGCCCGGGCGGGCGGCGTGTTCGAGGATCCCGGGGGTGACCGAGAGCCCGCCCTTGGCGGCGAGGGCCTGGCCGGCCCCCAGGGCGGCGATCGCAAGGCAGGCGGCGGCGAGCGCGGTGCGGCGGGTCGGTCGGGCTCTCATGGTCTTTCGGTC